>Ga0315907_10000808_pt1 | contig 43389 bp, 38 predicted proteins | sample LakEriMetagenome_3_FD_203525 | JGI IMG/M metagenome (GOLD analysis project Ga0315907, IMG submission 203525) | Freshwater fungal communities from buoy surface, Lake Erie, Ohio, United States - Buoy 12 MA123 | ecosystem: Environmental > Aquatic > Freshwater > Lake > Lake biofilm | place: USA...
ATCCAACCCGCGGGTGGTCAAGCGACGAACAAAGCAGTACTTGCCGAGAAAGGGGAATGAACTCATGAACAACAAATACTGTTGGGCGCCTATAATCATTAAGTGAACAGCATTGGGGACAGACCACTATTATTTCTTCTGCTGTCGCAATTCACTAACCTCATTCTCTAAAGATGACCGCAAGAATCTCAATGTCGGGAGATGAATCGACAATTAATCGTGGTCTGTCCCCAATTATGTTATAGGATTAGGCGGCACTCTTTGCAATCATGAGGTGATAACTTCCCCGTAGCCCCTGTTTGCAAAACCCGCAGGCCTCGTACATCGAAATCGCAGGGTTCTCCGGATGAACGGTGAGGGACACTTGCCGGAAACCATGCTCCCAGGCAGCTGTCAATGCGGCCTGCATCAGCGGCTTACCGAAACCTCGGTGTTGGTATCGCGGCTCCAGCGCGATGCCCAACTGCGGCGTCGCGTCATCGACATACCCCAAGCCGTCACCGCCAGAGATCAGCCGCATCCAGCAGGCGCCAGCATCTTGCCCGTCTACGACAGCCACCACGCCTACATCTGTGGTTTTGCCCCAGCCCTCAGCATACATTCGAACACCTGGATTCTCTAGCACTGAGAGCGGGCGTAATGGTGCGGGCGGAGGGTCCCATAGGGCAACGTGTAGCCAGTGCCAAAGAATCGACTGATCGGACTGAAGGAGAGGTCGGAATTGGAGCATGGTGTTATGTGCGGCCTGCCTTAATCTGTGGCAACAAGTCGTGGCCGCTCAGTATCTTGGGCTCAGACACGACTTGTTCGGAAGATAGTTGTGATCAACAACAATTAATCGTGCAAATAATTGCAGTCAACGGCCTCTCTGGAACTGCGGCTTTTGGCCGATTTCGCCAAATTATTTGCTAGGTAAATGATTGGCAAGTCCGGTTACGGATGTTGTCGCCGACGGCAAATTGACCCATCTGCCGGAATTCGGTTGACCCAGCCAATTGGGATGAGCCAATTTAGGGTGGGGCAGTCAAAATCGGTAGCCTGGGTCAAAAACTCATCAGCATCAACAACATCGAAACCGGCCGCCTCAAATCCTAGGGATAACCCGCCCGCTCCGGCAAATAGGTCGACAACAGTTGGTCTGCGGTGTTTGTCGTTCGTAGACAATGTGAGCCTCTCAAAAGCCCCCTATCGACGGGCATCTTCAGGCATTTATTGCTGAAAGTGCCCGCCAATAGGGGACCTTTATAAAATTAAACTTTGCTGGGGCCTTCTGCCTGTGGCAGCGGAAAGTACGCGTAGGGTGCCTTTGGTGCTTCGGAGACCGCATTACTGCGCAGCAAGTCGGGGTCTAACTTCTTGTCCCACCAAGTGGCGCGGTTTTTCTTCTGCAACTCTTTGAGCTCGGGTTGTTTCTCGAGCAGCTCACGAACAAATTTGGTCACATCAGATTCATACATATCGGCAGGCATCGTGAGGAATAATGGTGGACAAAGTTTAGCATTGGCGTGCAATCATCGGCTGGCACAAGCGTTGCTGTTCAAGCAATCATGCGGCCTTCGAAGGGCGCGCATCTTTTCAATTTGTCTCCACCATGGACCCCTACGTGAAGTGGTTTGTCATTGCTGTTCTTATCCTCGTTATTGCGATCGTCGCCATCGCGCTATGGGCGTGGACGCCAGATATTCCCCGAACCATATTAGAGACAAAGTACGCCAACCAAGAGAGTCGGTTTGTTGAGGCTAACGGTGTGCGTTTGCACATACGCGACACCGACACAAAAAATGCGCCTGCTGTTTTGCTTCTGCATGGCTTCGGCGCATCGCTACACACGTGGGATGAGTGGGTGGCAACACTCAAAAACTCCTATCGGGTAGTCCGTATCGATCTGCCCGGTGCGGGCCTTACCGGTCCCGATCCCACTGGTGACTATCGCGACGAGCGTACGCTCGCGATCCTCAATCAACTTTTGGAAAGCTTGGGCATCAGCAAAACCAGTATCGTCGGCAACTCTGTCGGCGGGCGAATCGCCTGGCGGTTTGCTGCGCAGTTTCCAACGCGCGTGGAAAAACTGGTGCTGGTCTCACCCGATGGCTTTGCCAGTCCGGGATTTGAATACGGCAAAGCGCCGCAGGTGTCGGGTGTTTTTCGGCTGGTGCGTTACGCGCTGCCAAAGTCGTTGTTGCGTATGAATCTGGCTCCTGCATACGCAAACCCAGAAGCCCTGAACGCTGAGCGTATCACCCGTTATCACTCGCTGTTGCTGCTACCGGGCCAGCGCGATGCGATGCTGGATCGGATGGCACAAACTATTCTTACAGATCCTGTGCCGCAACTACAGAAGATCACTGCCCCAACCCTGTTATTGTGGGGTGAACAAGATGCGCTGATTCCAATCGTTAATGCGCAAGACTATTTACGTGCGCTGCCAAACGCCAAACTGGTAACGCTAACGGGTGTGGGGCACGTGCCTCAAGAAGAAGCACCAGCCATGTCCCTCGCGCCACTACTCGCGTTTCTGGCAAACAATTCGTAAAAAACAGGCCGGTGACTTAATAGCCACGCTCGAACCCCACCAGCGTCGGCAATTCGCCGCTGGCGCGAAAGCGCGCGACGTTGGACGCCACGATTTTTGCGGCGCTGTCTCGATTGGTCGGTGCGGAGATATGCGGCAGCACCGTGACTTTCTGGTGATTCCAAAGTACGCTGTTTGTCGGTAACGGTTCCTCGTCAAACACATCGAGCACAGCGTGTGAGACTTTTTCGTCGTCCAACGCATGTAACAACGCATCGGTATCCACAACGCCACCGCGTGCAAAGTTGATCACGCTTGCACCTTCCCGCATCGCGGCGATACGTTCAACATTGAGCAGGTGATGGGTGTCCGAAGTCAGCGGCAACAACACAACAACGATATTGGCCCTCGCCAGCACCATATGCAGCCCCGCCACGCCGGTGAACGTCTCGACACCATTGATAGCCTTCGCCGAATGGCTCCAGCCGGTCACGCGATAACCGGCATCGACCAGCCGCGCTGCGGCAGCCCGACCCAACTCACCAAGACCAAGAATACCAACGGTGATCTCACCGGCGGCAACATAAGTGTGTGGCCGCCAGATACGTTCGCGCTGCTGCGCCGCATAGGCCGGCATATCGCGGTGGATGTAGAGCGTCCACGCCAGCACCGCTTCGGCCATCGTCTGCGCCAGCGTCGGATCGACCAGACGCACCAGCGGCAACTGGCGCGCCGCCGCTAGTGGCACAAGACGCTCCACGCCCGCCCATACGCTGTGAATCCATTTCAAATGGGGAAAACGAGCCACACGCTCAGGCGACGGATCGGCGACGATGGCGATCTCAACCAAAAGCGCTTCCGCATCCGACAAAGCGTTGTCGTCCACGATACGCTCGCCCGGCATCACTTGCGCAAGCATCGCAATCCAGCTCGAGCCATCGTGCCGTGATACGAAGGCGATGGGCGCGAGTACGCCAGAGCGCGAATGAGTGTGTATCGTCATGGTTTGCGCAAAATCAGTGTGGGCTGCTTAGCGTAGAGCGATTACGCGTAAACCGCGTCCCAGTGGCGAAAGCCTTTGATCTCGAGCGGATTACCAAACGGATCAATAAAAAACATTGTGTGCTGCTCGCCCGGCTCACCCGCAAATCGAATACTTGGCGGAATGACAAACTTGATTCCGGCGGCGGTCAGCCGTGCGGCGAGCACGCGCCAATCATCGAGTGTCAGCACCACACCAAAGTGCGGCATGGGCACCATGTGTTCGCCAACGCGACCGGTCGGCGCGGTCGTCAGTGGCGTTCCCAGGTGCAGCGACAACTGATGACCGAAAAACGAAAAATCAACCCACGTTTCGGTGCTGCGACCTTCTTCGCAACCAAGTACGCCGCCATAAAACTGGCGCGCCTGGTCGAGATTACTGATGTTTAAGGCGAGATGAAAAATGCTTGGGACGGCGGTTGTCATTCGAAATGTTTAGAAGATTGACGCGATGGGGGTATCAACCGAGGGCAGTAATGCGGCTGGCAGCGATGCCCATCGCTGCAATCGTACCCGATATGGGTTGGCAGGTGTGCCGGCCAACGCAGGAGAAAAGCGCAGTCGGCGGCGAGCGCGACACCGACCGACCACGGCGCGTAGGGCGTGAACTCGGCAATGTCCTTGCCGAAGAATTTGAGCAGAATACGTAACTCTCCAATATCCACGGAAATCTTTAGGCCTTTTGGCTTGAAAACGCCCGCCGCTATTGGATATTTCATGTTTAGCGGGTTTAGCGCTGCTACACCTCATCATATTTCCTGCTCGTGCCACGCGAGAGCTCCACCGGGTATTTCTGCGCATTGAGGGCCATCTTCGCTTTGGCGGCGGCGATGAGATCAATGCCAAGTTTGTCGCTGATACGGATCAAGTAGAGCAGCACGTCAGCCACTTCTTGACGGACTCCCTCGAGTCCCTCCGGCGGCAGGTTCCGGCTCTCGGCCTCGGTGAGCCATTGAAATTTTTCGAGTAGTTCAGCGGCCTCGACGGCGAGGGCGGAGGCCAAGTTCTTTGGTGAGTGGAATTGGTCCCAGTCGCGCTCGGCGGCAAAGGTCCGGAGTTGGTCACGGAGTGTGTTGAGGTCTGCCATGGCTGCACTTTACAGAAGATGGGGCTGGTAGTCAGATTGATGGATGAGTCAGTGGGTGGGCTGGGTCCCAGCGGGGTTACGTAACTGAGCTGGGACGACGGGCTGAGGGGGTGGCGCTGCGCGGGGGCGGTGGGTGAGTCAGTGGCTGGAAGGGCTTGGGTCCCAGCCTGCGCTGGGACGACGGGCTAAGGGGCTGGCGCTGCGCGAAATGCAGGAGCGACTGGCTACGGCGGTGGCGCTACGCGGTGGCTGGGAAGACGGGCAAAGAGAGGGGGCTGGTCACGCCAAACGCAAAATCAGCTCTTTCGGCGTAATGATCTCGGCATCGATCTGCCCCTTCAGCGCGAGCAGGTCGCGGTCGCCGGTGACGAGAGCATCCGCGTTTGCCGCAACTGTGAGCACCAGAAATGGTTGGTCATGGACGTCGCGGCAAATTGGTATACGTCTCTTCGTGGTGGGTACCGGAATTGTTTCGCAGTACGGCAAATATTCGGCATGAACCTCGGCGTGTTCGGCGGGGGTGAGCGCGAATTTTGGATATTGAAGGGCGGCGATGAATTCTTCCGCTGTGTGTTTCGAAACGATGGGTACGATTCGCGGTGTTGCGCGTGGCTGCTGCCACGCGTGCATGATCGTCGCTAATTCGCCTTTGAAAAGCAGTGCGGAAAGCAACACGTTGGTGTCCAGCACCACACGGCGAGGCTTAGGTGCTGCGGATGATGCCACGTCACTTCCTGCGGGTTGCGCGCTTTTGTGTGCCCTTACGAATGGCAGGCTGGTTGCCGCGTGCCCAACCGACTGCGGCCTTGGTGTCTTTCTCGGTAATGCCGAGGGCGGCAAGTTTTTCTTGGACCGCATCGAGCCCACCGAGCTTTACCGGTATGAGCACGATACTCTGCCCCTCGGTGCGAACAGCGTAGTACTCGGCGCGCACTTGTTCTACGGCTGCTTTGGGGAGTGTTAGTTGATTCTTGGATGTGAGTTTTGCGAGCATGGCCGCTCCTGTCGTTATTCCTTACTTCCTTACTATAGCGGAAACTTCGAGCGCACGTGGAGCCAATGGTGAGGCGCGACGAAAATTGGGCCCCGGACTGAATGGCCGATGAAGCGGGCCACGCTGTCCGGGGCGACAGTTCTTATAGGGTGGCGCTACGCGAATGCCAGGGGCGACAGCCTGAGACAGGTGGCACTGCTCGGCAGCGATGGGTGCTAGACGTTCGCTTTGCGATACCGATTCGCCACCCACGGTGTGGCGAACATTGCCGCCAGCCCGAATAACATCAGGCCGCCTTTGGAGAGGTCGTAGTCTTCGAGCATGCGCGCCCAGCTCATGCCGAGGCTCAAGCCCAAGCTGAATTCGAATATCAGCGTGAGGACAACCCACAGGCCGCCAATCGCAAAGCAGGTGCTTGGGGCAAGCGCACCTACTGGTTCACTCGGGCCACTTGGGCCGCCGCGCATCCAACGTATGGTGAACCAGGTGATGGTGAAGATGATGATAGTGGCGGTAAAGACGCTGAGTTGCCGCGCACGAAAGCTGCCGAGCGCGGGCTCAAGGAAGATGGTGCGTAACGTGCCGTGGATGGATTCGGCGACGATGATGAGCAGCCAGACGGCGAGTGCGCGTTTGAGGATGGCGAGGGGCATTGGGGGATTGTAAAGCGGTGGCGCTGCGCGAAACGAGGGGCGACGGGCGGAAGGGCTGGCGCTGCGAGTCGAAAACACGGAACAAGTTTCGGACCGCAAATTAGGGCTTGACAAGCCATACCTGTGTGACATACAGTGTGCGCCACATTATGTACGACACATAGGGTAGGCCAAAAAACGCATGGAAGCAGATCTTTTTGAAAAACTCCGGATGGAACTCCGGCGCGGCAGCTTGGTGTTGGCTGTACTGGTGCAGCTGCGAAGTGAGCACTACGGTTACACCTTACGAAAAGCGCTTGCCACGCATGGGCTCGATATCGAAGAGAGCACCCTCTACCCGCTGCTCCGCCGGCTGGAGACGCAAGGCCTGCTCACCAGCGAGTGGCGCGAAGAGGAAAAACGCAACAAGCGCTTTTATCGGCTTTCGACTGAAGGCCGCCTGATTCTTGATCAATTACTCGGGGAGTGGCGTGCCATCGACGCCGCACTGATGAGCATCGACCTGGCCAGCGAAGTGCGAGCCAGTGATCTCACCCCCGCCACACCCGCAGAAAAGGAAGCTTAATCATGGAACTCATCGACCGCTATTTACACGCCGTGAAGGGCTACCTGCCTGAGGCGCAACAAAACGATATTGTTGCCGAGCTGAAGGACGACCTGCTCTCACAAATTGAGGACCGCGAAGCCGCGCTGGAGCGCCCGCTGAACGACGCGGAGTTGCAGGCACTGCTCAAACAATCCGGCCACCCGATGTTAGTGGCGAGCCGTTATCGGCCTCAGGAACATCTGATCGGCCCGACCATGTACCCGTTTTGGTGGACCGCGCAGAAATTTATGTTGATCGTGGTCGGCTCGGTGTACGGACTGCTGGTTGGTATCCGTGTGCTGAGTAGCGGTTTCTCTGTTTCGCACTTGATTCAGGAGCTGATCCAGTCCGCCTTCGGGTTTGTCAGTACCGCCCTCTTTTATGCGGCTGCCATCACGCTGGTGTTCTGGTTTTTTGAACGCAACCAAGTCCGTTTTGGATTTCTGGATCAATGGAATCCCACCAAACTCGCGCCCGCCACCGATCGGCTGCGGATAAAGCGCGATGAATCCATCTTCGATGTTGTTTTCGAAGCGCTATTTTTACTCTGGTGGATCGGCGTGATCAGTTTTGCGACGACGTTCTACCATCATGGCAAGCCGGTACCGTTCTCGATGTCCCCCGCCTGGGAGCCCTATTGGTGGCCAATCCTCGCCACTTCGGTGGCTAGCATGGCGCTGGCGGTCGTGAATCTGATTACCCCGTATTGGACGCGTCAGCGCTTGCTGTTCCGAATCGTTCTCAACATCGTCTGTATCGGTCTCGCCTATCTGCTCTTTCAGCAAGACGAACTCATCGTCGTCGGTGATGCCACGCTCGAGATGGCCAAGTTTGGGAATGCCCAAACGCTGCTCAACAAATCCGCACACGTCGTGCTGGTATTGGTGTCGCTGATGATGGCGGCGGAGATTGTCGGAGATGTACGAAAACTATTTGCACTAGCCAACCACGGGAATACTCGCGCCGGCGCGGCGGCCTAAGGAGGCGGTGGCCTAGGGAGGCAGTGACAAAGGGAGGCGGTGGGCCGCTCGCGATTGAGCTACAGCTAAAGCGCGAGCGCCATCACCACTTCACCATCATCGATCTCGCCAGTACGCACAAAACCAAAACGCGCGTAAATCGGCTCCGGGTTTTGTTCAGCGGGCACAAATGAAAGCAGCATGTATTTCACGCCGGGCCTCGTGCGTGCGTAAGCGATGGCCGCCGAAATGGCCTGCGCGCCGTACCCCAGCTGCTGGTAGCGCGCATCCACCATAAACCGCCACAGGTAGATGTAGCGTTCATCGTTGTGAAGATCGGGCGTGGTGTTGCTGGCGACCAGCGTCGAGTCTTCGAGCATCAAAAACCCGACCGGCGCTTCGTCCGCGTAGATGGCACGCATCCATGCCTGCGGCGCAAAGTGCGCCTGCGCCATCGAAACCGCATTTGGTGCCACGAGGCCGTCTTGATGCGGTGCGACATCAAGAAACATGATCGAGCGCGCCGTCTCGGCGGTGATTTCGCGCAGTGTGACAATTGATTCACGGGTCAGCGGACGGGTTTGATTGGCCATGGCGGCTTTCTCGACTCGGTTGACAAATTCAGCATGGTGTTCACGCACGTGGCTCATTTGCAAGGTGCGTGGCCAGGCGGGTTTGGCGGGCTGGGTTGTCATATGTGCGGGGCTTGGGTCTTGGCGATGTCTTAGTGGTGTTGAGCCCGCAGTTTAGGCCTTATGCGGCTTTTACAAATATGTCCCCTGTGTGTGTCCTGAAGGCCGCTAACCCGTTCAGTGCGGTTACAGATCGTCACGTATTTCTGAACTTATCCCCGCGCCGGCACTCTAGGAAAGCATATCATTAGTCTATGTTTGGTCGTCATGTTTAGTCAAAGTGAGCGCCTTTTCGGTGGTGGCATCGGCTGCGTCACAAGGAGGTAAGTCCCATGCGTCATTTTCTGAAAGTTTCCGCTCTCGCATCGGCGATGGTTTCCGCAGCGGCGCTTAGCGCGCCAACGATCGCCCAAGCCGTCGGCAACGTCATTTCCAGTACGCCAGTGATGAAACGTGTCACTGAGACACCACGTGGCTGCAAGCCTGCGCCGCAGCGCGCGTGTGAATTGGTAACCGAAGATCGGTTGATTGGCTACAAGGTTGTATACGAATACAACGGCAAACAACACGAGGTGCAGCTGCCATTCCCGGTCGGTGCCACCATCCCACTTGAGACTTCCTCGAGCGGTACAGAAACGTCACCTACGCCTGCATCCACACCTTCGGTCACACCAACACCAAGCTATGAACCCGGCTACGGGCCAGCGCTACGGGTTGTCGAGCGGGTCTACGTCGAGCCTGGCTATCGCAGCTACTACGACCCTTATTTCTACGGGCCAATCGTCCCGCTTGGCTTAACGCTGGGCTTGGGCTATGTCGCGGGCCGCTACTACTGGCCGCGCGGCTATGTACACCATGGTGGCGGCTGGCGCGGCCATCGCCGATGATTTTTCAGTGAGTGTGAGTTTAAGGCGCTCCGAGATTCGTAGCGCCTTTTTTATTTGGCAGGGGACTAAATCGCCTCGGCGATCGCAGTGCCGACTTCAAACGTGTACGCCTTGCCACCGAGGTCCATGGTACTTGGCCCGGCGGCGATTACAGTCTCAATGGCTTTGATGACTGCGACCGCCGCGTCCGTATGGCCCAGATGTTCCAGCATCATGGCCCCGCTCCAGATCTGCCCGATCGGGTTGGCGATGCCGCGTCCAAATATATCCGGCGCGCTGCCATGCACCGGCTCGAAACAGCTGGGCACATCGCGATCAGGATTCAAGTTTGCGGAAGGCGCAATGCCAATCGGCCCCACACAGGCTGACCCCACCCGTGAAAGAATCTCACCGAATAACGTTGATGCGACGATCACGTCAAACAAATCCGGGTGACTGACGAGTTCACCGGTAAGCGCATCGATATGAAACTGCGAGGTACGAATTTCGGGGTACTCGGCCGATATGTCGGCGAAGCGCTCGTCCCAGTGCGGCATGGTGTGGGCGATGGCATTCGACTTGGTGCACGAGGTGACATGCTGCCGCTCACGCTTACGCGCAAGCTCAAAAGCAAACCGCATGACACGATCCATACCGCGACGCGAGAATACCGTTTGTTGCATCGAAATCTCTTCTTCGCTGCCGGAGTACATACGCCCGCCGATCGACGAGTACTCCCCCTCAATGTTTTCACGAACCACAACTAGATCAATGTTTCTCGGGCGGCGGCGGCTGCTCAGCGGCGAAATCGCGCCAGTAAAAAAGCGAATCGGTCGCACATTTGCGAAAAGCTTGAATTCGCGCCGAATCGCCATCACCAGCCCGCCGAAAGAGAGGTGGTCTGGTACGGTGGGGAATCCCACCGCCCCCAACAAAATCGCGTCGTGATGACGAATTTCGCGCAAGCCGTCGGCTGGCATCATACGACCGTATTGCTGGTAGTAGTCACAGCTCCAAGGTTTTTCGTCCCACTGAAAGTTGATACCGAATTTACGACCGGCCGCTTCCAGCACGCGCAGGCCTTCTGGCATCACTTCTTTCCCAATCCCATCCCCCGGGATCACGGCAATTTTGTGTGTCTTAATCGTCATGCGGCAATCCTATAGGCGCATCCATCGGCGCTTCGATTGGCAAAGGTGGCGCGCCGAATCTTGCTGTACAGGGTAATGAGCGTGCAATGCCGCATATTGACAGCGATTTAGGCCATTTGTTGCAGCGCAATACTTTCTAGCTAGCCATGAACATTTCATGGGGGCGCGTTCGAAAGCGGGCGAGTGGGAGAGCGATTTTTTGCCTGACCGACCACAGCATAGCAGGCTATGCTTCGGCAGGAAGGCGGAAAATCGCCGTCCAATCGCCCAGAGGCAACGTCCTTCTAAGCAACGGGCGACCCATGAAATATTCAGGCTAGGCGGCCGCGTCCGTATTCTTGAAGGCCATACCACCGCCGTAACTCGAAAGCTCAACCAGCTCGGCACCCTTGGTGACGCTCACCGCGCAGTACTTTAGCTCTGCAATTTTGCCGAACGGGTCGAGCGCCCGATTGGTGAGCATGTTGGCTGGTGCCTCATAAAACGCGAATGGCATAAATACGCTGCCTACCGGTGTGCCTTCGTCTGCACGAACCGTGATATCGACTTCACCTCTGCGTGATGCGATGGTCACGATTTCGCCCGGAGCAACACCAACCTTGCGCATATCGATCGGGTTCATACTCACCACCGCGCTGGGCTCGATCACGTCGAGCACCGATGCCCTGCGCGTCATGGAGCCGGTGTGCCAATGTTCGAGTTGACGCCCGGTAATGAGCACAAATGGAAATTCAGTGTCGGGCCGCTCGTTAGCGGGGATGATGTCGGCCGGCACAAATTTAGCGCGGCCGGATGCCGTGGGGAACTTATCGATAAATACCACCGGCTGGCCGGGGTCATTATCGTCTTTACACGGATAGGTGACCGACGATTCACGATTAAGGCGATCCCAGCTGATGCCGCTGATGGAGCTTTGCGCGATGTGCATTTCTTCATAGACGGCGGCAACGCCACTCTCCTCGCCGATGTAATTCCAGTCCAGGCCGAGACGTTTGGCGAGTTGTTGGATGATCCACAGATCCTGCTTGGCTTCACCCGGACAATCGAGTGCACGGCGGCCGAGTTGCACCATCCGATCGGTATTGGTGACCGTTCCCATTTTTTCCGGCCAAGCGGACGCAGGCAACACCACATCGGCGAGGTAGGCGGTTTCGGTCAGGAAGATGTCTTGTACCACCAGCATTTCCAAGTTCGCCAAGCCGGCACGTGCGTGGTTGGAGTCCGGATCTGACATCGCGGGGTTTTCCCCCATCACGTACATGCCCTTGATACGGCCATCACACGCCGCATCGATAATTTCAACGACCGTGAGGCCGGGCTTGTCATCCAGTTTTGTGTTCCAAAGTTTTTCAAAGTGGGCGTGGTTCTCGGGGTTATCAACACGTTTGTAATCCGGGAACATCATCGGGATCAAGCCCGCGTCAGATGCGCCCTGTACGTTGTTTTGTCCGCGCAGCGGATGCAATCCCGAACCTGGCTTCCCCACCTGACCGGTCATCAATGCCAGTGCGATCAAACAGCGCGCGTTGTCGGTGCCGTGGACGTGTTGCGAGATACCCATGCCCCAAAGAATGATCGAGGCTTTCGAGGTTGCATAAGCCCGCGCCACCTCGCGCAGTGTCTCGGCTGGAATACCACACAGAGGTGCCATCTTTTCCGGCGAAAACTCTTTTGCATTGGCCTTCAGCGCTTCGTAATTCTCAGTGCGGTTCTTGATGAAGTCTTCATCAACTAAACCTTCTTCGATGATGGTGTGGATCATCGCGTTTAGCATCGCTACATCCATGTCCGGCTTGAATTGCAGGTAGCGCCATGCGTGGCGGTACAAATCATTAAGGCGCGGATCGGCAACAATCAGTTTTGCATTCCTGTTTGCGGCATTCTTGATCCACGTTGCAGCAACGGGATGGTTGGACGTTGGGTTTGCGCCGATGACAAAAATGACTTCAGCGTTTTCCACGTCACCCACTTGATTCGAGACCGCGCCCGAGCCGACCCCTTCGAGCAATGCCGCCACCGATGACGCATGACACAAGCGTGTGCAGTGATCGACGTTGTTTGAGCCGAAGCCGACGCGAACGAGCTTCTGGAAGAGATAGGCTTCTTCGTTCGAGCCTTTTGCACTACCGAAACCGGCAAGTGACTTGGGTCCATGTTGATCGCGAATTTTTGCAAGAGTGCCGCCAGCCAAATCGAGCGCTTCTTCCCATGTCGCCTCGCGGAAAACATCGCGCCAATTCTCCGGGTCCATACGGAAGTCGCCGTTTTTCAGCACACCTTCTTTACGAATCAACGGCGTGGTGAGGCGTTGCTTGTGATGCGCGTAATCAAACCCGAATCGTCCCTTTACACATAGTCGGGACTGGTTGGCCGGGCCGTCGCGGCCTTCAACACGGATGATGGTGTTGTCTTTGACGTGGTAGGTGAGTTGGCAACCCACACCGCAATACGGGCAGACGCTCTCGACTTGTTTGTCTGCAACGACGGCATAAGCCTCCTTGGCTGGAGCCAGCGCGCCGGTCGGGCAGGCCTGCACACATTCACCGCAGGCCACACAGGTAGAAGCTCCCATCGGGTCGTCAAAGTCGAATACGATCTTCGATTCAGCACCGCGGAAAGCGTAGCCGATCACATCGTTGTTTTGCTCTTCACGGCAGGCACGAACGCAACGGGTGCATTGAATACACGCGTCCAAGTTCACACTCATCGCCGGGTGGGAGTAGTCCCGCGCGGGTGCCGGATGTTTGGCAACTTTGGAGGCGAATCGTGATTCGGTTACACCGAGGCGCTGCTGCCACTTGGTCAATTCGTTGTCTTGTGGCTTGTGATTTTTTTCTGGCGCATCGGAGGTCAACAGCTCAAGCACCATCTTTTGTGAATGTAATGCGCGCGGTGAGTCGGTCGAGACGTCCATGTTGTTGCTTGGGTGGCGACAGCACGAAGGCGCTAACACCCGTTCACCCTTGATCTCGACCACACACGCGCGGCAATTGCCGTCTGGCCGATAACCCGGCTTGTAACAGAGATGCGGGATTTCTTTGCCGTGTTCTTTCGCAATTTCGATCAGCGTTTGATCGGCAAAGGCCGTCACTTTTTCACCGTCGAGTGTGAATTCAACGGTGGTGCGTTGGACTAAGGGTTCAGCGAGCATGCTCATAGCGGCAACTGAAAAATAACAGGTGTCTCCCCGGCGGAGACCGGGGTCCAATCTTGTCTGCGAGGGCACGTTGCGAAATTGGGCCCCGGCGGGTTGACGTAAATGAGCCGGGGCGACATGCAAAGACTAGTGTCAAAGCGGTTGTTACCATTCTGAAAAGCGCGCATAAAGTCACTCACTCGATCTCATGGGAAAAATGCTTAATGACGCACCGAATCGGATTCGGCGCCGCCTGCCCCAACCCGCAAATAGACGCATCGACCATCGCCTGCGAAAGATCTTCCAAGAGGCCCGTTTTCCATTTCGACTCTTCGAGCAGCGTCACCGCTTTTTCCGTCCCCACACGACACGGCGTACATTGACCACAACTCTCGTCGGCGAAAAATTTCATCAAGTTGAGCGCCGCGTCACGCGCTTTGTCGTGATGCGACATGATCACCACTGCGGCTGAGCCAATAAAGCATCCATGCGGTTGCAAGGTATCAAAGTCGAGAGGAATATCACCCATGCTTGCAGGCAAGATGCCGCCAGACGCACCACCGGGCAGATACGCATAAAGCGTATGTCCATCCAACATACCGCCGCAATACTCATCGATGAGTTCTCTCACCGTAATGCCGGCTGGCGCCAAGTGCACACCCGGCTGCTTGACGCGCCCCGATACCGAGAATGACCGGAGACCCTTGCGGCCATTCCGTCCATGGCCGCTAAACCATGAAGCCCCTTTTTCGAGGATGTCGCGCACCCAATAAAGCGTTTCGAAGTTGTGTTCTAGTGTGGGGCGGCCGAACAACCCAACTTGTGCGACGTACGGCGGGCGCAAGCGGGGCATGCCACGTTTACCTTCGATGGATTCGATCATCGCCGATTCTTCGCCGCAGATATACGCGCCGGCACCGCGACGGATTTCGATCTTCGGTAGCGTGATGCCTTTGCCACTCGCCCATGCTTGTGCGGCGGCCATCTCGGCTTCAATAATGATCCGGCAGTGGTGATATTCGTCGCGCAAATACACATATGATGCATCGATGCCAACTACTTGCGCGGCGATGAGCATGCCTTCGATGAACCGATGCGGGTCGCGCTCCAGGTAGTAACGGTCCTTAAACGTGCCCGGCTCGCCCTCGTCGATGTTGACTGCCATCAGGCGTGGACCGGTCTCCCCGCGCACGATGCGCCACTTACGACCGGTTGGAAAACCGGCACCACCAAGGCCGCGCAGCCCAGAGTGCTCCATCTCGGTGATGACGGCTTCCACATCGCGTTTGCCGCTCAGCACCGCGAGCAGCGTTTGATAGCCGCCCTCAGCGAGGTACTGTTTGAGTCCGACGTGTGTCGTGGTTTGTTGCGCGGTGGGTTTAGTGTCCTGCTCGCAAACCGCCTTTGCAACACTCTCGACCGTGGCGTGACCAAACGCGTGCTGCCCGACACAAACCGCCGGTGCTTCGGCACAACGGCCGATACACGGTGCCTCAATCACGCGTACCTCTTTACCGAGAATTGCGGGCAGTTTTTCCAGTAACGCTGCGCTACCCGCCATACTGCAGCTCAAGGTTTCGCAGACACGAACGGTAAGGGCTGCGGGTACAGCCTCACCTTCTTTGATGACATCAAAGTGATGATAGAAGGTCGCGACTTCATAGACTTCCGTCTGTGAGATCTTCATCGCCTCGGCGAGCGCCGCCATATGCGCCGCACTCAAGTGGCCAAAACGGTCTTGAATCAAATGCAAATATTCAACCAAAAGATCGCGCCTGAGGTGACCAACGGCGTCGCGGCCACCGAGCAGCGCGGCGATCATTTCCCGCGCGTCCGGGTCGACTTGGCGACCTTTGGGAGCGCTGCGGGGCTTCACTTTGCTGCGGACTTCGGCCAGCGGAATCACAATCGTGGCGCGGTCGTTCATCTAAACACTCTCCGGAACTTAGCGGGTTCGGCATCCGTGCGGATACGTGGCGCGCCGCTGGTGGTGTGGCCTTGGCTGGGCTCAGTCACCAAAATTTTGATGTATGCAAGGATAGCGGTCAAGCCGCATGCGACCCATGACGAGCATCAAGACAAATGTGCCAGATAGAAAACTCAAAACCCGCCATTCGGCGGGCGTTTCCAGCCAAAAATACTTGAAGACAACCGTCAATAGGCGATGTTGTCCGTCTGGTGCCGCCGCATCGGATGACCGAACTAAATAGAAAGCGCCAACCTGGTGCCCTGGTCAATCGCGCGCTTGGCATCCAACTCGCCTGCTTCAAACGCCCCGCCGATCACATGCGTTTTGACGCCAGCCGCCTGGAGTGGTTCAACGAGTTCACGCAGAGGCACCTGGCCTGCGCACAACACGATGGTGTCGACTTCAAGCAGCGTCGGGTTTTCTTTTTTCTCGCCAAAGCTAATGTGAAGCCCGCGTTCATCGATGGCTTCGTAGTTCACGCCGGCCAGCATTTCGACTTTCTTTTTCTTTAGCGCGGCGCGGTGAATCCAACCGGTGGTTTTGCCCAAGCCTTTACCCGGCTGCGTTGCCTTACGTTGCAGCAACGTGACCTGTCTTGCTGGTGGCGCGACTTCGGGCTTCACCAAACCCCCACGCGAGGCGGCTGGGTCACCCACACCCCATTCGCGCTTCCACGCGTCCAGATCCATGGTCGGCGAATGATCTTCGACCAAAAATTCGGCGACATCGAAACCAATACCGCCCGCGCCGATCACGGCAACACGGTTGCCAACCGGCTTCTTGTGCAACAGCACGTCGATGTAGCTGAGGACGTTCGGGCCATCTTGACCGGGGATCTTGGGGTCACGCGGTGTGACTCCTGTTGCGACCACGACTTCATCGAAGGCCTTGAGATCATCAGCCGACACACGTCGATTCAGCGTGAGCTTTACCCCAGTGGCTTGAATGCGCCGCGAGAAGTAGCGCAGCGTTTCGTGAAACTCCTCTTTACCGGGGATTTGCTTGGCCATGTTGAATTGGCCGCCGATCTCGCCAGCTGAGTCGAACAATTCAACATCGTAGCCGCGGGACGCGAGCTCGGTCGAGCACGCCAGCCCGGCGGGTCCCGCCCCAACCACTGCGATGCGTTTTCTTGCCACCGCTTTGGTGAACACCATTTCGGTTTCATGGCACGCGCGAGGATTCACCAGACAAGACGCGACTTTTTGTTGGAACACGTGATCGAGACACGCCTGATTGCAACCGATACAGGTGTTTATATCTGCGGCGCGATTGGCCGCAGCCTTGTTGACAAACTCCGGGTCCGCCAACAACGGTCGCGCCATCGACACCATGTCCGCGCAACCATCTGCGATGATTTGTTCGCCCACTTCCGGCGTGTTGATCCGGTTGGTGGTGACCAGCGGAATTGTGACTTCCGCTTTCATTTTTTTGGTTACCCATGCAAACGCACCGCGTGGAACCGAGGTGGCGATGGTCGGCACACGTGATTCATGCCAACCAATACCCGTGTTGATGATGGTCGCACCCGCTTTTTCGATACCCTTGGCGAGCATCACCACTTCATCCCACGATTGCCCCTCGGGCACAAGATCTAGCATCGACAAGCGATAGATGATGATGAAATCTTTGCCCACCGCTTCGCGCATGCGCGAGACAATTTCGACCGGCAGGCGCATTCGATTTTCATATGCACCACCCCATCGGTCATCACGTTTATTCGTGGCCAAGCTCAAAAACTGGTTGATAAAATAGCCTTCTGATCCCATGACTTCCACGCCGTCATATCCAGCGTCGCGCGCCAACTTTCCGGCCCGCACAAAACACTTGATCTGTCGCTCAATACCGCCATCCGACAACGCTCTTGGTGTGAACGGCGTGATCGGCGATTTAATGCGCGACGGCGCAACCGAGAATGGTGAATAACCATACCGGCCCGCATGAAGAATTTGCAGCGCAATCTTGCCCCCTGCGTGGTGGACACTGTCTGTAAGAATCTTGTGTGAGCGCGCTGCGCCGCTCGAAGCCATTCGCGAACCGAAGGGCGACAACCAGCCTTCTATATTGGGCGCGAAACCGCCGGTCACGATCAGGCCTACACCACCGCTGGCACGTTCGGCAAAGTAAGCGGCGAGCCGCGGAAAGTCGCGCACCTTGTCTTCCAACCCGGTATGCATTGAACCCATCAACACGCGGTTTTTGAGCGTGGTGAAACCTAGATCCAGCGGGGCGAGCAAATGCGGGTAGGGAGAAGGAGAAGGGGATGACATCAATCGCTTTCTACAAATGAAAACGGCTGCCGCAGCAGCCGTTGATCAGGACTGGACTTACTTTAGGACGGACTTAAGCAATTCGCCCATCTTGGCTGGGTTCTTTGTCACTTTAATGCCGCACTCTTCCATCACGGCCAGCTTCTCCTGTGCGGTGCCTTTGCCGCCAGAGATGATGGCACCGGCGTGACCCATCCTTTTTCCAGGCGGGGCGGTAACACCTGCGATGAATCCGACAACGGGTTTTTTCATGTTGTCTTTGATCCAGCGCGCGCAAGCCTCTTCCGCATCGCCACCAATTTCACCAACCATGATAACCGCATCGGTTTCAGGATCATCGTTAAACAATTTCATCACATCGATGTGTTTCATGCCGTTGACCGGGTCGCCGCCAATACCGACGCATGAGGATTGACCGAGGCCTAACTCCATTAACTGACCGACTGCTTCGTACGTCAACGTACCAGAGCGCGACACCACACCGATACGACCTTTTTTGTGGATGTGGCCGGGCATGATGCCGATTTTGATTTCGTCCGGTGTAATCACGCCCGGGCAGTTAGGCCCAATCAGGATGGTGCCTTTACCTTGCATCCGCTCGCGCGTACGAATCATGTCGCGAACCGGAATACCCTCGGTGATACAGATCACCAGTTCAATGCCCGCGTCAACCGCTTCATCAATGGCGGCGGCGGCGAACGGCGGCGGGACATAAATCACCGATGCATTCGCACCCGTCTTTTCTTTGGCTTCAGCGACGGTATCAAAAATCGGGATGCCTTCGTAATTTTGGCCGCCCTTTTTGGGCGTCACGCCTGCGACGTAACAATTTGCACCATTGGCGTATTCTTTTCCCATTTTGGTATGGAACATACCGGTCTTGCCGGTGATACCCTGGGTGAGAACACGCGTGTCTTTATTGATAAGAATTGACATGATCGATTAACCCTTCGCTGCCGCTACGACGCGCTCAGCAGCTTCAGCCATATTGTTTGCAGAAATGATCGGTAGTCCAGAATCCTTGAGGATTTGTTTGCCCAGATCTTCGTTAGTGCCCTTCATGCGCACCACAAGCGGGACCGACAGTTTGACTTCGCGCGCTGCGGCGATGACACCATTGGCAATCACATCACACTTCATGATGCCGCCGAAGATGTTGACTAGAATCGCCTTTAGGTTCGGATTGCGCAGCATGATTTTGAAGGCTTCAGTTACCTTCTCGGTCGTGGCACCACCACCCACGTCAAGGAAGTTGGCCGGTGAACCGCCGTAGAGTTTGATCACATCCATGGTCGCCATTGCCAAACCGGCACCATTAACGAGGCAGCCGATATTGCCATCGAGCGAAATGTAAGTAAGATCAAATTTTGAGGCCTCGACTTCCGCAGGGTCTTCTTCGTCAAGATCGCGCATCGCGACAATGTCGGGGTGGCGGTAGAGAGCATTGGAGTCGAAATTTAACTTCGCATCGAGTGCCAGTACTTTGTTGTCACCGGTGTAGATCAGCGGATTGATTTCCGCAAGCGAACAATCACACTCGTCAAACGCCTTGTAAAGCGACTGCATAAATGCCGCGCCCTGCGCCACCGCTTGATCTGGCACACCGATCTTTCTGGCAACGTCTTCGGCTTCCGCCGTTGTCAGGCCAATCTTTGGGTCGATGTGAACCTTAACAATTTTCTCCGGCGTGTGTTCGGCGACGTGTTCAATATCCATACCACCTTCACTGGACGCCATCAACGTCACGCGTTGCGACGCACGATCTACCACCATACCAACATACAACTCTTTCTTGATGTCGGCTCCCTCTTCGACCAGCAAGCGCTTGACCAGACGCCCTTCAGGCCCGGTTTGGTGGGTCACCAAGGTCATGCCGAGAATCTGCGAAGCGTACTGCCGCACTTCATCAATCGATTTCGCAACTTTGACGCCGCCCCCTTTGCCGCGTCCACCAGCATGGATCTGCGCCTTTACGACCCAAACCTTGCCGCCTAACGTTTCGGCAGCCTTGACCGCTTCGTCGACCGAAAAACAGGCTACGCCGCGCGGTGTGGCGACACCGTATCTGCGCAAGATTTCCTTGCCTTGGTATTCATGAACATTCATTGGGGGACTCTTGGATAAAGATGGATGACTGCGGGAGGATTGCTGCGAACTTACCGAAGCTGTATTTTACCGCGCATCGCGGTCACGGATTGGTTTGCTCACCTTCACCGCTTTGATCAACCGGGGTATCGCCCCGGTACCATTTAGGATAAAACGTGGCGACCGCTGCGGCGTCGCTGGCAAGCGCATGACAGCCGTCTAGTTGGAATGGCTTCTTTTGTGGATTGGACGGGAGTTGTCCGGCGAGATTCTGGTATGCCGTCGTCGCCAATAGCGATATCAAGTCCGTCAAGTGGGTACAGCCCTTGGTTCCGCCAAAGGTCTCACGGACTTTGGCGCTAAATCCAGGGCGCATCGACCAACCAATCATCGCTCGATAGTGCGGCGTAATTTCGCCACAAAATCCTGGGTAAGGATGGGCGTCCGATATCGCCTCTGCGTCGATAATCGTCATCGAGGTGTCGTACGTGATGCGCAACCACATCTCGTGTACAGGCTCACCAGCGAGGCGTTCACCGCTCCGCAATTTAAACGAATAAGCTTTGGTATCAACCAGATGCCCTTCCACCTCAAACAGTCCGTCGTCGCGTTTGTATCCCCTCGCGGAGATTTTGCGGTGGTGAAGTGGCTGACGGGGGACGTGAGCAGAAAGGGGCATGATCAGACTCAATGGATACAGTACGGAAAAACAAAAAACGCCCCAAAGGGCGCTTTTTGTCAGGGCTATGAACGATATTTTGTCCTACTTCACCCGATTAGCCGATAGGTCTTGATGGCGTTCGCAAATTCATTGCCGTTTTGGAAACGCTGCTCAACATCTTTGGCGAGCGCCTGGTCGATAAAGTCTTTGACCCAAGGCGGCAGCACGGGATTGATCTCGAGAATGTTCGGCTGCTGCTCGTTGGCAATGGCAAACATCAGTTGGGTCATCGATTCGCCCGTAAACGGCAACCTGCCGCATGCCATTTGGTAAAAACTGACGCCGAGCGAGAACAAGTCGGAACGTCCGTCGATCTTCTTGCCGGCTAGTTGCTCTGGCGACATGTAGGACGGCGTGCCCAGCACCATACCCGTCTTTGTCTTTGACGAATCGGTCACTCGCGCAATACCGAAGTCGGCGACCTTGGGCGATTTAGACTCGGGATCGTACATGATGTTGGCGGGTTTGATATCGCGGTGGAAGACACCCTGTTCGTGTGCGTGATTGAGCGCGCCGGCAACCTTGATAAAGATATCGCACATTTCATCAAACGGCAGGAGATTCGGCACCTTGGTATGGTCGACCAAATCCTTACCCTTAAGGAACTCCATCGCAATGTAGGCGAGGTCATGTTCGTCGCCAGCGTCAAAAATTCGCACGATGTTTGGGTGATCGAGTTTGCCCGCAGACTCGGCTTCACGAAAGAAACGATCCTTGGCCTCTTGAAGCTCATCGCCTTCAAATTCACTCGACAGTGCCATGGTCTTGATGGCAACTTCGCGGCCAATCTTTGGATCCTTGCCGAGATACACCACACCCATCGCGCCCTTGCCGAGTTCCTTCTCGATGGTATAGCGACCGAGCGTGGGCTTTTCACCCGCACCCGACAGCATCATGGTTGCCTGTGAACTGCGCGCCGAAGCGGAACCGCCGAGAATAATCGTCTCGGACATTGCTCTGGCGCGGGCCATGCGCTCCGCAACATCCCGGAACTTCGGATCGTGCTGGTTGATGTATATGAACGCCGATTCTGCTTTGTTGAATTGCCGGCGTCGTTCAAAGTCCAGCGCCAATGAATAAATGTTTTCGAGTACCTGCTCGTCCACTGGGCACTTGCGAAACTTATCGAAGGCCATATCCAACTGACCTTGTTGCTGAAACGCAAGACCCAACATACGGTTCGATTCGGCACCGGCAAGATCCGACTGCTCCTTGCCGCGCTCGGTTACCAGGAACCGTTTAGTGGTGAGCAACGCGTGACCGATCAGCAGCAACGATGCCGGCAGCATGAGCTGCACCCAAATGCCTGGCCCCATCATCAACCCAAAATGGGTCGCAAGCAACACCACAAACAGGCCGATTGTGAGCGCCGCCGCCGGCGCTGCGCGCAGTTTGGGCAAGACGCCGATCAAATAGCCTGCCACTGCTATCAGCGCGAGCAATCGTACCCAGCCGCCCCACGATGGCGTACGGAAAAAATGCTGCTGTAGGATGGAGGAGACCGAATGCGCGAGCGTCTCAACCGAGCTCAGCGGGCCAATCGGGGTGACGGTCGAGGTTGCGATGCCGCCCGCTGTTGCGCCGATGAGGACGATCTTATCCTGGTACTTAGCGGCCGGAATTTTTCCGCTGTACACATCAAAGAACGAATCGATGGTGATCGCCGGCTTTTGATTCACGTCCTTGTAGAAGTAAGGAAACATCAATCCAATGTCATCGGTGACGATACGAAGATTGCCGAGGGAAACACTCTCACCGGGGGTGATTTTGATGTCCTTCGCCGTCAGGTTGAGACTCTTGGCAGCAATCGCCAGCGCGAGCGAAGGAATTTGCTGCTGCCCGAAGTAGTCCACCGTCGTGATGTCCCGGCGAACGCCACCGTCGTCGTCTTGGACCAAGCTTAGGTCACCCACCGCCGCGGCAACGGCGCCCAATTCCTCGATCGGATAGCCGGTTCCGGTCGCGTACATGCCGCCACTTGCCGCCCCGGGGACGGCGCTGTTTTTTACATAATCAGGTAGCGGCTTGTCCGGGCGACCATCAGGCTGCCGGTCCTTGGCCGCTAGATTGACGGGCAAGACCACGTTGCCGGCTTTCTTGACGCTATCCGCCAAGCGGCGGTCGGTGTTAAGCGTCTGTTCGGCCTCACTAAGGATTGGGCCAAATTCGCTCAACAGCGGATTGACCGAAGCGGGCTTTTGGCCGTCGACTTGTGACGGCGAATTCTTCGCAAAAACCTCCAGCAACTTATTGATATAAAGCAGTCCGGCGTCTTTTTGCGGCTCGAAGAAGAACACGGTATTGCCAATGACCTTTGCCTTTGCGCCGGCGAGTTTGTCGATCATGTTGGCGTGAATTTCTCGCGACCATGGCCAGCGGCCGAGGTTGTTCACTGACTGCTCATCGATCGCAATCACCGCAACCTTGTCAGAGGGTGCCTTGGATGTTGCTGATACCCCCCAGTCGTACGCTTTAGTCTCCAACGCGGTAAACGAGTTGGTGAACACCTTCGCGCCGATCACAACCACGACGATAACAAGGCCGAAAAACCAGTCTTTGGACCAGAAACCTTCTTTTTTCATGCGCCTCCCCTTGCCGACACGATTGTTTGATCGATTCTAACAAGAACCCAACTCGATCACACTACCGCGAATGCGGTTAACGCGGGGGGCGACGCCCAAATGAAACGGGCCGCGATGTAAATAAATCCCGGCCCGGCAAGTTATTGATACAAAACGTCTAAAGCATGAAACCGAGATCAGTGTTTGAGAACCGGCCAATATTTGGAAACACCGTCGACATATTGCTCGCCGACACACCGAACCACTTGGCAAGCGTCGCGCCATATTGGTCCACCGCAGTGGTCGGAATAAAGCGACCATTGGTGCCCACGTCATTCGGCCCGCCGAGCGTGAGATTCGGGAACGTCCCATAGAACTCCTGGCCGCGAACCGCACCGCCGATGATGATTTGATGACTGCCCCAACCGTGGTCGGATCCGGCACCGGAGGCCGCCTTTAGGGTGCGGCCAAAGTCCGACATGGTGAACGTTGTGACTTTATCCGCGATACCCATTTGCACGGTCGCGTCGTAAAAGGCCTTTAGCGCCGGGGCCAACTGCCCGTAGAGCGTATTGTGGGCTGCGATTTGGTTGGTGTGGGTATCAAAACCGCCAAGCGAAACAAAAAAGATCTGCCGCTTCAAACCGATCGTATTTCGCGCCTCGATCAGCTTCGCGACCTGCCGAAGCTGATTGCCGATGTTTGATGTGGCATTGGCAAAAATCGGTGTGATGGTCGTGTTATTGGCCGTGATGATCGGGTTGAGGACATCGGATGCGCCCAACGCTTGCGCCAAAATATCATCGGCCTCGCGCACAAAGTCATTCCCCGCTTCCAGATTCATGATGTTCTTCAGCGCAGCTTCGCGAGCGGTGGTCTGCGCCGTCGTACCGAAGGTGCTCAAGCCGAATGTGCCGGTCGATGGAATCGCGACAACCCTGGGCGTATTGCCGTTGGTATAAATCGCCGAGCCGGCAATCGAGGTGACCATCGGGAAATTACTGCCGTTGGCAGGACCCATCACGTCGGCCAGTCGCCCGCCCCAACCAGTACGCTCAATGCCTTTTGCGACCGAGGTCTGCCATGCAAGTTGTTGGTCGGAGTGTGAGAACAACTGGTCCGGCCGCGCTTTAGTGGAGGCTGTGTATTCGGCTTTCGTTAACGGTTGAGAAAGTGTACCGACGTTGGTCATTACCGCCATCTTGCCGGCGTCAAATAACGTTTTCAAGTCAGTCATTGCTGGGTGCAAGCCATAGTTCAGATTCAACGTTTTTGGCTTTATTGCCAACAGTTGCGCCTGTGTCAATGCAAGGCCGTTATTCGCCACCGCTCCGCGAGCAGTCGCGTAGAGGTTGTAATCGGCCGTGTCCATCGGCACAACAAGGTTGTTAGCGTCGTTGCCGCCAAATAGGAACACACAAACGAGCGCTTTGTAATCGTTCAGCGGCACGGTTTGTGCAAGTGCGGCTGACAGACCCAATCCATCGATGGCACCGGTGGCTGAAACTGCTCCAGCGCTGGCAATGGCTTGCAGGAGACGACGGCGAGTAATGACGTAGGGAGCGTTCATGTGTGACCTACCGATCAACTTGAAAATGGCTGGATGAAAGTACCAAGTAAGCGGCGGTTCTGGCGCGGCCTAAGGTATCCGTGGAGGCGATTGCATTTACTGCACTCACCACCTGCTGCTGTGCGGAAGCAGACATCGCGCCGGCGGTAAAGACCCACGAAAGCTTGTCGACGAGTGCTGCGGGATTACCTGCGAGCGCCTGCCAAGGTGCCCAATCGACCGTGGTACCAGTGGCACCTGGCACGTTTGCATCAATCGCATAGTTGACGTTCGTCACGTTGCGGAGGAAGTTCGTGCGTGCAAACGCGGTCGTTGACGTTAGGATTTCAAACTCAGGACCTAACTTACCGTTAGAAACCGTGTTATCTGGAGCGTAGTAGTTAAACACTGTTGGGGCGCGGAACAAGTCCTGCGCCATACCCGCATACTGCGTACGAACCCAGACGCCGTCGTTTACCCCGCCCAAGCCACGGTAGACACTCAAGGCCATCAGCACGGGCTCCTTTAACTTACCTGCACCCGCAACAGTTTTGATCGGTCCACGCGCTTCTGGGTCCAGCAGGATGGCGCGCACCACCGCTTTGAGGTCGCCACGAACTCCCGCGCCATTGTTGTTGAACACGGCACTCACACGCCCGACATAGGCAGGGCTAGGGTCGCCACTCACCAACTTTTGAATGAGCTGTTTAGAAATAAACGGTGCGACATTAGGATGCGAAAACAAGTGGTCAAGAGCCATCGTCAAGTCCTGACGAGCAGTCTGTCCGGCTGGAATGACGAAACCATTGATCAAGGTCTTCGAACCGGTATCGTGGTTCGATTCCACAGGCATCATGGGGTACTCGAAATAAGCTCCGTTATTGCGAGTCGGCGCGACACCGCCGAAACTAGGATACGTCCAACCGGTAAACACCCGCGCCAGATTCTCCACCGTTGCTTGTGAGTAGGTAGGGATCAAGTTGCCCTGAGCGTCCTTCTTGGTTGTCCCGTCTGGATTGAGCTCGTAGAGGCCAATGCTAAACAACTGCATGATTTCGCGCGCAAAGTTTTCATTGGCTGAAATTCCGCGCGCCACATCTGGCTTATTCGAGTTAGCCATGTTCAGATAGTCGCCCATCACTGGCGACAGCGTCACCGCCGTCAACAGGTCCTTGTAGTTGCCAAATGCGCCATCGAGAAACATTTGCTGATACTTGGCCATACCGTAGGGCATGATCGAGCCGTCGGCACCGGATGTCACCAAAATCTGCGAGAGCGCAAATGCCACGCGCTGACGTAACTGATCCGCCTGCTTCAACGCGTTCTGGCTGAATTTGAGTTGCAGTTGGAACATCGAGTAGTTATCTCGCGCACAAAGGGTCGCTGCTGAATTGGCGACACCGTCGTTTGTACACGTTGTCGGCGCTTGGGTCGGATAAAACTCCAGTGCGGGCATTTTCGATAACACGGCCATATTGAGTTGGTTGTCCACCCACGCCGTCACGCCCATTTGTTTCACTTCATTCATCGCCGCTTCGGTGGCGCCGAATGAGGCTTGTTTTAGGAGGCGGTAGGCGTCCGCGTCGGCCACCATCGATACACCCGGCACACAGATGGAAGCACCTTGCGCCTGCCAGCCGCGGTCGAACATCTCTTGATAAACGGACAACTGATTGGCCAACCGTATTCCTATTGGGCTGGCAGCTTGAAACACAGGCTGCGTCCCAGTCGCACAATTGCCAGACGCGTCGGCTGGCAAAACGTACGTCACACTGGTTTGTACCGGACAATTTGCCGCAGCACCTGACAACGGTGTCAACTTGCTCGTTTTACTCAGGCTACAAACTTGCGGTGCAGATGGCGTCGCAAAACTCAGCGAGGTCAGCTTAACCAAAGGAATTGCCCCGACGGGTGCATCCGCTTGGGTTCGCCAAACTTTGAAACTCTGTCCGGTTCGTGCCCATCCTGAGGCCGATCCGCTTTGATCAATGGCACTTATTTCCGCCGGCACCGTTGTCCGGTAGTACTGGCCACTTCGACTATTGAAATACTCGATCGAATCGACAGTCGAAGAGGGCTGCGCAACGGCAGAACCTGCGGCGGTGATCAGCGCGAACAAGAAGATGCGACCCGCGCTTTGCATAAGATTGTCCAAAGTAGTCGGGCGATCAAGACGGCAACTGGCCGTACGCGACGCGGCAAAGGAAATTGACCAACCCAGAAAGAACCCCTTAGAGAGCTTTTCGACCAACCGATTATGCCGACTGTTGTCCGCACAGATCCGCGCAGATAATACTCGCCGATGAACGGCTTACGCAAGTCAATCGCGGACAAGCCGTTGTAAATAATGGTAACTTGGGTCTCGGGCACGACATACCCCCAACGGGGCGTGGGCGTCGGGTGATCGGGGATGAGATTAGCCAACTATCCAGTGACTGCCGCTTAACTCCCCAACAGCGTACCCGGCATAACACCGTAGGCGTTCGCGAACTCGGCAGCACCCACTTTTTTGCCGTCCTCATGTTTCAGCTTCGCGACCTCGATTTGACCGCCTTGCACGTTAATAAACATCGAGTCAGTAATTGACACCACTTCGCCGGGCTTGCCCTTGACCGCGCCAAAGGTACGAACGGGGTGTCTGCGCGCTCCGAACAACTGAACCTTTTTTCCGCCGAGTGTCGTCCATGCGCCGGGTGCGGGATCGCAGCCACGGATGAGATTGTGAACAACATCGACATGGTTGTGCCAGTTGATTTTGGACTCATTTGCACGGAACCAGCCTTCATAGGTCGCTTTTGATTCGTCCTGCACACGCTCTGTATGTTTGCCGGCAACCACCAAATCCGCTGCCTCGAGCATGGCCGCAACCCCCATCGGGAACAGACGATCAAAGTAGACCGTTCCGAGCGTGTCGTTTTCGCTGATTGGTGTCGTTTTTTGCAGGATAATCGCCCCCTCATCGAGTCCGTCAGTCGGCCGAAAAATGGTCAACCCCGTTTCCGTTTCGCCCCGAGAGATCGGCCAGTTAATTGAAGACGGTCCGCGGTACTTCGGTAGTAATGACGGGTGGTATTGGATCGTGCCGTGTTTCGGAATGTTCACAAATTCCTGCGGCGCAAATTGCAGCACAAACGCCATGATGCCGATATCTGCGTTGAGTTCGCGCATGGCGGCAGTTGCCTCTGGTGCCTTCAGCGACGCGAACTGAAATATGCGTAGGCTACGGGCTTCAGCGGCCAAACGCATTGGGTCGGGCTTCGCACCTTCTTTTTCCGGCGCACAAAATACACCCACGATCTCGTCCCCGCGAGCGACCAGCGCCTCCAGAACTGATTTACCAAAGTCTTGCTGGCCGATGATGGCAATTTTCATGTGATCGTTCCATGGATGGTCGTGGGTTTGTAAACTTAGCGGAAGCGATACTGCCTAGGCTCTTTTAGGCGGTGCCGAAAACGCCCCGGCAACTTTCATCGCCTCTACTTTGGCGGCGTCATAGCCCAAAACATTCACAAGAACATCGTCATTGTGTTCGCCCAAAAACGGCGCGCGCTCGATCTTTGCCGGCGATGCAGACAGCTTGATCGGCATGCCGACATTCCACCACTTACCGCGCCTTTCATCCTCCAACTCAACGTACATTTCGCGACCTCGAATGTGCTCGTCGTTGGCGAGGTCCGTCGTTGACATGATCGGGCCACACGGCACATCGATAGGGTTCAAGATCGCCATAAACTCCCGTTTAGTGTAGTTCGCTGCAAACTTGGTGATGAGTTCCCACATGTCGTTTTGGTTCTTGCGCCTATCACCAATCACCGCAAAACGCGGATCGGTCGCCAGTTCCGGAAGGCCCAGTTCGGGCCCGATGCGATTCGCCAATCCTGCCCAAACTGCCTCTTGGACAACGACATAAATCCAGTCATTCGGGCCATGCGGTTTGCAGTGAATCGCGTTACCCAGTTGTCCGCCGCCGGAATCATTGCCCGCCCTAGGCACGTCACCCATACCCTGTGAGGTCGGCACCGAATACTCGCTGAGGCCGCCGCGTGTGAGGCGCTGATGGTCACGAAACTTCACCCGACACAAGTTCATGACACCGTCCATCATTGCGACTTCAACGTACTGTCCTTGGCCAGTGCGATTCGCCTGGTTCAGCGCTGCCAATAATCCGATCGCCAGATGTAAACCCGTGCCGGAATCCCCGATCTGCGCGCCGGTCACAAACGGCGCGCCGTCCGGTGTGCCGGTCGTGCTCATTGCACCACCCATCGCTTGTGCGACGTTTTCATAGGCCTTGAATTCCGCGTAAGGCCCACTCGAACCAAATCCCTTGATCGAGCCCATGATGATCTTCGGGTTGATCGCGTGAATTTTTTCCCACGTAAAACCAAGCCGGTCCAAGACGCCTGGCCCAAAGTTTTCCATCACGATGTCGCAGTGTTTCAACAAATCCACAAACACTGTTTTGCCCTCGGCCGACTTCATGTTCACGGTGATCGAGCGTTTGTTGCAGTTCAGCATCGTGAAATAGAGCGAATCCGCTCCAGGGATGTCGCGCAGCTGCCCCCTTGTTGCGTCACCCTGCGGCGGCTCGAACTTGATGACGTCGGCCCCCATCCAGGCCAGTAACTGTGAGCATGTTGGACCAGCTTGCACGTGGGTCATATCTAGGATGCGTACGCCTTTTAATGCTTCCATACTTTTCTCCGGGAATTCTTTCGCAGACGAAACGCCGGCTGCCCTGCGCAATTTTGACCTATTTCTTCTTCGCTGCCGTCGGGTTCAGACTCGTGATACGCCCACTTTCGGTACCAGCCGTTTCATCAATCACCGCATTGATCAGTGTTGGCCGCCTTGAGCGAATTGCTTCTTCCATCGCGGCGCGCAGTGCGGCAGGGTTGGTCGCATTCACGCCAACCCCCCCAAAAGCCTCCATCAATTTATCGTAGCGCGCACCTTTAACAAACACAGTTGGCGCAACATCAGCACCTCCGGTGGGGTTTATATCGGTTCCACGATAGACGCCGTTATTGTTAAAGATCACAATACAAACCGGCAGGTTGTAGCGACAAATGGTCTCGACTTCCATCCCTGAAAAGCCGAATGCACTATCGCCTTCGATGGCGACCACCGATTCTCCCGTTTCAACCGCAGCAGCGACAGCGAAACCCATACCGATACCCATGATGCCCCAAGTGCCGACGTCAAGGCGTTTTCGCGGCTTGTACATATCCACAATGCTGCGGGTGAAGTCGAGGGCATTTGCACCCTCATTTACCAACATTGCATCCGGGTTCGCCTTGACGATATCGCGCACCACATTGAGTGCGCTATGAAAATTCATCGGCGTGGGATCCTTCGCCAAGGTTTCCGCAAGTTTGGTGATGTTTTTTGTTTTACGCTCGGCGATGGCGGACAGCCATTCGGCTGGTGGTTTCGCCCATCCCGTATCGATACCGGCGAGTAGCGCCGAGACACACGAGCCTATGTCGCCGATTAGTGGTGCGTCGATGGCGACGTTGCTATCCGCTTCAGTCGGGGAGATGTCCACTTGGATAAACTTCTGTCCGCCCCAAGCCTTATGATCCTTGCCTCCCCAAGTCTTACCCTTGCCGTGTGAGAGCAACCAGTTCAAGCGGGCTCCAAGCAGCATGACGACATCCGCCTCTGGCAATACAAATGATCGCGCCGCAGCTGCGGATTGCTGATGGGTGTCGGGCAACAGCCCCTTGGCCATCGACATCGGCAAGTACGGGATTCCTGTCCTTTCAATTAAGGCACGAATATCGGCATCTGCTTGTGCATAGGCCGCCCCCTTGCCCAACAAAATCAGTGGTCGTTTAGCGCCCCTAAGCAAATCGAGCGCGCGGGCTACCGCATCGGGCGCGGGAATTTGGCGCGGCGCGGGATCAACCACCTTAATCAACGACTGCTGACCCGCCGCAGCGCCCATCGTTTGCGCAAACAGTTTTGCCGGCAGATCGAGATAAACGCCCCCCGGACGCCCCGATACGGCGGCGCGAATCGCGCGTGCGATGCCAATGCCAATATCCTCGGCATGCAAGACACGAAACGCGGCTTTACATAGTGGCCTGGCGATCGCAAGCTGGTCCATTTCCTCGTAATCGCCCTGTTGCAAATCTACGATTTCGCGCTCGCTTGAACCCGAAATCAGAATCATCGGGAAGCAATTGGTTGTCGCATTTGACAACGCGGTGAGCCCATTTAGAAAGCCGGGCGCTGATACCGTCAAACAAACGCCCGGTTTCTGCGTAATAAACCCTGCAATCGCGGCTGCATTGCCTGCATTCTGCTCGTGTCTGAAGGAGATAACACGCATGCCCTCGGCTTGCGCCATTCGCGTCAAATCTGTGATGGGAATTCCTGGCAAGCCATAGATGGTGTTAAGCCCGTTGAGCTTTAGCGCGTCGATAACGAGATGAAAGCCATCCGTCGTTGGTTCGGTGTTTGCATCGCTAGTCATAATGGGACGCCTCGCCTTGATTTTTTGACTCAACACCGCGCTAGAGCGTCAGTGGTGCACGAGTCGTAGAGTTTGTTTGTCTTGTCGGAAGCACACACTCTGCAAGCCCCGATGATTCGGCAATGCCCGAAACTACCGTGCATCATAAAAATGACAAAATAATTGCGCCTTGACTACTGTCAATTGACTACGGAAAACAAGATGACCCTGCTCATTTCCCATCCACAGCGTGAAACCATTCGCGGACAACTTGCCCGGAACATCGTGTTGCGAACCCTGAAACCGCGGGCGTTCACCGACCTAGAGAAATCCCTTTTGATCGCAGACTTCAAGAAGGGGGATTTGTTGATGGGCCAGGGCGAGCACGATATGTACCAATATTTCATCCTTGACGGCGTGCTAAAGCGCGTGGTTTCCAACCAAGAGGGCAAAGAGATGATCTTACGTTTCTCCTCCGAGGACGACATGGAGACCAGTTATGCCGCATGGCGACTACGCACGCCAACGCCATACGCGATTCGGGCCGTCACCAAGGCGCGGGTGGCGATGTTGCGGATGGAAATTTGGGTTGAATTCATCGAGGGTCATCTTGCCATGAAAGGTGACTTTGAGTACGAAGTCATGCACCTCATGTCGGAGGTGATGGCGCATACCATTACCCTGCATCTTTTGGACGCACAGGGGCGCGTACAGCGGTTTTTGCGCAAACATCCGGAGCTTTACGAACGAGTGCCGATGAAAGAACTCGCAGCACACCTCAACCTGTCCGCAGAGACACTCTCAAGACTCAAACAAAAAGGCAAGATTCAGGCCATTCTCGCGCGCTAAAATTTCAGAAGCGCCCTATTGACGGGCAGTTCCAGCCATTTTCTCTTCTAGACGCCCGTCAGATAACGACTTTTGCCGGCAAACTCAGCCCTGAGCACAGCGTACTTGGCAACATGCAGTTGGTACCACGCTTGGTTCAGCGCACTTTCTTGCGTGCGACAAAACTATGAATGCCCAACGTAAGCAACCCAACGATGGCGTGACTAATGATGAGTGTCGGCATCTCGTCACGTGGAATCACGCCCGCGATGCTCAACACCAAACTCACCATTCCAGCCATAAAGACAATGCCGACCATCGCACTAAAAAATGGGAACGTCATGGTTATCCTCTAAGGAAGTGGGAAGAGAAACACAATTTAACGCATCACAGCAAACTGCGCATAGACACCTGCCAATCGCGCCATACTGGATGCCATGGGTGATGCAACAACGTGCTCAACTACCCGCGTATTCGTTTGATTAACGACGTGAGCGGCCCCCAAAACAACATCAGCAGGGCAAGGGTGGTGATGGAACCAACCAGCGGGTTGCTGAAGAATATGGTCACTGTTCCCTGCGATGACAGCATCGACTGACGAAATGCATCCTCCGCACGGTCGCCCAGCACAAGGGCCAGCACCAGCGGTGCCAGTGGGTAGTCGAGTTTCTTGAACACGTATCCAATCACGCCAAAGACAACCATCAACCATACGTCAAACATCGAGCTATGCACGGTGAATGCGCCAATTGCACAAATCACCAGAATGACCGGGGCAATGATCGAAAACGGGATTCTCAAGATTGCAGCGAAGAAAGGCACGGTCGTCAACACCACGATCAAGCCGGCAATATTGCCGAGGTACATAGAGGCAATCAGCCCCCAAACAAAGTCCTTCTTCTCCTCAAACAACATCGGCCCTGGCTGTAGACCCCATACCAGCAGCCCACCAAGCAGAACCGCAGCGGTAGGAGAACCGGGAATACCTAGCGTCAACATCGGCAATAGCGCCGACGTACCCGCAGCGTGTGCCGCCGTCTCCGGTGCAATGACGCCCTCAATGTCGCCTTTGCCAAAACTAGCGCCGTTGGGCGAAAACTTCTTCGCCACGCCATAGCCCATAAATGATGCTGGCGTAGCGCCACCGGGGGTAATACCCATCCAGCAACCGATCAACGACGAGCGAAGCGACGTCTTCCAGTACTTGGGTAACTGCTTCCATGTCTCGATTACCACCTTCATCTTCATCTTGCCCGTCATTCCCTTGAAGTCCAGCCCTTCTTCAATGGTGAGCAGGATTTCGCCGATGCCGAATAGACCGATCACGGCGATCAAAAAATCAAAGCCCTTAAGCAATTCCGTAAAACCGAAGGTGAGCCGCAACTGGCCGGTAACGGTATCGAGACCGACCGCAGCCAAGGCAAAGCCAAGCATCATCGCGGCGACCGTTTTCATCGGCGGCGACTTGGTCATGCCAACAAAACTACAGAAGGTGAGCAAGTACACCGCAAAAAACTCAGGCGGACCGAATCGCAGCGCGAATTTCGCCACTAATGGTGCCAAAAACGTAATCATTAGTACCGCGATAAATGCACCGACAAAAGATGACGTAAATGCCGCAGTCAGTGCCTCACCCGCTCTGCCCTGTTGCGCCATGGGATAACCGTCGAAGGTCGTCGCCACACTCCAAGGTTCACCGGGGATATTGAACAGGATTGAGGTGATCGCACCACCAAATAGCGCACCCCAATAAATACATGACAGCAAAATAATCGCGCTAACCTGGCCCGCCGGCGTGTTACCCATCGCAAATGTCAGTGGCAGCAGGATCGCCACGCCGTTTGCGCCGCCCAAGCCAGGCAGCACGCCGATCAAAACCCCCAGGACAATGCCAACCATCATCAAACCAAGATTCATCGGCGTGAGCGCGACCGCGAAACCATGCATCAAGCTATTGATTTCTTCCATTTCGGCTGCCGTTAGTTGAGGCCCAGCATGGCTTCGAGGGGCCCTTTTGGCAGCGGCACCTTGAACCAAATCTCGAACATCATGAAAAACACAATCGGAACGGCAACACTAACCCCAACCGCCTTGCCCCAGCCATAGTGACCTAGCCAGCGCATGAACAACACAATAAACAGCGCAGATGCAACATAGATGCCAACGCCGGGTATGGGCCCGATTCCTGCAATCAGGGCAACATAAACGACCGTCGGGATCATGACCGACATGATCATTTTCATCGAAGACCGGCTGACGAAGGACTCGCCACCGTCTTGTTCGGGTTTTTCGCGAAGCGCGTTAAGCAAATTGATTACGCTTGCGATACAGAGAATGACACCGATGTAAAAAGGGAAATACCCCGCTTCCGGGCCATCACTACCCCATTTCGACCCAAGGCGGTAACTATCCCAAATGACCACCGCGCCAAAGGCGAAGATAATGACCGCAGTGACGGCGTCAACGACGCGCACGGATGCAGCCGATTTTTCGTTTGATTCTTGCTGACTCACGCGACACTCCTCCATGAATGCGCAACGGTAACGACAACTTGCGAAAGCGAGCGGCCCTAACGGCCTAGCGTCGCCTCGAACACAAAAAAAACGGCCGCGCTAACGTCGATAACCATTGTCTCGCCAGCGCGGCAGAATGTACATGACCTATCTCTATTTTCTAGCTTATTTTTTTGCGAGGAAGCCCGCTTCCGCCATTAAGGTCTGATGACGTAATTCTTCTTTGGTTAGCCATTTGACAAACTCGTCACCCGTAAGCGTAGTCGTATCGAATGCACCTTTCTCCATGAACTCTTTCCAGTCGGGCGTGGCTTGGATTTTCTTGAAGAGATCCACATAGAAAGCCACCTGATCTTTCGTCACACCTCCCGGCATAAAGATGCCGCGCAACATCTGGTAGTCCACATCCATGCCCTGGCTCTTGCAAGTCGGAATATCAGCCCAAGACTGCGTCGCCGTGACTTTCGCGTTGTAAGGCATCACCTTGTCATCGAATACACAAAGCGGGCGAAGTTTGCCGGCACGCCATTGTTCGACCGCTTCGATTGGATTGTTCACCGTGGAATCGACATGTTTGCCGACTAATTGAACAGCAACCTCGCCGCCACCCTTGTAAGGAATGTAGATGAACTTGTCGCCAGTAAGCTTTTCAATGGCCACGGTAATGATTTGGTCTTCTTGTTTGGAGCCCGTCCCGCCCATCTTAAACTTGCTCGGGCCCGCCGCCTTAACGGCAGTGGTGTACTCTTTCGCCGTCTTGTAGGGGGTTTCTGCATTGACCCACAACACAAACTGATCAAGCGCCAGCATTTGAACAGGCGTGAGGTCTTTCCAATTGAACGGTATGCCTGTGGCCAACGGTGTGGTGAATAAGTTGGAAAGCGTGATGATGATCTTGTGCGGGTCTTTGACTGACCCCTTCACATCAAGAAAACCTTCTGCCCCCGCACCGCCGCTCTTGTTCACGACAATAAGCGACTGCTTCATGAGGTTATGTTTTGTCACCACCCCCTGTATGAACCGCGCCATCTGGTCAGCACCACCGCCCGTCCCCGCCGGCACGACAAATTCGACAGATTTGGTTGGCTCCCAAGCGAGGGAAGGAGCCGAGATGCCCAGCCCGATTGATGCTGCGATTGCACCTGCGAACAGTGTGCGGCGAAATTGCGACAAGCGATTTTGAGTCGGACTCGATTTGTGCATGTTGACCTCCAAGAATGTAATGTCCCTGTTAACAACGAATTATTTTTTGCGAACCACGAAAACGCTGCACTTCAACCAGCAGCGCCCCAACCATCAAACGCCGATACTAAACAAAAACTCTAGGTCATAAATGCACTGGCAAAATATCACGATTAAGGCACTACGGCTCCCTGTTCAATCTGGCGTTTCGCCAGCGCCTTACCGATCATTACCACTACCGCCGCAGCCGCCGCAGGAACGATGTAATGCATCCAGCCCGCGTTGGCGTTGATCCAGTCAATGTCAACCGGATCGGTAATCGCCATCTCTCCCGCCACAAAGCCCAGTAGCGCAGCCCCGAGCGTAATGATGATTGGAAACCGCTCCATCAACTTCATGAGTATGGTGCTGGCGAAGATGATCAGTGGGATGGAGATTGCCAAACCGAGAACCAGTAGAGAAATCTTGAATTCCGCCGGCGCAGCATCGGCCGCGGCGGCGACTGCAATAACGTTGTCCAAACTCATCACTAGATCCGCAATCAAGATGGTTTTAATCGCCGCGAGCAAATTGGAATGTCCCGCAATGTTTGCGTCTTCGTCCTCGGGAACCAAAAGCTTGATGCCAATCCAAATCAGCAGGCCGGCACCGACAATCTTTAACCACGGAAAGGCGAGCAGTTTGACGGCAAACACGGTTAGGGCGATACGCATGATGATCGCCGCGCCAGAGCCCCAGAAAATTGCCAGCTTTTGCTGCCGCCCTTCGAGGCTTCGGGCGGCAAGCGCAATCACAACCGCGTTATCTCCCGAGAGGATGATATTGACGCCGATGATTTTCAGCAGCGCAGTCAAAAACAGCGGATCGAGAAAGTCCATGAGGAACATTGGTCAGTACAAGTCAGGGGGAAGGTCGCAACAGCGCGGCGGTGAAGACGCGCGTCTGCTAAGCAAAAACAGGATCAACGGCTCCAAGAATATAGCGCGAAGCGAACGAACGGCTACAATAATACTCAATCACTACCCCCATTCTCAGTGAATCAATTTTTCATGTTCTCGGCAAAATTCCTATCAACAGTGAGCTTCCGCCGCTTTTGCCGCAGCGCAGCACAATCGTCGAACGCGATCTCCGCCGCATCGTCAGGACTTATGTTCTACGCCGCTGCGGTCGTCTTGGCATTGACCTTTGGCAACAACGCCACCGCCAACCAAGCCGACCCGGCACCCTCGGTGAGTCAAATCCCATTCGGAGCCGCCAAATCCACTCAGCCGCTCAGCCAGATCGAACGCGAATGGCTCAACGCCCGTGCGGCCTTCGAGCGCCGCGATATTGCCGCCCTAGAGACCGCAAAGGAGCGATTTGGACAGCGCAGCGATTTTGTCCTCGCACCCTACGTCAGGTATTGGTGGATCAGCGCACAACTCGCACAAAGCGCGCAATTCGCACGCACGCTCGAATCAGACATCATCCGTTTCAGCACAGAGAATGGTGACGCACCCTTCGCTGATCAGCTTCGCCGTGACTACTTGCGCGCGCTGGGAAAGCTGGAATCCTGGTCGCAGTTTGGGCAGTTTCAGGCCGCATACACGGGCGACGACAACGAGGTTGCGTGCCAGCGATTGCGTTATCGCTTCCAATTGGGCGGTACCGATCGCAGCGGCGCCATTGCGGATGCTAGGAACCTGCTACTCACCGCCAAGCCCGCTGCCGAACCCTGTTACGACCTATTCGACAAGCTGGTGGCCGCTCAAAACATCTCAGAAGACGACCTGTGGCGGCGAGCGCGTGCGCTGTTTGATGCCGGTCAGCTTGCCGACGCACGACGAACCACTGGGTTGATTCCGAACATTCGCGCCGGCTTCGAAGCATCCACCGCGTCCGCCAATCTCGATCCTCGCCACTTTCTGTCCAAATCTGCCCTCAGACCAGAAGACCGGGCACTGGTCGAGCTAACCCTATTTGCCATCACGCGATTGGCGCGAACAAACCCGGAGGCGGCAGCTTACTGGGTGGATAAGAATACCGCTCGACTCCCTAGGTCCGCTCAATCCCACGCCTGGGCACAGATTGGCATGCATGCCGCCATGCAGCTTCAACCAGAAGCTTTGACGTGGTTTGCCAACGCACGCGCGGCGGACAACCTGTACCTCCTTAATGACCAGCAAGCAGGCTGGCTGGTGAGGGCAGCGCTTCGCGGGTCGTCAACCGACCCGGCACAGTGGTCGAATGTGCGGCGCACGATCCAAGAGATGTCTGACGTAGAACGGCGTGATCCGACGTGGCGATATTGGCTGGCCCGGGCGATGGCCACTTCCACCAATGCCACCGATCTGACCACCGCTCGTGTGTTGCGCGAGACCTTGTCGCGCGAAAACCACTTCTACGCGGTAATGGCGGCCGAAGAGTTGGAACTGGCGCTTAAGCCAAATTTCCAAACTGTTAAGTCAGCCGACGATGCCATCGCAAGGCTCCGGGAACGCGCGGCCGTGAAGCGTTCATTTGCACTGTATCGCCTAGCTGATCTGAAACCGGAGGTGAAGGACTTACGCGGCGATGCGTTTCGCGAATGGGTAGTTGCCATGCGCAATGCAGATGACGAGACACTTCTTGCCGGTGCCGAGATTGCGCGACAGCAAGGTCTCCCCGACCGTGCAATCAACACCGCCGAGCGTACCAAGACCATGCATGACTTCAGCCAGCGTTATCCGCTACCGCACCGTGAAACGCTACAGACCAACGCGGCGACCTTTGGGCTGGACGAGGCGTGGATCTATGGACTCATCCGCCAAGAGAGCCGCTTCATGACGGAAGCCAGATCGAGCGTCGGCGCGATTGGTTTGATGCAGCTGATGCCAACAACGGCAAAATGGGCTGCCAGACAAGTGGGCGTAAAGGACTACTCGGTGAATCGGGTTGCCGATGTTGGTGTCAACCTATCGTTAGGCAGCTTTTATCTCAAACATGTGCTCGATGACCTTGGTCATCCGGTGCTTGCAACCGCCGCCTACAACGCCGGTCCCAACCGGGCACGCCGATGGCGCGCAACCGTGCCTCTTGAGGGTGCAATCTACGCCGAATCGATCCCGTTTAGCGAGACGCGCGACTACGTCAAAAAAGTAATCCTCAACAAGTGGTACTACGGTCATCGAATTCACGGCAAATCGGCTTCGCTATCAGAGCTGATGGGGGTTGTACCGGCCAAGCCGGGTGCAACAACGGCTGGCACCGACCGCACTGCGCCTGCCATATCGAACCCGTCCAACCCGCCCAACCCACAACTCGCAGCGGTCACCCGCTAGAAAACGCAGCTGTCGAACATGAAAAAAATTTTGTTATTAGGTGGGAGCGGCTTCATCGGCAGCGCGATCGCCGAGGCGCTCGCCAAGCGCGGCGATTTTGTCACTGTCCCCACGCGGGATCGCGAGCGCGCTAAACATCTGTTGTTACTGCCGACCTGCGAGGTTGTATCGGCCAATATTCGGGACCCGGATACTCTTGACAATCTCATCCGCAATCACGATGTCGTGATTAACCTTGTTGGCATCTTGAATGGTGATTTTGAGTCGGTTCACGTCGCTTTTCCCGCACTGGTAGCAGAATGCTGTGCACGACACCACGTGCAGCGATTGGTGCATATAAGCGCCATTGGTGCGGACGTTGGAGGACCAAGCCAATACCTGCGTTCTAAGGGTCGTGGTGAAGCGGCGGTAGCAGAGATCGCCGAGCGTACCGGACTCGCGGTAACGGTGTTTCGTCCGTCGGTGGTTTACGGTGAGCATGACAAATTCCTGAACATGTTCATGGGGCTGGTGAAATTCTTTCCGGTAATCCCGCTCGGCTCGCCAGAGGCGACATTTCAAGTTGTCTGGGTGCAAGACGTCGCACGTGCGGTAACGATGGCCATCGATCTTCCGCAGACCATTGGCAAAACCTATCCACTGGTTGGCCCGAAGGTTTACACGCTCCGACAACTCATTGAATTCGTCATCCAAATTTCGGGTAAACGACGCATGGTGGTTGGATTAGGTGCCGGGCTTTCGGCGCTACAAGCAACTGTGTTTGAGTTCTTGCCGGGCAAGATCATGACCCGCGATAACGTGGCTTCGATGCGAACACCGAATACCTCAAGCGAACCGTTCCCAGCGATCTTTGGCCAGCCGGCTGCCATGGAAGATACCGTGTATGCATACATGCACGCTGGCAGCGGCGGAAGGGGCCGCTACCAACACTTCCGCGAGGGTATTCCTGCAGACAGCCGTCATTCGCCGGATCACAAATCGTAACGGAGAGCAAAGTGCTGACACTGGTTATCGGCAACAAAAACTATTCATCATGGTCAATGCGGCCTTGGCTGATTTTGCGCGCGCTCAACATCCCCTTCGAAGAGGTGATGCTTAAGTTTCATTCGGCTGAGTGGGATGCAAAAATTGCACACTATTCACCGTCGAAACTCGTACCCGTCTTATGGGATGGTGAGGTTGGTGGCGGCGACAGCATCTGCGTTTGGGAATCAAACGCGATCTATGAATACTTGGCGGAGAGATTTCCCGACAGACACGTCTGGCCGGCAGGAGCAAAAGCACGGGCTTATGCGCGTGCCATCGTTGCCGAAATGCACGCTGGGTTCCGCCCGCTGAGAACGGCGATGCCAATGAACATTCGTGCGAGGTTCCCGGGTCTCGGCATGAATGACGACGTCGCCAAGAATATCGCCAGAATTGAGGCACTTTGGAAGGAAGCGCGCGAACGATTCGGCCAACCATCTGCAAGTGGCCCATTCTTATTTGGTGCGTTTTCAGCCGCAGATGCAATGTTTGCGCCAGTTGTGATGCGCTTCATGACTTACTCGCCAACACTTTCGTCAGACACAGAATCCTACTGCGCCGCCGTTCGTGCGCATCCGTCGGTCGTCGCTTGGCAAACCGATGCACTCGCCGAAACCGAGTTTGTCGCGGAAGACGAGCCATACGCCGGCACTTTCACCAAGAATTGAAACACCCCGATCAGCGGCCTTTTTCAAGCCAAAACGTCTGAAAGCGCCCGCCAATTGTCGAGTTTTATCCACCACAGTCTTTCTCCACCAGTGTCAAGCGCTGGTCAGTCGATTCGCGACATAATCGACGTATGAAAACCTACACCGTCGGCGGCGCGGTCCGTGATCAATTGCTCGGCCTCAGCGTGACGGACCGCGACTATGTGGTCGTTGGCATGACACCGCATCAAATGATCGAAGCTGGTTTCAAACCGGTTGGGGCAGACTTCCCGGTTTTCCTGCATCCGAAAACGCATGAGGAATACGCGCTTGCGCGCACCGAACGCAAAACCGGGCCTGGCTACAAGGGTTTCACCTTTCATGCGGCACCCACTGTCACCCTTGAAGAGGACCTGGCGCGACGAGACCTGACCATCAACGCCATGGCGCGAGACGATGCGGGACATATCATCGACCCTTACGGCGGACAGGCCGACTTGAATCACAAACTGTTACGGCATGTGGGCGATGCGTTTCGCGAAGACCCGGTTCGCATACTGCGAACCGCGCGGTTTGCCGCGCGATTCGCCCAGATGGGCTTTACCGTGGCGGGCGAAACGATGGCGCTAATGCGGGAAATGGTTGATGCCGGCGAAGTGGATTCGCTGGTTGCCGAGCGAGTATGGCAAGAACTCGCGCGCGGGCTCGCTGAAGCCACCCCCTCACGTATGTTCGAAGTGCTGCGTGATTGCGGAGCACTCGCACGTATCGCACCGGAAATTGATCGTTTGTGGGGTGTACCGCAATCTAGTGCCGTCCACCCGGAAATCGACACCGGTGTGCATGTGATGATGGTGATCGACTATGCCGCACAAACAAAAGCCAGCTTGCCGGTTCGCTTCGCTGCGCTCACACACGACCTTGGCAAGGCGGTCACACCTTCACAGTTTCTGCCCCGGCATCCCGGTCACGAGGCCAAAAGTGTGGAGTTAATCGATGCTCTCTGCGCGCGCCTGCGTATACCCGCCGAGTGCCGTGACCTCGCAGTGGTGGTCGCGCGGTGGCATGGAGAAATCCACAACGCGCTCGGTTTGTCAGCCGACAAGCTCTTGGCACTGTTGGATGGCTGCGATGCACTTCGTCGACCAGGAAGATTTGTTGAGGTACTCGATGCCGCCGCATGTGACCATCACGGACGTCAGGGCTTTGCGATGACACCATATCCCCCCCATGATTATCTTGCGCGCGCGTTGGTTCGTCTGCAGTCCATCGATTTTGCGGCCATCGCTAACAAACATGGTGTCAACGTAGCCGCAGCCATCGCCCTTGCCAAATTCAACGCAATGCAAACATTCATCAACGAGGAACAATGAATGACCAAAGCAATACGTATTCACGAACACGGCGGTCCGGAAGTTTTGAAGTGGGAAGATGTCGAAGTCGGTGCGCCCGGCCCCGACGAAGTACGCCTCAAAACCACCGCGGCAGGATTGAACTTCATCGACACTTATCATCGAACCGGCATGTACAAGATCGCGCTACCTTCGGTCATCGGCCGCGAAGGGGCTGGCATCGTTGAAGCAGTCGGCACTAATGTCACCAGCTGCAAAGTAGGTGATCGTGTTGCCTACGCGTCCTCACCGATGGGCGCATACGCCGAAGCACGACTTATGCCCGCAGATCGTGTAGTGAAAATCCCCGCTGCGATTTCCGACCAACAAGCCGCATCGATGATGCTAAAGGGCATGACCGCGCAGTATCTGTTGCGCCGTACCTACCGTGTCAAAGCGGGCGACATAATCCTCTCACATGCCGCTGCAGGCGGGGTCGGTCTCATCCTCGGCCAGTGGGCGAAACATCTGGGGGCGACGGTGATCGGCACCGTCGGTTCGGAAGAAAAGATGGCCTTGGCAAAGGCGAATGGCTGCGATCATGTGATCAACTATCGCACCGAGGACTTTCAAGCCCGCGTGATGGAAATCACGAATGGGAAAAAGTGTCAGGTGGTCTATGACGGTGTCGGGCAGGACACCTGGGCAAAGTCGCTCGATTGTATTGCGCCACTCGGCATGATGGTCTCCTTTGGTGCTGCCTCAGGCGCAGTCAAGCCTTTCTATATTGGCGAGTTAGCGGCAAAGGGATCGCTTTATCTTACTCGGCCAACGCTTGACACTTACACTGCGACACGCGCAGATTTGGGTGCGACAACTGATGAGCTGTTCGCCATCGTTGCCAGCGGCGTGGTCAAGATCGAGGTCAACCAGACCTACGCACTTCGCGATACTGCACAAGCACACCGCGACCTTGAAGCCCGGAAAACCACCGGTTCTACAGTCCTGATACCATAACGCCCGGACTGGCAAAGGGTTGAACTTCTCGTCCGGTATCGCGTCTGAACGCATCGTCTCCAGCTTCTGGGCTGGGTAGCGACTGGCGGCGAAGCAGTAGCACATACACATCACACCAAAAACACATCGAGGGGCATCTATGTTTCGTAAAACAATGACTACGGTGGCAGCGGTTCTGGCGGTCAGTGCTGGCGCTGCATTTGCACAGGCCTATCCAAACAAGCCGATCAAGTTGATCGTGCCATTCGCCCCAGCGGGAACCACGGATATCGTGGCACGTCTGGTTGCCGACCAACTCGGCAAAGAGCTTGGGC
>Ga0315907_10000811_pt1 | contig 43188 bp, 40 predicted proteins | sample LakEriMetagenome_3_FD_203525 | JGI IMG/M metagenome (GOLD analysis project Ga0315907, IMG submission 203525) | Freshwater fungal communities from buoy surface, Lake Erie, Ohio, United States - Buoy 12 MA123 | ecosystem: Environmental > Aquatic > Freshwater > Lake > Lake biofilm | place: USA...
GGCGGTCGCCGGCCATGATCGCCCGCTGGATCGGGGCCGCCCCGCGCCAGCGCGGCAGCAGCGAGCCGTGCAGGTTGAGGCAGCCCAGCCGCGGTGCCGCCAGCACCTCCGGCTTCAGGATCTGGCCATAGGCGACCACGCAGGCGACATCGAGCTCCAGCGCCGCGAATTCGGCCATGGCCTCGGGCGCCTTCATCGACGGCGGGGTCAGGACCGTCAGACCGAGGGTCTCGGCGAAGGCGTGCACCGGCGAGGGGGTCAGCTTCTGGCCGCGGCCGCGCGGCCTGGGCGGCTGCGAATAGACGGCCACGACCTCGTGGCCCGAGGCGACCAGCTCGGCGAGCGAGGGAACGGCGAAGGCGGGAGTGCCCATGAAGGCGAGACGCATGGCGGGGGTTTAGCCTCAGGCCAGCCCGAGGAACAGGGCGAGGGCGATGTCGACGCGATCAAGCGACGTCTTGTCCAGCCGCCCCACGATCTGTCCAATCTTGTCGACCGGGACTGTCTGGATCTTGTCGATCATGACCTGGCAGCGTTGTCTCAGGCCGTTGGACGTCGTGGGCAGGACATCGAGCCGGAAGGTGTTCGGACGCCGGATGTCCGAGGTCAGGGGCAGCAGGGTCACGCTGTCGAGTGGGCTGAAGGCCTCGGCCTGGACGACCAGCGCCGGACGCGGCTTGCCGAACGCCCTCGGAAAGACAGCTACGACTATGGCTCCCCGGTCCATGTCCAGCCCGCCGTGTCTGCGATGGACTCCCAAGCCTCCGGGAGCCCAGGCTCCGACGGGGCGGCCTTCAGCGCCGCAATCTCGGCGGCGATCTCCGCACGACCTTCAGGCGAGCGGCACCAGGCCGACAGCCGGGTGACCTCTGCGACAAGCTCTGGTCGCAGCATCAACGGCATCTGCTCGGGGTCAGCCTTGGCCATGGCTGACAGCCTAACACGAAAGGCGCTTGGCCTGAATGGCGCCGTCCGGCCCCCGACCTACTGCCAGCGGGTGGAGACCCCGCCGCCCTCATCCCATTCGCCGCCGGCGTCCAGCGCATCGTCGAAGTTGAGCAGGCGGTCCAGCAGCAGCCCGGCCACCACGCCCACGGCGGCCAGGCCGATGAGGGTGATCACGCCGGCCAGGCCGATGCGCTCGGAGCGGGTCAGGCGGCGCCGGCCGCGCGGATCGATGATGTGGCTCTTGCCGCCGCGTCGCGTGGTCATGCCGCCGCCCTCTCGCGCGCCACCTTCTTGACCCTGGCCACCGCCCGCTCGCGGCGCAGTCGGGACAGGTGATCAATGAACAGCACGCCGTTGAGGTGGTCCAGCTCGTGCTGGAAACAGACGGCGTAGAGGCCCTCGATGTCCTCCTCGACGCGGCGGCCCTCGCGGTCGAGGTAGGCGACGCGCACCCGGGCCGGGCGCTTCACCTCGTCGAAGTATTCCGGGATCGACAGGCAGCCTTCCTCATAGGGGAACAGCTCGTCGGAGGCCCACAGCACCTCGGGATTGACGAAATGGCGCGGCTTGGGCCGGCGGGCGTCCTCGCCCTCCTTCGCCTCCGGGTCCGGTTCGCCGTCGCCGAGGTCCATGACCACGACGCGCTTCAGCTCGCCGATCTGCACCGCCGCCAGGCCGATGCCGGGGGCGCCGTACATGGTCTCCAGCATGTCATCCATCAGCGCCCGAACGCCGTCGTCGACGACGGCCACGGGGGCCGAGACCTGCTTGAGCACCGCCAGATCGGCGGGATTGTCGATGGTCAGGATACGGCGCACGGTCATGATCGGCAGGTAAGCCCGGGGGGCCGCCGGGTCAAGATTTCCGACCGCCGAGCTGGGGTAATCGTCCGGGCCGCGTCACTCCCCGGAGACTACTCCCCCGAAATCAGGCGCGGCCGCTCCGGCGGCTCGGCGGCGGTCAGCTCGGGGCGGGCGAGGGCGCGCGGGGTCTGCTCGACCGGGCCCAGCTCGGGGATCTCCTTGCCCTCGTGGTCGACCTGCAGCTCCTCGAAGCGGCGGGCCGAGACCATCACCTGGCTCTCCAGCGAGCCGACGAACTGGTTGTACTTGCCGACGGCCCCTTCCAGCGCCTTGCGCAGCCCCTCGACGTGGCCGCCCATGACCGACAGGCGCTGGTACAGCTGGCGACCCAGCTGGGCCACCTTGTCGGCGTTGCGAGTCTGCTCCTCGGCGCGCCAGCCGTAGGCGACCGCCTTGCACAGGGCGAACAGGGTGGTCGGGGTGACGATCAGCACCCGCCTGTCCATGGCCTCGGACAGCAGGTCCGGCTGGCGCTCCAGCGCCGCGGCGAGGAAGCCGTCGCCGGGCACGAACATGGCCACGAAGTCCGGCGAGCCTTCGGTCTTGAACTGGTCCCAGTAGGCCTTGGCCGACAGGCCGGTCATGTGCGCCTTCAGCGACTGGGCGTGGCGCACCAGGGCCTGTTCGCGGGCGGCGTCATCGGCCGCCTCCTGGGCCTCGAGGAAGGCGTTGAGCGAGGCCTTGGCGTCGATGGCGAAGACCCCGCCGCCGGGCATGCGCACCTTGACGTCCGGCCGGCGCCGGCCTTCCTCGGTGTCGAGGCTGAACTGCTCCTCGAAGTCGAAGCGGTTGGTCAGGCCGGCGGCCTCCAGCACATTGCGCAGGGTCTGCTCGCCCCAGCGGCCCTGCACCCCGGCCCCGCGCCGCAGGGCGGCGGACAGCTTGCGCGCCTCCCCTTGTGTCTCCACCGAGGCCCGCATCAGGGCGTCGATCTGCTCCTTCAGCCCGCCGGCCTGCTCGGCCCGCTCCTTCTCCAGCAGCGAGACCTTCTCCTGGAAGGCCTTCAGCGTCTCGGCCACGGGCTTGAGCTGGGCCTCCATGCGCTCGCGCGCCACCCGGTCCTGGGCCTGGAAGGTTTCGGTCGCCCGGGCCACCAGCTGCTCGGCCACGGCCTGGGCCGACTGGGCCGACTGGGCCTTGATGAACTCGGCGGTCTCCTTGCGGCTCTCCTCGATCAGGACGATGCGCTGCTCGGCGGCCGCCAGGGCCGCCTTCGCCGCCTGCCAGCCCAGAAAGGCCCACGCCAGCCCCCCGGCGAGGAGCAGCGACAGCAGGGTGAGGCCAACCACGAGCGTGTTCATGCTCCGTTCCTAGCGGGAGTCGGCTGCGGGAGAAAGGGCGGGGGGCGCGGCCCTCCTCCCCCATAGCGGAGCGTATGGGGGAGGGGGACCGCCGAAGGCGGTGGAGGGGGCGAGGGACGAAGCACAGGGTTTTCGGGCGCTGCGCCGGAGAGACGGAGGGGGGCTGCACAGGACGGCGGCGCGCGTCCCCCTCCACCGCGAAGCCTGTCCTCGGGCTCGCCTGCGGCGAGACCCGGGGGCGGTCCCCTTACCCCTGCGGGGGAGGAATGGTATCACCCTGCCGGCCGTCGGGCCCGCAGGGCCTGGACGATCGTGCCGTCGTCGAGCCAGTCCAGCTCGCCGCCGACCGGGACGCCGCGGGCGAGCGAGGTGATCTCCACCCCGGTCTCCTTCAGCCGCTCGGCCAGGTAGTGGGCGGTGGTCTGGCCGTCGACGGTGGCGGGCAGGGCCAGCACCACCTCGCGCACCGCGCCCGAGCGGGCGCGGCCGACCAGCTCGCCGATGCGCAGCGCCTCCGGCCCGATCCCGTCCAGCGCCGACAACAGGCCGCCCAGCACATGGTACTTGCCGCGGAAGGCGCCCGACCGCTCCATGGCCCACAGGGCGCCGGCCTCCTCGACCACGCACACCAGCCCGTTGTCGCGCGCCTCGTCGGCGCAGACCGAGCAGGGGTCGCGGGTGTCCGGCGCGCCGCAGACGGAGCAGGACACCACCCGGTCGGCGGTGTCGCGCAGGGCCTGGGCCAGGGGCTCCAGCAGCTGTTCGCGCCGCTTCAGCAGGGCCAGCGCCGCGCGCCGGGCCGAGCGCGGCCCCATGCCGGGCAGCTTGGCCAGGAGGCCGATCAGGCGCTCGATCTCGGGTCCGGCGGCGGCGGCCATAGCTGCGGCGTGATCAGAACAGCTTGGGCATGCCCGGGATGTTCATCCCGCCCAGCGGCCCGGCCACCTCGCGCATCAGCCGGCCGTTCTCCTCATCCAGCTTGCGCTTCGCGTCCGCATGCGCCGCGACGATCAGGTCGGCGAGGATCTCGCCCTCGCCGGGGACCATCAGGCTGTCGTCGATCCCCACCCGGGTGATCTCGCCCGGGCCCTTCAGGGTCACGCTCACCATCCCCCCGCCCGAGGTCCCCTCGGCGGTGGTTTCGGCCATCTTCGCCTGGGCGTCCTGCAGCTTCTGCTGCATCGCCTGGGCCTGCTGCATCAGGGCGTTGAGGTCTTTCATGGGGGGTTAGATAGGGCGTTCGGGGGGGAGTGGCGAGAGGTGAGTGGCGAGGGGCGAGTGAAGAGTGAGCAAGGGGTGAGCGTGTGGCGCGGGGAGATGTCGCGGGGCGGGGCACTGGCGCCGGGCGCGGGGGCGCCTATCTGGAACGAGACCTGTTGCTGTTCTCTCCGGAAAGGCACCGCCATGGCTCTTGATACGCTCCCCGCCCGTGATGTTCCGCTGGCCGACGCCGCCCTGGCGCAGCTGTTCAGTGAGGCCCGCACCCGCAACGGCTGGACCGACCGGCCGGTGCCCGAGGCCCTGCTGCGCCGGCTGTACGAGCTGACGAAGTTCGGCCCGACCGCGGCGAACAGCACCCCGGCCCGGTTCGTCTTCGTCACCTCCGAAGCGGCCAAGGCCCGCCTGCTGCCGCTGATGAGCGAGGGCAACCGCGCCAAGACCGCCGCCGCCCCGGTCACCCTGATCGTCGGCATGGACCTGGACTTCCCCGAGACCCTGCCGACCCTGTTCCCCCACGCCCCGGGCGCGAAGGCCTGGTTCGCCGACCCCGCCGCCCGGCGCGAGACCGCCTTCCGCAACAGTTCGCTGCAGGGCGGCTATGTCCTGCTGGCCGCCCGCGCCCTCGGCCTCGACGTCGGCCCCATGTCCGGCTTCGACGCCGCGGGGGTCAAGGCCGAGTTCTTCGCCGGCACGGCCATCGAGCCCAACTTCATCGTCAACCTCGGCTATGGCAGCGACGAGAACCTGTATCCGAGGTCGCCGCGGCTGGCGTTTGAAGAGGCGGCGGAGATTGTGTGAGGGGGGAGTGGCGAGTGAGGGGTGAAGAGTGCTGGTGAGCGAGGGGTGAGCGGGGCGTCGCGCCTCGTCATCCCGGGCGGGGGGCCGGGACGCGACGGCGGCGCTTGCCTCAGCTAAAGGTGGTCCCCCTCAACCGAACGGGGACGCTCCCATGGACCGAATGTTCGACCGACTGTCCCTGGCGCTGGGGCGACCGCTGCCGGGCGCGGTCAACGGGGGCCTGATCGGCCTGTGGTGGGCGCTGTTCGCCCTGGGGGGCGTGTCGCTGCTCCCGGCGGCGTATGCGGCGCTGCAGGGCGTCATCGCCGACGCCGTCCCCGGCCTGACCCTGCCGCCGGCCCGGTTCATCCTCCCGACCTTCATCGGCTTCACCCTGCTGCACACGGTCCACGCCCTGATGGTCGCGCGCCGCCGCGAACTGCTCGCCGCCGCCCGGGGCGAGCCCGCCCCCGTGGACGCCCTGATGTCCGCGCCGACGCCCCGGCTCACCCCCGCCCAGCTGTGGGGCTTCGGCCTCGTGGTCACCCTGCTGTTCGGCTACGTGCTGTGGCGGTGGATGTAGGGGAGCGCCATGGCGGTGATGGGCTGGGATGGCGCGGGCCGTCGCCGTCTGCTGGTCGCGGCGTTCTGGTTCGTACCTACGCTCTGGCCGCCTCCGCGGCTGACGCTACCGGTGCGGCTTCAGTGTGGCGGCCGCTTCGTCATCCCGGGGTTTCCACAGCTCGGCAGCGACCTGGTCAACGTAGGGGAACCACGTCAGGACCAGACCGAGCGCCAGCGGCGCAGCCACACCGGCGCATTCGAATCCCCAGAAACTCAGACGACGCGCCCGCGCGATATCCGGAGCCAGCCGCTCTAGCTTAAGGTGAAGATCTCCCAGCGAGACGGACATCACCTCTGCTTGCCGGATCCATTTCTCGAGTCCATTCCTGAGGTCTTCGACGTAGTCTGGCGGCGGACCAAGAGGCGGCTCCCCCGCCTCTCCCTTCCAGAGCTTGATGATCGTGTCGGCCGCTGCTCCCGCGGGCACGTCAGGATCTCTGAAGCTCTGCCGCCCGCGGACCGGCTCCTGCCCAGTCTCTGCTTCGCGATCGCCAATTGCCTTACGTACCGCCTGAACCACGTCCGCCCGCACGCGGTGCTCGGCTTGCCCGGCCTGCTTTATCCTTGCCTGCAGGTCAGTGACGATCTGTCCAAGGTGGTCCCTCTGAGATGCGGCGGCCTTGATCGAAGGCTCCAACTGGTCGCGAATTCGCCCGAGCATCGCAACAAACTGCCCCTCGTCCTCGGCCGACATCTGAGCGCTGTTGATGCGTCGAGCGACTTGTACCTCAAGGAGGAACCCCCAACCGTAGTACAGGGCACCAGCGGTGAGCAGCAGGTGGACCCAGACGACCTTCAGCTGCACATCCATCCAGGTGAGCCTGAAAACCGCCGGGTCGGGAAGCTCTGCCAATCCCATCACGATCAGGGCTGTCGCGAGCAGCAGCGCGGTCCGCTTCAGGCGGTGAAAGCTCTCCGGCAGGACCATATCCCGCGCTCTCAGTTCGGTCCCGGCCTCTTCGTTAGCCGCCGCGGCCATTCGCCCCTCCTCCCTTATCCTAGCCCGCCAGCCAAGCTGCCCCGCTTGTCGCGCCGACGCTACCCATGGCGACCCAGCTGGGAATGGTTGCGCCGCTTCCGATCCTATGGCCCCACTGCGGCGGAATAGCTCTGGCAGCAGTGGGGTCTATTTTGTCGCCGTACGAAACCCTGACCTTTCCTACTCAGGCTGAGCGGGAGATCGACAAGGACCTCCTCACGGAAATTGGTGGTCTGATCGTTACCGCAGCCATGGCTGACATGATGCTGGGGTCCGTGCTTTCCAGAATGGTCAGCGGTGACCAAGTCAGCCGTCCCGTTCAGGCTCTCTCGGCAGGCATGGATTTCGGGGTGAAGCTGGCCGTTGCGCGTGTTCTCTCGCATGTCATTGGCGGCGAAGAGGATCGCGAGATCTTCGTTCGGACCTGCGATCGCCTCCAGCAGCTCTACCAACGTCGTAACGATCGCGCCCATTGCATCCCCGCAGGCAGCCGGAAGGGCGTCACACTTTTTCAAAGTTTGAAGCGAGACCCGAAGACAGGCTTACTACCTCCCCCCAAACAGGTGCGCGCCAAGCAAGTTCGGGGCTGGGCCCACCAGATAACGCTCGAAGTCCAAGAGCTGGATGAGCTGCTGGACAAGTACGGATTTCCAAGCTCCTGAGGACGCGCGCGCTACCTCGGGTGCCACTTCGCGGCATCCGTGGCTTTGCTGTGTTTTGGCTGCGACCACGAAGTCCGCCTCTCGCGCCGATCCCCGCCCCCCCCCCCTCAGTCCTCCTCGTCCTCCACCTCATCCGGGATCGCCGGCAGCTCCACGACCGGGGCCGTGATGCGCACTTCCCCGATCTGGGCGCCCGGGAAGGCCGTCAGCACGGCCTGGACGAAGGGGTCGGCCTCGATGGCGGCGCGTTCGGCGGCGCGGGCCTTTTTCTCCTGCTCGATCAGGGTCTCGCCGCCGCCGGCGCCGTTGGCGGCGATCAGCCAGGTGCGGCCGGTCCATTCCTTCAGCCGCGACGACAGGCGCCGGGCCAGGTCGGCGGGGGCGCCGGGGGCGGGCTCGAAGACGATGGCGCCGGGCTTGAACGAGACCGGCCGGACATAGCGCTGCACGTCCAGCTGGAGCGAGATGTCGCGGCGCTCGCCGATCAGGGCCACGGCGGCCTCGAAGCTCTGCGGGTCGGGCAGGGCTGAAGCGCTGTGGGGCGCGGCGTCGGGCAGGGCCTGGGGGGCGCGGGCCACGGCCCCGCCGCCACCCCCTGAAGAGGGGCCGCGCGCCGGGGCGCCGCTTCCGCCGCTTCCGCCGGCCACTCCGCCTGTAAGGGGCCGCCCGTCCTTGAGGGCCTTCAGCGCCTCCTCCGGTCCGGGCAGGTCGGCGGCATAGGCCAGCCGGATCAGCAGCATCTCCACCGCCTCGGCCGGGTTGGGGGCGCGGCGGGCCTCGTCCAGGCCCTTGAGCAGCATTTGCCACGCCCGCGACAGGGTGGCGGCCGACAGGGCCGCGCCCAGGGCGGCCAGGGCCCGGGCCTGGTCATTGGGCAGCCGGGTGGCCTGGGGGCCCAGCATCTTGGCCACCGAGGCGGCGTGGCAGTGCTCCAGGAGGTCGTTGACCACCTGAACCGGGTCGGCGCCGAAGCCGTACAGCTGGCGGAAGCCCTCCAGCGCCTCGGGGGTGCGGCCGGCCATGACCGCCTCGAACAGGGCGATGGTCCGGGCCCGGTCGGCCAGGCCCAGCATGTCGCGCACCACCTCGGCCTTGACCGTCTCGCCGCGCTCGGCCTGGACCAGGGCCTGGTCGAGCAGGCTGAGGCCGTCGCGCACCGAGCCCTCGGCGGCGCGGGCGATCAGGGCCAGGGCCTCGGCCTCGATGCGCAGCCCCTCGCGCCCGGCGACGCGGCCCAGGTGCTGCGACAGCACCTCGGGCTCGACCCGGCGCAGGTCGAAGCGCTGGCAGCGGCTGAGGATGGTCACCGGCACCTTGCGGATCTCGGTGGTGGCGAAGATGAACTTGGCGTGGGGCGGGGGCTCCTCCAGCGTCTTCAGCAGGGCGTTGAACGCCTGCGTCGACAGCATGTGCACCTCGTCCAGCACATAGACCTTGTAGCGGGCCTCGACCGGGGCGTAGCGGACGCTGTCCAGGATCTCGCGGATGTCGCCGACGCCGGTGTGGCTGGCGGCGTCCATCTCCATCACGTCCATGTGCTGGCCGGCCATGATGGCGGCGTCGTGCCGCCCTTCGGGGCTAAGGGCCAGGGACGGCCGGTCGATGGCGTCGGTCTCGTTGTTCAGCGCCCGGGCCAGCAGCCGCGCCGTGGTGGTCTTGCCCACCCCCCGCACCCCGGTGAGCATGAAGGCGTGGGCGATGCGGCCGGTGGCGAAGGCGTTGGTCAGGGTCCGGACCATGGCCTCCTGGCCGATCAGGTCCTCGAACGTCCGCGGCCGGTACTTGCGGGCGAGCACCTGGTAGGCGGCGCCCTGTTCAGGGGTAGGGGTAGGGGCAGGGGCAGGGGCGGCCGCGTTCGTGGGGGTGACGAGGGGGTCCGCGTCAGGCGTCGGGGCCGGGGCGGGCGCGGGGCTCGTCACCCCGGCGGAGGCCGGGCTCGTCACCCCGGCGGAGGCCGGGGCGAACATGTCGTCGGTGTTGGGGTCGCGCTCGACGACCTCCTCCGCGGGGAGGTCCTCGTCCCAGGGGGGCGCGCCGGACTCGGCATCGACGTGGCTCATCCGGAGACCCTATAGCGCAGCGGGGCCGTCGCGCCACGGGGGCTGACGTCGCCGGTTCATCACGGAGAGCACGGAGAGAGGCACGGAGGACACTGAGGCGTTGCGGCTCTGCGCCGGAGGCGCCTTTTCCCGTCGACCTGTCACAGGAAGGCGCTGCGCGCGCCGCGGCACAGGGCCGTTGTGCCCTCTGTGACCCCTTGGTGCTCTCCGTGATGAACCGGCGACGTCGCCGCTGGCACCCCTCATCCGAGCGCCTTCGGCGCCCACCCGTCGTCGGATCGCATGCGATCCTCCTCCACCCCCAAGGGGAGAAGGAAGAGCGCGCACGCCCTCAAACAGCGAGCGCCCGCGGCGCGAGCGGTAGGGCAGGAACAAACACCCTCAAGCAGCGAGGCGCCGCGCGCCGAGCGGTAGGGCAACAATAAAGGGAGGTGGAGACCGCGACCCGAAGGGGAATTCGTTGTGGCTGCTGCCTTCCGGCCCTGACCAGGTTGGCGAAGCCTTCGCCCGCGATCTCCGTTGCGGGATATGGCCCGCCCCGCCGACGGAATCAAGCGGGGGCGGGGCACCGAAGGGTTCATCACAGAGATCACGGAGGCAGCACAGAGGCCACAGAGGGTTCCGCGCCCTTTGCGCGAAGCGCCTTTCAACCCGGGCGAGGTTTTAGGCACCTGCGGCGCAGCGGATGCGACGCCGTTGTGGCCTTTGTGGCTTTGCTTCCTGGTGTTCTCCGTGATGAACCCTGAAGCACGGCCCCGCCCCCTCCCGCGGGGGGCCGGGGCGCGCTATGGGGCGGGATGCTCGGCCTCGCCCAGACCGCCTTTTCCGGCAATCCGCTCGACCGCGCCGGGGACCGGCGCAACGACCCCGCCTGGCTGGCGGCGCAGGAAGACAACCCGGAGGCGCTGGCGGCGGTGTTCTGGCAGGGACGGCCGCTGGTCGAGGCGGGCCCGGCCGGGCCGCGGCTGGCCTGGCTGGCCTATGGCCACGCCCGCGACGTGGCGCCCGACCGCCGGGCCTTTCTGGGCCTGTGGAAGGACGCCCCGGTCTTCGCCGTCGAGGTCGAGGGGCCGGATGATCCAGCCACCGGGCCGCTGGCCGGGCTGGGGGCCTTCGAGGAGCTGCGCGCCGCCGCCGCGGTGCTGCCGCCGCAGGACCTGGCCATGGCCGGGGTCGGGCGCAGCCTGTTCGACTGGCGCCGCCGGCACGGCTTCTGCGGGGTCTGCGGGCGAGCCACCGAGGACGCGGCGGGCGGCTGGAAGCGGATCTGCCCGGCCTGCGGGGCGGAGCATTTCCCGCGCGTCGACCCGGTGACCATCATGCTGCCGGTGTGGCGCGGCGGGCCGGAGCCGCTCTGTCTGCTGGGGCGGCAGGCGGCCTGGCCGGCCGGGCGCATGTCGGCCCTGGCCGGCTTCCTCGAGCCCGGCGAAACCATCGAGGAGGCCTGCGCCCGCGAGATCGCCGAGGAGGCGGGGCTGGAGGTGACGCGGGTGCGCTACCATTCCAGCCAGGCCTGGCCCTTCCCGGCCCAGCTGATGATCGGCCTGATCGCCGAGGTGGCGGGGAATGAGGCCCGGCCCGACCAGACCGAGCTGGAGGCCGTGGCCTGGCTGACCCGGGCCGAGGCGCGGGCGACGCTGGACGGGACCCACCCGACCATCCTGGCCCCCCCGCCCTTCGCCATCGCCCACACCCTGCTGCGCGCCTGGGTGGACGGGTTCGACGGGTAGGGGGCTGTTCAGGGTTCATCACAGAGATCACGGAGAAAGGCACAAAGGACACCGAGGCCGCCGGGTCGCAGAGCGCGAAGCGCCTTCCCTGAGGCCGTCGGCAGGCAAGGCGCCTGCGGCGCAGCCACCGCGACGCCGCCGTGCCCTCCGTGCCTTTCTCCGTGATCTCTGTGATGAACCTGCCCGGGCGAGGACAGCCCTCCGCCGCCGGCGCTGACACCCTGCGGCGCGCCTGGGTGGACGGCTTCGACGGGTTGGGGGACAGCGCGACCGAAGCCCTCTCCCTCGAGGGGGGAGGGTTGGGTGGGGGTGAACGCGCAGGGGGCTGTGGAAGCGCGCGAGAGGCGGGACTGCCTCGGGCGCCTCCCTCGTCAAGCACAGAGCTCCCACCCCCATCCCCGGCCCTTCCCCCCTCGAGGGGGAAGGGAGAGGGGCGAACCGTCCCTAGATCCCCGCGTACCACTGGTAGCCGCGGTCGGGCCAGTAGCCGCCCTCGCCGCGGCCGATGTGGGCGAAGCTGTCCACGGCCTCGATGCGGCGGATGTATTTGGCGTGCTTGTAGCCGATCTGGCGCTCGACCCGCAGGCGCAGCGGGGCCCCGTGCGGTACCGGCAGGATGTGGTCGTTCATCTCGTAGGCGAGGATGGTCTGGGGATGGTAGGCGTCCACCAGGTCGATGCTCTCGTAGTACCGGTCGCCGTCCTCGCGCTGATCCAGCGCGTCGAAACAGTAGAAGACGATGTAGCGGGCCTCGGGCCTGAGGCCGGCCTCCTCAAGCAATACCGACAGGGGCGCGCCCTTCCATTTGCCGATCGAGGTCCAGCCCTCGACGCAGTCGTGCTTGGTGATCTGGGTGCGCGACGGGCGGGCCCTGAGGTCGGCCAGCGACAGGCTGAGCGGCCGCTCGACCAGGCCGTCGACCACCAGCCGGTAGTCGGCGAAGCCGCCCTGGCGCAGGGCGACATAGTCGGCGGCCATGGGATTGATAGAGCCGTTGGCGCGGAAGTCCGGCGAGATTTCGGCCTCGGTGTACTCGGGGGCCAGGGCCTCGCGCGGCACGATCAGCCGCTGCGCGCGGTAGGTCAGGCCGTGGGCCATGCGCAGGGTCTGCTGCACCACCGGGTTGGCGGCGACGCGGTCGCAGGCGGCCAGAAGGCCGGCCCCGGCGGCGGCCAGGGCCCCGCCCAGCCAGCGGCGGCGGCTGGGCTCCCTCACCGGAGGTCCTCCGGGTCGGGGCGCGAGGGCTCGAGGATGAACCAGCCGGTGATCATGGCGCGCAGGTTATTGAACAGGCCGGTCCAGATCACCAGCCCGACGTGGACGACGATGAAGCCGACGATCAGGGCGGCGGAGATGAAATGCAGGGTGCGGGCCGACTGCCGCCCGCCCATCAGCTCCAGCAGGATGCCGCCGATGGCGTTGAAGCCCGGCGACATCGACAGGCCGGTGACAAGCATCATCGGCAGGACGATCAGGATCATGGCCAGATAGGCCAGCTTTTGCAGCACGTTGTAGGCGCGGGCCGCCTCGTCCTTCGGGAAGCGCAGGCGGGCGTGCTCGACGATCGACGGCCCGAGGCGGGCGAGGTCGGCGCGCGTCGGCCAGATGCGCCGCCGCAGCCGCCCGGTCCACAGGATCCAGGCCAGGTAGATCAACCCGTTGAGCACGAACAGCCAGGCGAAGAAGAAGTGCCAGTCGCGCGCCTCGGCCAGGTTGCGGGCCGGCGGGATCATGGCCCAGCGGGGGATATGGTCGAAGCTCAGCCACGGGGCGTCGAAGCGGGAATCGAGGCCCCAGTAGAGGTGCGGGTGGGCGGCCAGGATGTTGAGCCCGCTCATGATCAGCACCACCACGGCGGCGACATTGATCCAGTGGGTGATGCGCACCAGCGGCGGATGGCGGTAAGTAGCGGTGCGCCCGCCCGGCAGGGGGCGGTCAGCGTGGCGTCCGCAAGGGCCGTCAGGCGGCGCGACGTCTTGCGGCAGACCCTCGGGCGGACCTTCTGGCAGGAGCGAGGCGGTCATCGGCGTCTCCGGACCCCGCTCCGGAGGCGGACCCGGGTCGGGACCCTGTCATGGCGGGGGGCGGGGATCAATCGCGCGGCGGGTCGAAGGCGACCGGCCCGACGGCGAAGCGGGCGGCGGCGGCGTCCTCCAGCCCCGTGCGCACCAGCAGCACGCGGGCGAGCCCTGGCGGCAGGGCGTCCAGGGCCGCCGCCAGCCCGGCACCCCGCAGCTCCAGCGGTCCGACCTCGTCGATGATCACCAGATCCGCCCCGGCGGCGACCGCGGTGGCGATCCGCTGTCCGGCCCAGGCGAAGGCGGCGGCGCGGAAGCGGAACCGTCCGACCTCGATCACCGGCTCGCCGTCGACGGCGGGCTCCTTGGCCATCTCCTCCCCGGTCCACAGGTCGTGATAGCGCCGCCCGGCGGGGGTCTTCAGCGCCAGCACCCCGCCCACGCGGCGCCCCGACAGGGCGGCGGCGCGGGCCAGATCGCTCGCGCGGGGGGTCTTGCCGCCGCCGACCGGCCCGTGGAGGACTAGGGTCGCGCCCGGCGCCGGAGGGACCGGGCTCAGTGGGCGTCGTCCCAGTTGCCGGCGGCCTTGGCCTCGACCACCAGCGGCACGGTCAGGGCCACGGCCGGCTGGGCGGCGCTCTCCATCACCCGGCGGATCAGCGGCAGGGCCCGGTCGACCTCGCCTTCCGGGGCCTCGAACACCAGTTCGTCGTGCACCTGCAGCAGCATGCGGGTCTTCAGCCCGGCGTCGGTCAGGGCCCCCGGCATGCGCATCATGGCGCGGCGGATGATGTCGGCGGCGGCGCCCTGGATCGGGGCGTTGATCGCCGCCCGCTCGCCGAAGGCCCGCTCGGCATTTGACTTGGAGTGGATCGCCGGAATGTGGATGCGCCGGCCGAACAGGGTCGAGACAAAGCCGGCCTCGCGCACCTCGGCCTTCGTCCGGTCCATATAGGCGCTGATGCCGGGGAAGCGCTCGAAGTAGGTCTTGATGTAGGCTGCGGCCTCGCCCTGATCGATGCCCAGCTGGTTGGCCAGGCCGAAGGCGGAGATGCCGTAGACGATGCCGAAATTGATGGCCTTGGCCCGGCGCCGGGTCTCGGCCGGCATGCCCTCGACCGGCACGCCGAACATCTCGCTGGCGGTGGCGGCGTGGATGTCCAGACCCGCCTTGAACGCCCGCTTCAGCTCGGCGATGTCGCCGATATGGGCCAGCAGGCGAAGCTCGATCTGCGAATAGTCCGCCGAGATCAGGACTTGGCCAGGGGCGGCGATGAAGGCCTGGCGGATCTGCCGGCCGACCTCGGTGCGGATCGGGATGTTCTGCAGGTTGGGATCGGAGCTGGCCAGCCGGCCGGTGGTGGCGGCGCCCAGCTGGTAGGAGGTGTGCACCCGGTCGGTGGCCGGGTCGGCGGCGGCCACAAGGGCGTCGGTATAGGTGCCCTTGAGTTTGGACAGCTGGCGCCACTCCAGCAAGGTGGCCGGCAGCGCGTGGGTAAGGGCCAGCTCTTCCAGCACGCTGGCGTCGGTGCCCCACTGGCCGGTGGCGGTCTTCTTGCCGCCGGGCAGGTTCATCTCGCCGAACAGGATGTCGCCGATCTGCTTCGGGCTGCCGAGGTTGAAGGGCCGGCCGGCGAGGCCGTGGGCCTTCTCCTCCAGCTCGGCCATGCGCAGGCCGAACTCCGACGACAGGCGGCGCAGGCGGTCCGGGTCGATGCGGATGCCGGCCAGCTCCATGTCGGCCAGTACCGGCGGCATGCCGCGCTCCAGCGTCTCATACACGGTGACCAGCCGCTCTTCGGCCAGACGGGGCTTCAGCACCCGCCAAAGCCTCAGGGTGACGTCGGCATCCTCGGCGGCGTAACGCGTCGCCATCTTGAGCTCGACGTGCCTGAAGCTGATCTGGCTCCTGCCGGTCCCGGCCACGGCCTTGAAGGTGATCGGCTCGTGGCCGAGGTGGCGGCGGGCCAGCTCGTCCATGCCGTGGCCGTGCAGGCCGCCGTCGACGACATAGGACAGCAGCAGGGTGTCCCCGATAGGGGCCACCCGGATGCCGCGCCGGGCCATGACGGCCAGGTCGTACTTGATGTTCTGCCCGACCTTGAGCACCGCCGGGTCCTCCAGCAGGCCCTTGAGCCGGGCAAGCGCGGTGTCGGCGTCGATCTGGGTCAGGGGCGCGCGACTGTCGCCCTCGCCGCCGAAGTCGAGGCCGCCGGCACCCTCCAGCGGGGCGTGCTCGTGGGTGAGGGGAATGTAACAGGCGGCGTTGGGCCCGACCGCCAGCGATACGCCGCACAGGCCGGCGTGGGTGGCCGACAGGGCGTCGGTCTCGGTGTCGAAGCCGATCACCCCCACCTCGCGCGCCCGGGCGATCCAGGCGTCGAGCGCTTCCACCGTCTGGACGCAGGCGTAGGCCTCAAGGTCGAAGGTTTCGTCGCCGGGCGTGACCGGGCCCGACGGGGCGTAGCGGGGCGTAGCGACCGGCGCGGCCATGGCGGTCTGCCGGGCGAGGGCCGGGCCGTTGCGCTCGGGTGCCCTGCCGTCGCCGACCCGACGGGCCAACGCGCGGAACTCCATCTGCTCGAGGAAGGCCGACAGCGCCTCCGGGTCGGGATCGCGGACGGCGAAGTCGGCCAGCGGCTCGGGGGCGGGAGCGTCGCAGATCAGGCGCACCAGTTCGCGCGACAGCCGGATCTGGTCGGCGAAGGCGATCAGGGTCTCGCGCCGCTTCGGCTGCCTGATCTCCCCGGCCCGGGCCAGCAGGGTGTCGAGGTCGCCGTACTCGTCCAGCAGCTGGGCCGCCGTCTTGGGGCCGATGCCCGGGGCCCCGGGGACGTTGTCTACGCTGTCGCCGATCAGGGCCTGCAGGTCGACCATCCTGTCCGGGGTGACCCCGAACTTCTCCATCACGGTGTCCTCGGCCAGCACCCGGTCCTTCATCGGGTCGTACATGACCACCGCGGGGCCGATCAGCTGCATCAGGTCCTTGTCGGAGCTGACGATCACCGCCTTGCCGCCGGCGTCGCGCACCTGACAGGCATAGGTGGCGATCAGGTCGTCGGCCTCGTAGCCGGGCAGCTCGACGCCGTGCACGCCGAAGGCGGCGGTAGCCTGCCGCACCAGGGCGAACTGGGGCACGAGGTCCTCGGGCGGCGGCGGGCGGTGGGCCTTGTAGCCGTCGTAGAGATCGTTGCGGAAGGTCTTCTCCGAATGGTCGAAGATGGCCACGAGGTGGGTCGGACCGTCCTCGCCCTTCAGGTCGCGTAGCAGCTTCCAAAGCATGTTGCAGTAGCCCTGCACCGCCCCGACCGGCAGGCCGTCGGACTTGCGGGTGAGTGGCGGCAGGGCGTGGTAGGCGCGGAAGATGTAGGCCGAGGCGTCGATCATCCACAGCCGCAGCGGCGGCCCGTCCCGGGTCATCTCGCGCACCGGGGCGGGGGCGTCGGGGTCGGTCGCGGAGTCGGTCATGGGCGGAGCATAGGGGCGGCGTCGGTCCGCGTCACCGGGCGGACGATGCGTCCGCCGCCGCCCTGTCGAGGGCGCGGGCGACGATCGCCGGAGTCAACAGTTGAGGCAGCAGTTCCGGCTCCGTCCGTCCCGGCGTATGGACCAGGTAGAGGGGCACGCCGGAACGGCTGTGACGCTCCAGCTCGGCGGCGATGGCCGCGTCGCGCCGGGTCCAGTCGCCGACCAGATAGGCGGCACCCGTGCGGTCCAGTGCTGCGCGCACCGGGGCGGTCTCCAGCGCCGTGGCCTCGTTGAACTTGCAGGTGACGCACCAGTCGGCGGTCAGGTTGACCAGGACCGGCCGGCCCGCGGCGAGGGCGGCCTCGACCGCGGCGGGAGACCAGGCACGGGCGTCGAGCGCGGCGGCCTCGACCTGCGGCGGAGCGATGCGGGCGGCCAGGCCGGTCAGCACCAGCGCCGACAGGGCGGCGACCAGCGGGGCAGCGAGGGGGACGGAGCGGTCCGTTCCCGGCGGGTCGAGTGTCTGGCGTCGGCCCCAGAGGACGAGGGCGACGGTCAGGGCGAGGGCGGCCAGGGCCAGCAGCCCGACGCCGGCCAGGGCGCTCTGGCGGCTGAACACCCAGGCCAGCCACAGGGCCGTGGCGTACATGGGCAGGGCGAGGAGGCGCTGCAGGTTCAGCATCCACGGCCCGGGCCGTGGCAGGCGGCGCAGCAGGGCCGGGCTGAGGCTCACGGCGAGGAAGGGCAGGGCGAAGCCGATCCCGAGCGCAGCGAACACCGCCAGCGCCGCGACCGCCGGCAGGGTCAGGGCGGCCCCCAGCGCAAAGGCCATGAAGGGGGCGGTGCAGGGGGCGGCGACGATCACCGCCAGCACCCCGGTCAGGAAGGCCCCGCCGCCGCGCACCCGGCCGCCGAGGGCCTGCAGTCCGCTGCCGGAGCGGTACAGGCCCGACAGGTTGAGGCCGACCGCCAGCATGACCAGCGCCAGCGTCGCGGTGACCGCCGGGACCTGCAGCTGGAAGCCCCAGCCGATCGCCTCGCCCCCGGCGCGGAGGGCCAGCAGGGCCCCGGCTAGGGCGAGGAAGCTGACCAGCACGCCGAGCGTGTAGGCCAGACCGTCACGCCGGGCCTCCGCCGGCGCGTGGGTCCCGCCGGCGAGGGCCGCGGCCTTCATCGCCAGCACCGGGAAGACGCAGGGCATGAGGTTGAGGATCAACCCGCCCAACAGGGCGAACAGGGTCGCCTTGAGGATCAGCCCGGGCGAGGCGGGCGGGACGGTGGCCGTCTCCTGCGGCCGCAGGGCGGGGCCGCCCGCGCTTCCGGCCAGCGCCGGTCCGGGTTCGGCCCGGATCTGCCAGGCCCCGGCGTCGGTGGCCAGCACCCCCTCCAGCGGCACCGCCGGATCGAACCGGCGGCCCGGCTTCAGGGTCAGGCTGAGGCCCTGCGGTCCGGCCACGGCCGGCTGGGAGGCGGCGTGATCCAGCGCGCCCTGGACGAAAGGATAGAACCAGACCGCCTTCGCCCCGGCCAGCGGGCCCCCGGCAACGCTGAGGGTCAGGGTCTCGCCGGCCCGGGTCAGGCGCGCCTCCAGCGGCCCCGGCCGGGGGGCGCCGGCGAGGACGCGGGTGATGCGCGGGCCGTGGGGGAGGGCCTCGGGCGCGGTGCCCTCGGCCACCGGAAGGTCCAGCGCCAGGTCGAGGCTGACCGGGATGCACAGCTCGTCGCTGCAGACGAACAGGTCGGCGCGGGCCTGAATCCGCAGGGTCCGGCCGGGCGGCGCGGCGGCCGGGATCGCGATCAGCACCGGCAGCCAGACCTCGCCGGAGTAGCCGTAGTTGAGGAGCGGTCCGAGGTTCTGGCGCTCGGGCAGGGGCCAGATGATGTCCGAGGCGGTCACGCCGGACGGCAGGGTCCAGTTCAGGCTGGTGGGGCCGCCGGAGTCGCCGGGATTGCGCCAGTAGGTGTGCCAGCCCGGCGCGATCTGCTGGCGCAGGGCGACCACGGTGGTCGAGCCCGGCGTGGCCCAGCGGTTCATCGCCACCAGCTCGGCGGTGAGGTTGGCGGCCTCCCGCGGGCCAGGCGCGACCGGGCTGGCTGCGGTCATCGACGTCGGCAGGCTGGGCGCGACACCGGCCAGCGCCGCCATCGGGACGGCCGCGATCAGCGCGCCCAGCAGGGCGGTCAGCAGCGATGAAAGGAACGCTGGCAGGCGGCGCAGGCACGGGGACATGGCGCTGATCTATCCCCCGGCGGAGACGTCCGCCAGCCTCGGTCGCTGCGCTATCGGGTCCCGGCCTCGATGCGCACCTCGACCCTTCGGCGCAGGGGCTCGGCTGTTCCGGTGTCTGTCAGGGCTCCCCGGTCGCCGGCCGCGAACAGCTGGAAGCGCGGGGCCGGCAGGCCGGCCTCGACCAGGGCCTCGGCCACGGCGACCGCGCGGCGCTCGGACAGGGTCAGGTTGCTGGCCGCGTCGCCGGTGGCGCTGGCCAGGCCCAGCACCTCGACCGCCCGCACACGGCAGGGGGCGACGAGGCGGGCGTGCAGCCGGACGGCCTCGCGGGCGGGATCGGTCAGGCGCGCCTCGTCCTCGCGGAAATAGACTTCGAACGTATGGCCGCGGCAGGCGGCAGGCGGTGTCACCAACCCGGCGCGCACGAACGGATCGCTGGCGCAGGCGGCGAGGCCGGCGCTCGCGGCGATGAGCCCGGCCAGTGCCAGGGCGCGGCGGTGTGTCGATGACCTCATGTTCAGCTCCCCTCTGCAAGAAAAGGGGCGACGCCCGTGCGCCGCCCCCCTTCAGATCCGTGTCGTCGCCACCGGCTCAGTAGCGGCGCGAGCCGTCTTCCCAGTAGCACTCGGTCTGACGGCCGTCATAGCAGTAGTAGTAGGCACGGCGCTGGTTGTCGTAGTAGCGCTGCTGGCTGGCGCGATCCTGACGTGAACCGCGGATGGCACCGACGGCACCGCCGACCACGGCACCGATGGCCGCCCCGGCGGCGGCGTTGCCGTCGCCGACGTTGTTGCCGATGATGGCCCCGGCCACTGCGCCGATGCCGGCACCGATGGCACCCTGGCGCACGGTTTCATTGGGCCCGCCGTAAGGGTCGCTGGCGCAGGCCGAAGCCAGCAGCCCGGCACCCGCGACGGCGATGATCGCCTTTTTCATGTAAGACTCCTCGTCCCTGCGTTTCGCCCCCGTGGTGAGAACGCTGGACCAGCGTGGCCGTTCCGGGGCAGGTTTGCACCACAACGATGGTGTATCATCGCTTGACCCTGCCGGGGAGGGCGGGGGAGATCACGAGCGCGGGAGGGCCTCGACATGCGATACCTTGAACCTGTTCGAATGGCGGACGACGCCGGCAGCGGCCCGGTCTGGACCCGGGCGAAGCGGCACAAGGGCGGCGGAGTGCCGGTGGTGGGCCTGCTCATCGGAGCCCTGGGCCTGCTGGGCGCGGCCACGGCCGGGCTGGCGATCAAGGAGCGGTCCTTCGCCGGGGCCGGCGAGACCCTCGACAAGGCGCTGGCGTCGGTGATCGACTTCGGCCGCGGCCTGGTCGGCCAGGCCGGGGAGGAGGCGACCGAGGCCGCCGACGAGACGGCGGCGGCGGCGACGGAGGCGGCGGAAAAGGCGGCGTCGGCGGCAGAAGCCGGGGCCGAGGCGGCCCGTGAAGAGCTGACCACTACCCCGTGACGATCGACGGGAACGTGGCGGGCGCCCAGGCGTTGCCGTCCGGATGAGCCCTGCCGCCGACCCGGCCGCCCCGATCGTCGATCCGGCGGCGGCCCGCCTGACGCCACACGCGGTGGTGCGCACCGTAACCTTGCTGGTCAACCCCCGGTCCGGCTCGACCGGACCAGGCGCGGGAGAGCGCGCACGCGCCCTGCTGGCGGAATGGCCGGTCAGGGCCCAGGTCATCGTCCTGGGCAGCGAGGACTTCGAGGCGCAGATCGCGGCGGCCCTCGCGGGCAAGCCGGACCTGCTGGCGGTGCTGGCCGGGGACGGCACGGCGCGCACGGCGGCCGCGCTGGCCGGCCCCGACGGCCCGCTGATCGCCCCCCTGCCCGGGGGCACCATGAACATGCTGTCCAGGGCGCTGTACGGCACCACCGACTGGGTCGAGGCCCTGACTGCGACTCTGGAGGCGGGCGTCCCGCGGGACGTCAGCGGCGGCAAGATCGGCGGCCATGTCTTCTACTGCGCCGCCATTCTCGGCTCGCCGGCCCTGTGGGCCCCCGCCCGCGAGGCGGTGCGCAGGGGACGCCTCGACCTCGCCTGGTCCTACGCCCGCAAGGCCCTGCGCCGTGCCTTCGGCGGCCGGGTGCGCTATCGCCTCGATGGCGGTCCGGTGCGGCGCGCCGAGGCCCTGGCGCTGCTGTGCCCGCTGATCTCGCGCGCCCTGAACGGCTCCGAGGACGGCCTTGAGGCGGCGGCCCTGAGCCCTGCCGATGCAGCCGAGGCCTTCCGGCTGGCCTATCACGCCATGACCAGCGACTGGCGGCACGATCCCGCCGTACTGACCGCCAAGGTCCGGACCGCCAGGGTCGAGGCGCGCTCGCGCATCCCGGCGGTGCTGGACGGGGAGTCGGTGCTGCTGGGCCCGCGCGCCCGGGTGCGGTTCCAGCCCCGAGCCTTCCGCGCCCTGGCTCCGGCTCCACCCGCTGCGGCGGACAGCGTCTGATGGGCCGGCTGCTTCAGTTCTCCGACGTCCATTTCGGCGTCGAGCACGCGGACACCTGCGCCGCGGCGCTGGACTACGCCCATGCTACCGCGCCCGATCTGGTGCTGGTCACCGGCGACGTCACCCAGAAGGGCCTGCCGCCGGAGTTCGCCGCGGCGGCGCGCTGGATCGCCGCCCTGCCGGGGCCGGTGTTCGTCACCGTCGGCAACCATGACGTGCCCTACTACGACATCCTGGCGCGGCTGTTCTGGCCGTGGCGGGCGTTCGAGACGATCATCGGCCACCCGGCCCACGACCACGAGCACCGGGGCGACGGCCTGATGGTGCGAGGGGTGACCACGGCGCGAGGCTGGCAGGCGCGGCTCAACTGGTCCAAGGGAGCCATCGACCTGGACCAGACCCGGCGCGCCGCGGCGGCCCTGGCGGCGGCTCCGACCGGGCATCTGCGCATCCTCGCCTGTCACCATCCGCTGATCGAGATGGCAGGGGCCCCCATGACGGGGGAGGTTCGGCGCGGCGACCGGGCGGCGCGCATTTTCGCCGAGGCCGGGGTCGATCTGATCATGACCGGCCATGTGCATGTGCCCTTCGCCCTGCCGATCCAGAGGGGCGACGGCTGCTCCTATGCGGTCGGGTGCGGCACCCTCTCGCGCCGCGAGCGCGGGGCCCCGCCGGGTTTCAACCGGGTAGAGTGGGACGCCCACGCCATTGTCGTAACTGCGGTGGCCTGGATCGACGGCCGCTTCGTCGATCACGAGCGTTGGCGTCTGCCGCGCCGGCAGGACACCCGGCATGTGGAGACCCGCCCCGCGCTGCCCGACGTCGACGCCGCCATGACAGCCGCCGCCGTGTGAGCCGACGGCGGCCGTTGTGGCGTCGCGGGTGTGCCCGGTCCTGTCGTGCCCCCATCACCCCGTCACCCCCGGGCTCGTCCCGAGGGTCCACGGGCAGTCGCGCGCGGCTTTCACGTCTCCGCCGGCGACATCCAGTGATCGCGCCCGGCGGATCGACGGGCCCCCTGGACAAGCCCGGAGGTCACGATCACTGGGAACCAAACCCGATGTCTCGCCGCGTTTACAGGGTCACGACCTAACGGCGACGACGGCTCGGCCGGCTCTGCTCGGCGAAGGCAGCGGCGACCATGGTGGCCAGCGCCGGGTTGCGCAGGAAGATGAAGCCGCCCGCCAGGGCCGCGGCGACGCCAAGGATCGGACGATGGCGGAACAGCTGGACGGCGCGCGCGGCGAGGCCGAGCGGCTCGACGTCCTCCTCCGGATCGCCATACCCCCCGGCCTTGCCGAGGAAGACCGCGCCGATGATCCCCGCCAGGACGGCGAAGATCAGGGCGGTGAGGGCCGAGGCGGCCAGTGGTGTGACCAGAAGCTGCAGGGCGTAGAAGACCGTCGCCCCGAGGCTGACGATGACGACGAAGGCGCAGCCGGCGACGGCCAGCGCCGCCGCCATACGTTTGACCAGCCGCTTGCCGATCATCAGTGACGCCGGCCGGCGAGGAGAAGGCCGATGACCACGCCAATGCCCAGGGCAATGGCGGTCGACTGCACCGGGCGCTCCTGTACCCGCTCGACCAGGTAGCGCTGGGCCTCGTCGAGGCGTTCGGCCGCCTCGTCGTAGTATTCGCGGCCGCGCTCGCGCACCTCGTCATAGTAGACGCGGGCCTTCTCGCGGGCGACCTCGGCCTTCTCGCGCAGGGCGGCCTCGGCCTCGGCGGCCTTCGCGCGCAGGCGGGCGCTCTCCTCACGGCCGACGCTCTTCAGGTCCTCCTTCAGGGCGTTCAGGTCGGTCTTGACGTCTTCCCGGGCCTTGGACGTGGGCATGGTGAGCTCCTGCATAAAGCTGTTCGATCCTGATCTAGGGGACCCCGCAGCCGAACGCCAGACCGGGGCTGCCTGTTCCGCCCGGTCGCCGCTGATCGACAGCCGGAGGGGCCGGCACCAGACCGAAATCGGTTGAGTTGGACGCCGTCCAGCTCGGCTCAGATCTCGGTCCAGTTAAAACCGGGAGCCTGATGCACGGGATCGATGGAATCGCGAGGTGATTCCATCTCAACCGATCAGGCTCTATGCCTTGGCCATGAGCGACTGGCTGTTCCCTCCCGCCCCCGTCCCCGCCCTGCCGATCGTCGGCGAGACGCGATGCTTCCCGGTGCGCCGCATCCTGTGCGTCGGCCAGAACTACGCTGCCCACGCCCGCGAGATGGGCGCGGCCCGGGCCGAGCCCTTCTTTTTCGCCAAGCCGGCCGACGCCCTGGTTCCCGGCGGCGGGCCTGTGCCCTACGCCCCGGCCACCGCCGATCTGCACCATGAGGTCGAGCTGGTCGCCGCCGTCGGCGCGGACGGGACCATCGCCGGCTGGGCGGTCGGCTGCGACCTGACCCGCCGCGACCTGCAGGCGAAGGCCAAGGCGGCAGGCCGGCCGTGGGACGCGGCCAAGGGCTTCGACCACTCGGCCCCGTGCGGCCCGCTGACCCTCGGAGCCCTGCCGGACCCGGACGGGGAGATCCGACTCTCGGTCAACGGCGCGGTCCGCCAGACCGGCCGGCTGTCGGACATGGTGTGGAGCCCGGAGGAGATCGTGCGCGAGGCCGGGCGTCTGTGGCACCTGGCCCCGGGCGACCTGATCTTCACCGGGACGCCGGAAGGCGTCGGCCCCGTCCGCCCCGGCGACCGGGTCGAATGCCGCATCGCCGGCCTGGCTCCGCTGGATCTGGAGATTACGGAGGCGCGGGCGTGATCCTGCACGGCTACTGGCGCTCGGGCACGAGCTACCGAACGCGCATCGCGCTGAACCTCAAGGGCCTGACCTATGCGCAGGCCGGGGTCGACCTGCGCACGGGGGCCCAGCGCTCGGACGCCTTCCGGGCGCTCAATCCGCAGGGCCTCGTGCCGGCGCTGGAGGTCGGCGCGGACGACGGCGGCCCTGCCGTCCTGACCCAGAGCCCGGCCATTCTGGAGTGGCTGGAAGAGGCCTTCCCGACCCCGCCGCTGCTGCCGGCGGCGGCGCTGGACCGGGCGCAGGTCCGGGCCATGGCGGCCCTGATCGGCTGCGACATCCATCCGCTCAACAATCTGCGGGTGCTGACTGTCCTGCGGACGACCTTCGGGGCCGACCAGGCCGCCGTCGACGCCTGGGCTGCGGGCTGGATCGCGCCGGGGTTCACGGCGCTGGAGGCGCTGGTGGCGCGTCACGGCGGCGCCTGGTGCTTCGGGGACGCCCCGACCCTCGCCGACTGCCATCTGATTCCGCAGATCTATTCCGCCGGCCGCTTCGGCGTGCCGGTCGAGGCCTGGCCGCGGCTGGCGGCGATCGCGGCCCGGGCGGCGGACCATCCGGCCTTCGCCGCGGCCCATCCGGACCGCCAGCCCGACGCCGATCCGGCGGCCTGAGAGCGACCTGAGAGCGACCTGAGAGCGACCTGACCGCGGCTGCAGGACCGGCGTTCGGTAACTTCTCGTCAGGGTCTCGGAAGCCTCCGCTTAAACTTTTCCGTGCACGGTGCGGGGGTGAGCAAGTCCGCGCGCCCGAATTCCGCTGAACGCCTGTGCGTCGCCCCGGCGTCGACCGGGGCCCGCGCCGGTGCTGCCCTGGCCGAGGATGTGGCGCGGCCGCTGCTCGAGACCGCCGCCGCCGCCGGCATCCGGCGCGTCACCTCCCGCCCCGCCGGCGATGTCGAGCGGGCGCTGGGCCAGGCCTGGCCCTTCCCCAGCCCGTTCCGGGTCGACGCTCGCACCGCCCCCCTGGCCGAGGGGCTGGACCGGGTCGAGGCCCGCGCCCGCCGCTCGCTCGAACGCATGGGCCTGCCGCGCGGCGAGACCCTGCTGGTCAGCCGCGCCGCCGATCTGGCCGGGGCCGAGGGCCGCGCCCTGTGGGACCGTCTGGAGAAGCTCAAGGCCCAGGGCCTGTACCGCCGCATCGGCCTGTGCGCCGGGCCGGAGGACGACCCCGAACTGCTCGGCCGCCGCTTCGCCGCGGATGTGGTCCGCCTGCCCTGCAACCTGCTGGACCAGCGCGCCCTCCGCAGCGGCGCTCTGGAAGCCCTGGCCGTGGCCGGGATCGAGGTGCAGGTCTCCGCCGTCTTCGCCCACGGTCGCCTCTTCTCCGGCGGCGACGCCGCGGTCGGCCAGACCCCCGGCCTGTCACGCACGCGCCGGCGCCTGGCCGAGGCCCGCCTCGACCCGATGCAGGCGGCGCTGGGTTTCGGGTTGAGCCTGCCCGGCGCCCCGGTGCTGGTGGTGTCCTGCGCCTCGGCGGCGGAGCTGCGCGCCATGCTGGCGGCGGTGCACGCCAGCGGCCGCGGCCCCGGCCCGGACTGGGCCGAGTTCGCGCTGGAGCCGGCGGCCGCCGGGACCCTCACGGATCTGGCGACCGCCGACGCCGCCTGAGCGGTCTCAGAAGGCGAGTCGCACCCCGAGATACGCCGACCGGCCCGGCTCGCCGTAGCCGCGCACCTGCTGCCAGGCCTCGTCGGTCAGGTTGATGACCCGCGCGGTCAGCTCGACCTCCTCGGTCAGCCGCAGCCGGCCGGTCAGGTCGCCGACCACGAAGCCGTCGCGCGGGCCGGCCGGATCGACCGCCTCGCTCTCGCCGCGCACGATCAGATTGACCCCGCCGCGCGCGCCGCTCCAGCCGAGGCGGACCGAGCCGGTCTGCTCCGGCACGCGCGCCAGCCGGGCAACGGTGGCGGCGTTGACGGCGTCGATCGTGGCGTACGCGAGGGTCAGGTCGAACCCGGCGCGCAGGACGGCGCGGCCCTCCAGCTCGATCCCCTCGCTCTTGGTACGGGCGAGGTTGACGTAGACGCTGTCGAAGGTGACCGGGTCGAAGACATAGCTGATCTGGTCCTCGACCTCGAGGCGGTAGGCGGTGATCCGCCCCTCCAGCCGGCCGTCGCCGGACCGCCAGCCCAGCGCCAGCTCGCCGCCCTCGGCCGTTTCCGGCCGCAGGCGCGGGAAGGGTTGGGACGAGAAGCAGTAGTCGCATAGGGCCTGGCTGATGCTGGGGGCCTTGAAGCCCGTGCCCCAGGCCCCGGACAGGACGAGGCCGGCGGGCAGGCTCCAGGCGGCCGAGATTCGCCCGGAGGTTTCCTCGCCGAAGACGTCGGTGGCGTCGTGGCGCAGGGCGGCGGTCAGGTTCAGCCCGGTCAGCAAGGCCCAGCGGCCGGTGAGGAAGGCCGAGGTGGTGGTCAGGGTCTCCTCCCCGCCGGTGGAGATGGAGCCGGTGGCGGCGTCGTGCTCGACCCCGCCGACCACGGCGAGGCGCTCGCCGAGGCCGCCCTCCGCCTGCCAGCGCCAGATCGTGCGGTCGGCGACGAAGCGGCTGGGGAAGGCCGAGACCGTGTCGCGCTCCAGATCAAGGCCGGAGACGCTGAGGCGGTGCTGCAGCCCGGCGGCGGCGAAGCTGAGCCCGGCGGCGCCCGACCAGGTGCGGCTGGCGATGCGGTCGGCGGTGTCGGCCAGCGCGAAGCGCGGGGCCGGGAAGCCGTCGATGTCGGCGTCCAGCTCGCTGTAGCGCAGGCTGCCGTCCAGCTGCACCGGACCCAGATCGCGGCGCGCCTTCAGCCCGGCGATGACGCTGACCATGCCGTCGGCCTCGACATTGCCGTCGCGTTCGTCGGCGGCGGAGATGCCGTCGGTCTCGACGCGGGAGGCGTACACCGACAGGCCGCCGGTCGCGCCCTGGCGGCCGGCCTCGAGGCGGCCGCGGCGCGTGCCGAAGCTGCCGGCCTCGGCCTCCAGGCCGATCCCGTCGACCTCGGCGGTGGTCAGGGCGATGACCCCGCCGATGGCGTCCGAGCCCCACAGGGAGGACTGCGGCCCGGACAGGGTCTCGACCCGGGCCACGCCGGCCAGGTCGAGCCCGCCGAAGTCGTAGGCGCCGTTGACCTCGGCCGGGTCATTGACCGGGGCACCGTCGATCAGGACCAGGGTCTTGCCCGGGGCGGCCCCGCGGATGCGCACCTGGGCCAGGCCGCCGAACGGGCCGGCGCGGGTCACGGTCAGGCCGGGGATGGCGGCGAACAGGTCGGTGGCCAGCACCGCGCCGCGCCGCTCGATCTCGCGGCGATCGACCACCCGGGCGCCGGGGGTCTGCAGCTGCAGGGCCGGCAGGCGGGTGGCGGTGACCACCACCTCGGCCACTTCGGTGGTCTCGGCGGGGTCAGGCTCCTGGCCGGACGCCAGGCAGGGGGAGGCGAGCGCCGACAGGGCGGCGCTGACGAACAGCAGACGTCTCACAGGGACGATCCCTCCTCGGGCCCGGACTCGCGCGGGTCCGGGCAAGGTTGAAGCGCGCGCCGACCCGCCCTCCGGAGCGGGCTCCGGCGGACGTCGCGAACGGTCGGGTCGCTTCGACGGATCGATCCCGTGTCACTGTCTGGTCCCGGACAGGCGACGAGCGACGTCGGCGGCCAGGTCTCCTGGCTTGCGGGTCATCGACCGGTCGTCCTCGCCTTCCCGGTCGTCCGGCCGGGCGAACCCGGTCGGCCTTCCAGTGACGCCGCCTCGCCCGAAGGCGCCGCGGGGCGGACGGCGGTCTCACCGCCTACAGTTGCGGGCACAGCCGCGGTGTTCGACCGCGTTCCCTTAACCGCCTGCGGAGCTTTTGGCAGGCGTCGGGGGAGGGGGCAAGACAGCCGGGGACAAGCGCCGCAAGCCGCTTGAGCGGGGCGGCGGTATCCGTCACCTTCCGGCGCGCCCATGAACGCCCTTCCCAGCCCTGCCCCGACCGCGGCCGCCGAGGCCGTCTCGCCGATGATGGCCCAGTTTCTGGAGGCCAAGGCGGCGCATGCGGACAGCCTGCTGTTCTTCCGCATGGGCGACTTCTACGAGCTGTTCTTCAAGGACGCCGAGGTGGCGGCGGCGGCGCTGGGCCTGACCCTGACGAAGCGCGGCAAGCACCTGGGCGAGGACATCGCCATGGCCGGGGTGCCGGTGCACGCCATGGAGGGCTACCTCGCCCGGCTGATCCGGCAGGGCTTCAAGGTCGCCATCTGCGAACAGACCGAGGACCCGGCCGAGGCCAAGAAGCGCGGCTCGAAATCGGTGGTGCGGCGCGAGGTGGTGCGGGTGGTGACGCCTGGCACCCTGACCGAGGAATCGCTGCTGGACGCGCGCGGGGCCAACCGGCTGGCGGCGGTGGCGATCGTGCGTGGGGCCGCGGCGGTGGCGGTGGTGGAGCTGTCCGCAGGTGAGGTCGAGACCGTGGCCTGCGCGCCGGAGGCCCTGGCCTCGACCCTGGCCGCCTTCCGGCCCAGCGAGGTGCTGGCCCCCGAACGGCTGTTCGCCGATCCGCTGGCGCGGGCGGCGCTGGACGCCAGCGGCGGCGCGGTCCAGGCCCTGGCCCAGGCGCTGGCCGAGCCGTCCGGGGCCCGGGCCCGGGCCGAGCGGCTGTACGGGGTGCGGGCGCTGGACGGGTTCGGGGCCTTCGCCCCGGCCGAGGTGGTCGCCCTGGGCCTGCTGGCGGCCTATCTGGAGAGCACCCAGGCCGGGCGGCTGCCGCCGCTGAAGCCGCCGCGCCGGGCCGGGGAGGCGGGCTTTCTGGCGATCGATCCGGCGACCCGCGCCAGCCTTGAGATCGACCGCACCCAGCGCGGCGAGCGCGAGGGCTCGCTGCTGGCCTGCATTGACCGCACCGTCACCGCCGGCGGGGCCCGGGCGCTTGCCGAGAGACTGGCCCGGCCGCTGACCGGCCCGGCGCGCATCGGGGCCCGGCTGGACGCGGTGGAATGGTTCGTCGAGCGCCGCGATCTGCGCCGCGACGTGCGCGACCTTCTGGGCGGAGCCGGGGATCTGGCACGGGCGACGACGCGGCTGGCGCTGGGTCGCGGCGGGCCACGTGACCTGGCCGCGGTGCGCGCCGCCCTGACCGCCGGCGAGGCGCTGGCGGCGCGGATGCTGGAGGGGACCGGGCCGCTGGCTGCCACTCCGGCGGAGATCGCCGCTGCGCTGGACGCCCTGATCCCGACGGCGGAGACCGGAGCGCTGCTGGCCGACCTGCGCGTCGGCCTGGCCGAGGTGCCGCCCCATCTGGCCCGCGACGGCGGCTTCACGCTGCCGGGCTACCGGCCGGAGCTGGACGAGGCCCGGGCCCTGCGCGACGACAGCCGCAAGGTGGTGGCCGAGCTGGAGGCGCGGGCCGTCCACGCCTCCGGCGTCCCCTTCAAGGTGCGCCACAACGCCGTGCTGGGCTATTTCCTCGAGGCGACGGCGAAGGCGGCCGAACCGCTGCTGCGCCCGGATGGCTCTCGCGACCCCGACAGCCCCTTCATCCACCGCCAGACCCTGGCCAACCAGGTGCGCTTCACCACGACGGAGCTGTCGGAGCTGGACGCCCGCATCAACCAGGCCGGTCACCGTGCGCTGGCGCTGGAGATGGACTATTTCGAGGGCTGGCGGCACCGGGTCGAGGCCCTGGCCGGGCTGCTCGGCGCGGCCGCCGCGGCCCTGGCGGCGCTGGACGCCCATGCGGCGCTGGCGGAGTGGGCCGAGGAGACCGGGGCGGTCCGGCCGGTGGTCGAGGACAGCCTGGTGTTCGAGGTCGAGGCCGGTCGCCACCCGATCGTCGAGGCGGCGGTCCGGGCCGGGGGCCTGCCCTACACGCCCAATGCCTGCCGGCTGGACGGCACCGGTGCGACCGGGCCTCGACTGGCGATCGTCACCGGCCCGAACATGGCCGGCAAGTCTACCTTCCTGCGCCAGAACGCCCTGCTGGTGATCCTCGCCCAGGCCGGGGCCTTCGTGCCGGCGGTCTCGCTGCGTCTCGGGGTGGTGGATCGGCTGTTCAGCCGGGTGGGGGCCGGCGACGACCTGGCCCGCGGCCGCTCGACCTTCATGACCGAGATGGTCGAGACCGCGGCCATCCTCAGCCAGGCCACGGCGCGCAGCTTCATCGTGCTGGACGAGATCGGCCGCGGCACGGCGACATATGACGGACTGGCCATCGCTTGGGCGGTGGCGGAGTCCCTGCACGAGACGACGCGTGCCCGCACCCTGTTCGCCACCCACTATCACGAGCTGGCCGGGTTGGAGACGCGGCTGGCGCACGTTTGCAACCTTTCGATGCGGGCGCAGGACTGGAACGGGGAGCTCGTGTTCCTGCACGAGGCGCGGCCGGGGGCGGCGGACCGCTCCTACGGGGTGCAGGTGGCGCGGCTGGCCGGGGTGCCACCGGCGGTGGTCGAGCGGGCCCGCGACATTCTGGCGCGGCTGGAAGGCGAGGCGCGGGCGCAGGCGCGGCTGGACGACCTGCCGCTGTTCGCAGCCGGTGCTCCGCCGGCACCCGTGGCCGCCGCGGCCCCGTCGTTGCTGGAGACGGCGCTGGCCGCAGTGTCGCCCGACGACCTGAGCCCGCGCGAGGCGCTGGAGCTGGTCTATCGGCTGAAGGCACTGGCGACGCCCTGACGGCGCGGCGGGGAGCGCCTATGCTGCGACCATGATCCCGTCTCCTGAACGGCTGGACGCGGCGCTGGCCGCCGCTGCCGCGGCACCTGACCCGCGCGCGACCCTCGCCGCCCTTCTGGGGGCGCGCCACCAGGCCGCCCGGGCGCGGGCCTTCCGCCGGCTCGAGGCTGGGGCCGGCGGGGTCGAGGTAGCCCGGGCCCTGTCCGCCGCCGCCGACGACATGATCGGCCAGCTCTGGCGCTTCACCACCGGGGTGCTGTTTCCGGCGCCCAACCCGACCGAGGCCGAGCGGCTGGCAGTGCTGGCGGTCGGGGGCTACGGCCGTGGGGTTCTCGCGCCCTTTTCGGATCTCGACCTGCTGTTCCTGCGCCCGTGGAAGACTACGGCGCGCACGGAGTCGGTGGTCGAGTTCATGCTCTATGTGCTGTGGGACCTGGGGCTGAAGGTCGGCTCCGCGGTGCGTTCGGTCGACGAGAGCCTGTCGCTGGCGCGGCAGGACATGACCATCCGCACCGCCCTGCTGGAGGCCCGGCCGCTGGTGGGCGACGCTGCCCTGGCCGCAACCCTGCTCGCCCGCTTCCGCCGGGAGGTGGCGCGCAGCGACCCGCGGCCCTTCATCGCCGCCAAGCTGGCCGAGCGCGACCAGCGCCACCAGAAGGCCGGGGCGGTACGCTACAAGGTCGAGCCCAACGTCAAGGACGGCAAGGGCGGGCTGCGCGACCTCAATACCCTGTTCTGGATCGGCCGCGGGCTGGCACCCGAGCGCGACCACGACTTCGAGACCGCCGGCGATGATCCCGGCGACCGGGTGCTGGAGGGGCTGCTGACCCCGCGCGAGCGGCGCACCTTCGCCTTCGCCTTCGACTTCCTGTGGCGGGTGCGGGCGCATCTGCACCTGGCCGCCGGCCGGGCGGCGGAGACGCTCAGCTTCGACCTGCAGCCCGAGGTGGCGCGGCGCATGGGCTGGCGCGGCCGCGGCGACGAGCCGGCGGTCGAGCGTTTCATGCGCCGCTACTTCCTGGTGGCGCGGGACGTCGGCGCCCTGACCCGGGCGATCAGCGCCAAGCTGGAAGCGCGGCAGCAAAAGACCGCGCTGGGCCTGTCGCGGCTGCTGCCGCGGCGCGCCCGCCCGCTGGGCGTAGAGGGGTTCACCGCCGAGGCTGGCCGGCTGTCGGTGACCGGGCCGGAAGTGTTCGAGGACGATCCGGTGAGGCTGCTGGAGCTGTTCGTCACCGCCGACGCCGAGGACCTGGACCTGCACCCGGACGCCTATGCGGCGGTGATCCGGACCCTGCCGAAGGTCACGCCCGCCCTGCGTCGCGACCCGCGCGCGGCGGCGGCCTTCCTGCATGTGCTGGCGCATGGCCAGAACCCCTACCGGGTGCTGACCCTGATGAACGAGACGGGACTGCTGGGGCGCTTCCTGCCCGAGTGGGGCCGTATCGTCGGCCAGACCCAGTTCAACATGTACCACGCCTATACGGTCGACGAGCATACGCTGCAGGCCATTCGCGTGATCGCCGACATCGCCGCCGGGCGGCTGACAGACGACCATCCGCTGGCCTCGGAAATCGTCCACCGCATCGCCGACCGCGAGGCCCTGTTCCTGGCCATGTTGCTGCACGATGTGGGCAAGGGCGGAGAGCGCGGCCAGCTGGAGGACGGCGCCATCGCCGCGCGCCGGGCTTGCGAGCGACTGGGGGTCGACGCGCGGCGGATCGAGCAGGTGGTCTGGCTGGTGCGCCATCACCTGGCCCTGTCCGACCACGCCCAGAAGCGGGACGTGTCTGACCCGGCCACGGTGCGGGCCTTTGCCGAGCTGGTCGGCGACCCGGAGCGGCTGCGGCTGCTGCTGGTGCTGACGGTGGCCGACATCCGCGCTGTCGGGCCGGGAGTGTGGAACAGTTGGAAGGGCCGGCTGATGCGCGACCTGTATGCCCAGGTCGAGGCCCTGTTCCGCGGCGAGTCCGTGACCCGCGCCGATCCGCTGGCGGAGCACCCCGGGCTGCTGGAGGTGGCGCAGGCCTCCGGCGCGGCGGTCGAGGTGCGGGCCCCGGACGCCCGGACCCGCGGCCCCGCCGACGCCGACGAGAGCGCCCACGTCACCGAGGTGGCGGTGGCGGCCCGCGACCGGCCGGGCTTGTTCGCCGATCTCGCCGAGGCGCTGGCGGCGGCCGGGGCCGATGTGGCCGGGGCGCGCGTGGCGACCACCGACGACGGCTGGGCGTTGGACGTGTTCCTGATCCAGGACGGTGCCGGAGCCCCCTGGGGCCAGGCCGAGGCGCGGCGGCTGCCGGGGCTGAAGGCGGCGCTGGAGGCGGCGGCCCGGGGCCGGCGGCCGTCGCGGGTGCCGGAGCCGCCGCCGCTGAGCCGCCGCCGCGCCGCCTTCGAGGTGCGGCCGGTGGTGATGATCGACACCGAGACCAGTCCGCGCGCCACGGTGATCGAGGTGTCAGGTGCCGATCGGCCGGGGCTGCTGGCGGACCTGGCGCGGACCCTGACCGAGCACGAGGTGTCGATCCGTTCGGCCCATATCGCCGGCTTCGGCGAGCGGGCCGTGGACAGTTTCTATGTGACGGACGCCGAAGGGCGGAAACTGACCTCCGAGGCGACGCTGGACCGGCTGCAGACGGCGCTGGAGGCGGTGCTGGAGGACGGGCCCGCCCTGCCGGCCGGGCCGCCGCTGATCCGGGCCCGGGCCAGCGCCCGGGACGTGTCCGAGCTGAAGCGCCGCGGTCGCCGCCGGCCGGCCGTATCCAGCGTAGCCGAAGCGGGGTAAGGGCAAGGCCTCTCCCCGGACGCCCCCATGAGCCTCGCCCGCAACACCCTGGTCCAGTCGACCCTGATCCTGGGCAGCCGCCTCCTCGGCTTCGTGCGCGACCTGTTCCTCGCCGCCCGGTTCGGCCAGGGTCCGCTGATGGACGCCTTCACCACGGCGCTGATGCTGCCCAACCTGTTCCGGCGGCTGTTCGCCGAGGGTGCCTTCGCCCAGGCCTTCGTGCCCCTCTATGGCGAGACGCGCGAGCGCGATGGCGAGGCGGCGGCGGCGCGGATGGCGTCCGAGACTGGAGCCTTCCTGATGGCCTTCGTCGCGGCCTTCTGCCTGCTGTTGCAGATCCTGATGCCCTGGCTGATGCCCCTTTTGCTGTCGGCCTGGCGCGACGACCCGGAGACCCTGCGGCTGGCGGTGATCGCCACCCAGCTGGCCATGCCCTACCTCGCCTGCATGTCGCTGGCGGCCCTGTTGTCGGGCGTCCTCAACACCGCCGGCCGCTTCGCCCTGTCGGCGGGGGTGCCGGTGCTGCTCAACCTTTGCACCCTGATCCCGCTGGCGGGGCCGATGTTCGGCCTCGACTGGCGGCAGGAGACCATCCTGCTGGCGGCCAGCGCGGCGGTCACGGTTTCGGGCGTGCTGCAGGCGGGCCTGCTGTGGTGGGGGGTGCGCCGGCTCGGGGTGCGGCTGCGGCTGCACCTGCCGCGCCTGACCCCGGCGGTGCGCAAGACCCTGAAGATCGCCGTCCCCGGTGCCCTGGCGGGCGGGGCCATGCAGCTGAACAGCGTGGTCAGCCAGATCCTGTCGGGCTCGGACGAGGGCGCCCGCTCGGTGCTGTACAACGCCGACCGTCTGTACCAGTTGCCGCTGGGGCTGATCGGGGTCGCCATCGGCCTCGCCCTGGTGCCGCGGCTCACCCGGGCCTTCGTCAGCGGCGACGAGGCCGGCGGGCACCGGACCCTGGACGACGGCGTGGCCCTGGCCATGGCCTTCACCCTGCCGGCGGCGGCGGCCCTGTTCGTCATCCCTTTCGTGCTGATCGACGCCACCACCACGCGCGGCGCCTTCACTTCGGCGGATGCGGCGCGCACCGCCGAGGTACTGCGCCAGTTCGCCTGGGGGGTGCCGGCCTTCGTGCTGGCCAAGGTGCTGACCCCGCCCTTCTTCGCCCGGCAGGATACCCGCCGGCCAATGCGCTACGCCGTGATGGCCGTGGTCGCCAACATCGCCCTGGGGGCCGCCCTGTTCTTCGGCCTCAAGGCGCTGGGCGCGGACGGGGTGATCGGCCTGGCCATCGCCACCAGCGCCGCGGCCTGGCTGAACGTGGGCCTGCTGGCGGCGACCCTTTGGCGCGAGGCGGTGTGGCGGCCCTCGCCGGCTCTGCTGGCCCGGCTGGCCCGGGTCGGGCTGGCAGTCTCGGCCATGGGCGCGGTGCTGTTCGCGGCCAGCGTCAACTACGCCGCCTTGTCGGTCCAGCTGACCAAGGAGGTGGCGGTTGTGGCCACCGTCGCGGCCGGCGGGCTTGTCTATGCGCTGGCGGTCGTGCTTTTCCGGGCCGCCACCCTCTCCGAGCTCAAGGCAGCCTTGCGCCGTGAGCCCGGCGCGACCCTGACTTCCGGACCGGACTGATGACCGACCTGACCTCTACGCCGTCTGCGTACACGGGCCCGCGCCGCATCCTGTCCGGCATCCAGGCCTCCGGTGCCCTGCATCTGGGCAACTATCTGGGGGCCCTGAAGCGCTTCGTCGCCCTGCAGGGCGAGGGCGCGCCGGTGTTCGTGTTCGTCGCCGACCTGCACGCCATCACCGTCTGGCAGGAACCGGACAAGCTGCAGGCCCAGACGCGCGAGATTGCCGCCGCCTATCTGGCCTCGGGGCTGGACCCGGCCCGGTCGGTGATCTTCCCGCAGTCGGCGGTGCCGGCCCATGCCGAGCTGGCGTGGATCTTCAACTGCGTCGCCCGGCTCGGCTGGCTCGACCGGATGACCCAGTTCAAGGAGAAGTCCGGCAAGCACAAGGAGCGGGCCTCGGTCGGCCTCTACACCTATCCGGTGCTGCAGGCGGCCGACATCCTGCTCTACAAGGCCACCGAGGTGCCGGTCGGCGACGACCAGAAGCAGCACCTCGAACTGACCCGCGACATCGCCGCCAAGTTCAACACCGACTTCAACGCGCCGGGCTTCTTCCCCCTGCCCGAGCCGGTCATCCAGGGGCCGGCCACCCGCGTGATGAGCCTGCGCGACGGCCAGGCCAAGATGTCCAAGTCTGATCCCTCGGATCAGAGCCGCATCAACCTGACCGACGACGCCGACGCCATCACCGCCAAGATCAAGAAGGCGCGTACCGACCCGGAGGCCCTGCCCGAGACGGTCGAGGCACTGGAGGGCCGGCCCGAGGCGCGCAACCTGGTGTCGATCTATGCGGCCCTGGCCGACCAGACCCCGGCCGAGGTGCTGGCCCGCTTCGGCGGACAGGGCTTCGGTGCCTTCAAGCCGGCCCTGGCCGAGCTGGCGGTGGAGGCCCTGGCCCCGGTCACCGCCGAGATGCGCCGGCTGATGGCCGACCCGGCCGAGATCGACCGGACCCTGGCCCGCGGGGCCGAACAAGCGGCGGGGATCGCCGAGGCCACGGTCGCCGAGGTCAAGGACCTGGTCGGCTTCTGGCACCGGCCTTGAGCCTGCACGTCGCCGAGATCGCCTGGACCCGCGGCGACGCGGCCTTCCTCGACCAGGGCTACAGTCGCGCCCATGTCTGGCGCTTCGACGGCGGGGCGGAGCTCCCGGCCTCGTCAGCCCCGACCAGCGTGGCACCGCCCCTGTCGGACCCGACGGCCGTGGACCCGGAGGAGGCGCTGGCCGCCGCCGTGGCCAGCTGCCACATGCTGTTCTTCCTCGCCCTCGCGGCCAAGGCGGGGTTCGTCATCGACCGCTACGACGACCGGGCCGAGGCCTTGCTCGAGCGCGACGACCGCGGTCGCATGTCGGTGACGCGGGTGACCCTGAGGCCGCGGATCGTGTGGGGCGGGGCGGAGCCCGATGCCGGGACCCTCGCCGGGCTGCACGAGCAGGCGCACCGCCTCTGCTACATCGCCAACTCGCTCCGCGGCGAGGTGGTGGTCGAGGGCTGACGGCGCGCGCCGTCAGAGCGACCTGAGGAAGGCCTGGAAGCGCCGGATCGCTTCCGCGCCGAGGTCCTCATCGTATGTGAACAGACGGTGGGCCAGCCCCGGCTCGTCGAAGGCGTGGGTGGCGTCGACGCTCCAGATCGACACTTCGGACCCGGCGGCGACCGCGGCGGACAGGGCGCGCAGATGCCTCCGGACGCTGGCCATGTGATCGCGCCGCGGCACGATCGAGAGGAGGCGCAGGGGCCTCGGCCAGGGCCGGCCCGCCCCGCTGGCGGAGGCGATCCCGACATAGGGATAGGCGAGGAAGCCCCCGATTACGCCGTCCAGCGAGCCGCGGTCGGCGTCGGCGAGCCGCACTTCGCCGCGCCGCGCCAGCGGCTGGGCCCACAAGTCCATGATGGCCCAGGCACCGTGGCTCCAGCCCGCCACGACGAGGCGCCCGGGGTCGACGATCGGCATGCGCCGGGCCCCCAGCAGCGCCGCCAGCACATCGCCGGCGCGGCGCCGGCCGCGGAAGATCAGCCCGGTGCAGACGACGAACTGCGCCAACCGCCGGCTCCAGCCCCGGGCTGCGAAGGAATCGACCACCAGGGCGGCCCAGCCGGCCGCCGCCGCGGCCCGGGCGTAGGCGTGGATGTGGGCCCGCACGCCGCCGCAGCCGTGAAACAGGACGACGGTCGGAAAGGGGCCGCGACCGGCCGGAGTGACCAGCTCGGCATGAGGCGCCAGCCGCGCCCATCGTTCCTGCAAGGTGTCCATCGGCCGCCCCCCGACCGTCCAAAGTTCCGGGCGGAGTTATAGCGAAAGTGTGTCGGAACGAACGCGGGCTCGCCGCTCAGGCGACCGGGACAGTCAGGCAGCGATGCCGGCGGCCTTCAGCATGGGCTGCAGCAGAGGCATGGCGGCCGGGTCGGCGGCGAGGGCCGCGCGGGTTTCCGGCACCCTGCAGAGGCGCAGCGCCTCGGCCTTCGCCCGCTCGGCCACGGTGCCGGGGGGGCCGGCCTCGCCGACCGCCAGTCTGAGCAAGGCTGCCAGCTTTTGCGGGATCGGAGCCGGCGAGCGACCGAGCTGCTGCACCAGCTTTGTCTCGGCCTCCAGTCCGGCGGCGACCTTGCCGATGGCGGCGGTGATCTGGGCCTCGTCCTTGTCGCCGAGGGTGGCGGCAGCCACGCTGCGGGCCAGCCGGGCGAGGATGCCCAGCCGCTGCATGGCCGTGCGGGCGGAGAGGCCGGCGCGCAGCTCGGTCTCGAACCTCACCGAGGTGACGCAGGCCAACAGCCAGCGGGCGGCGGCGCGCTTGTTGGCCCCGCCGGTGACGTTCTCGCACAGGCGGGTGAGATGCTCGGCCTCGCTCAGGGCGGTGTCGCACTGAGATACGAAGGCGGCGACGAAGTCGGCCGCCACCAGCGTCCTGGAGCGCTCCGTGAAGGCGATCTGGATTTCTTCCAGCGTCAGCAGCCGGCCGGCGGCGGCGGTCAGACCCATGGCCAGCGCGCGCAGAACGTCGATCTCGCCGCGGGCACTGGAAGGCCGCAGCCGGCGCGACCCGCTCAACTCGCGCACGACCATCCGCACCAGGGCGTTGGCCAGCTGCGGGAACTCGCCGGCGGCGAGCCGGGCACCGAGCCGGCTGGCCGGGCCGCTGATGTTCGGCATCTGCCTGGCGAAGCGCGGGTCGGCCCTGAGCAGCATCTCGATCTCGCGCGGAGCCACCATGCGTAAGGCGGCCGCGAGGCGTTCGCCGTGGTCGAGGTCGGGGCCGAGGATCTGGGACAGCACCGCGGGCGAGGCCAGCATCTCGCGCAGGATCTGCTCGATCGCTCCCATCACCAGGGCCCGGCCCGGGCCGGCCACCGGTGCCAGATCGGCAAGGTCCATCATCCGGTCAAGTCGCTCGCTGTGCAGCCGCAGGCCGACGAGCGCTCCGGCGAGGGTCCCGCCCATGATGAATGCCCCGTCGGGGGCACCGGCGAGGCGGTCGGCGAGCTCGGCCAGCGACCGGTTGGCGAGGTCCCGGAACAGGCCTTTCCGGCCGGCCCCGATGACCTTCTCCAGGGTCCTGTCGGCCAGGTTCTGGTAGTGACGGACGACCTCGTGGATCGGCTGGCCGCTGACCTGGCTGTCGGGCACGGCGATGCGCTGGATGGCGTGTTGCAACTCCACGCCGGAGGCCTCGAGCCGTTCGGCCAGGTCGGGGCGGTGGAGCAGCTCGAAGGCCGTGACCGACTGGCGGCGCAGCCACTCCTCCAGCACCTGGGCCAGCACGTCGCGGGCGTGCGGGGCGTAGAGATCGTCCGGGGCGAGGCAGCGCGGCGTCATCTCCCCCGCGGCAGCCGGCTTGTGGCGCGGGGCCTGGGTGTCACCGCGGGTCATGACGATCGTGCTGTCGAAGCGCATCGTAGCCGGATCCAGGGTCTCCCTGGTCACCTTGACGCCTACCGCGCGCCGGTCGGCCAGCAGCTCCCCGGCCGTCTCGATCGCCTGCTGCTTGCTGTCGCAGGCCTGGACGAGGTCCCAGCCCGACAGTGCGGTCTTGCGGAAATAGACCTCGTAGTGAACCTGACCGGACACTGAACCATCCTGAAACGTGAACCGACGCCGCACGATAGCGGCGACGCCTTAAGTTCCGGTGTTCATTGCTTGGAAAAGGTGCGGCGAACGCCCTAATCTGAACCTGATCAGCGGCGAAACGGTAACGCTTGCCATGCGTTTCACCGCCCGGCGAGCTTGGCGCACGCTGCAACGAGGAGACTATCGCCTTGGCCAACATCACCCTGGTCGACGACGACGAGAACATCGTGACTTCCGTGTCGCTGGCGCTCGAGAGCCACGGCCATACGGTCACGGCCTACCACGACGGGGCCAGCGGCCTGGAGGCGCTGGAGGCCAACCCGCCGGACCTGGCCATCCTGGACGTCAAGATGCCCCGCATGGACGGCATGGAGGTGCTGCGTCGGCTGCGCCAGAGCTCCAGCGTGCCGGTGGTCATGCTGACCTCCAAGGATGAGGAGATCGACGAGATCCTCGGCTTCAACCTCGGGGCCGACGACTACATCCACAAGCCGTTCAGCCAGCGGCTGCTGCTCGAGCGGGTCAAGGCTATCCTGCGCCGCAGCGGTCAGCCTGGCGAGGAGCCCGAGACCGGGGCCGAGGCGGCCGGCCGCGCCATCCGCCGCGGCAAGCTGGTGATGGACCCGGCGCGACACGAGTGCACCTGGGACGGCCTGGCCGTGAAGCTGACGGTGACCGAGTTCCTGCTGCTGCAGGCCCTGGCCCAGCGTCCCGGCTTCGTGAAGAGCCGCGACAGCCTGATGGACGCCGCCTACGACGACCAGGTCTATGTCGACGACCGCACCATCGACAGCCACGTCAAGCGCATGCGCAAGAAGTTCCGGGTCGTCGACCCCGAGTTCGACGCGATCGAGACCCTGTATGGCGTCGGCTACCGATACCGCGAGAGCTGACCCGGAGGGTGACGGGGACCTGGCTCGCCGGCCGCTGCAGCTCGCCGGCTCGCGGCTCGGCGGGCTGATCCTTGCGCTCAACCTGCTCAGCCTGCTGATCCTGCTGGTCGGGGCGCTGCTGCTCAACGAGTGGCGGCGTAACCTGATCGACGCCCGGCTGGACTCACTGACCGCCCAGGCCGAGCTGCTGGCCAATGTGCTGGGCGAGGCCGGCGCCACCCGCGGCGAGCCCTATCCGGCACTCAATCCGGTCGACGCGGCCTTGGTGCTGCGCGACAACTTCATCCCCGTGGGCCAGCGGGCGCGGCTGTTCGACGACCAGGGCTGGCTGGTGACCGACAGCTACGCCGTCTCGGAGGAGATCCCCGGGTCGGCCCTGCCGCCGGCGCGGCCGGCCGACGCGCCTGTGCCGCCCGCCCGCGACCGCGAGGCGGACGCGCGCGAGCTGGCCTAGGCGCGGACCGAGCTGGAGGCCGAGGTGGCCGCCGCCCTCGCCGGGCAGCCGCGAGCCGGGCTGCGCCTGTCCGAGAGCGGCGACCGGGTGGTGTCGGTCTCGATCCCGGTCCGCCATGTGCGCCAGGTGCTGGGCGTGCTGACGCTGGAGGCCGGCGACGTGGACGAGACGGTGGCGGCCCAGCGCCGCGCCCTGATGCCGTTCGCGGTCGTGGCGGTGCTGGTGTCGCTACTGTCGTCGCTGCTGATGCACCTGTTCGTGGTGCGGCCGATGACGCGCCTGTCAATGGCGGCCGATGCCGTGCGGCTGCAGCGGGCCCGGGCCATCTCCCTGCCCGACCTCGAGGGCCGCAGGGACGAGATCGGCGACCTGGCGCGGGCGCTGGAGACCATGACCCGCACCCTGTCGGACCGGATGGACGCGATCGAGCGCTTCGCCGCCGATGTGGCGCACGAGATCAAGAACCCCCTGACCTCGATCAGATCGGCGCTGGAGACCCTGCCCCTGGTCAGGGCCGAGGCCCAGCGGGAAAAGCTGACGGCTTTGCTGCAGGCCGATGTGCGCCGGCTGGACCGGCTGATCACCGACATCTCCAACGCCTCGCGGCTGGACGCGGAATTGTCGCGCGACCGGCCGCGGCCGGTGGATCTGGGCCGGCTGCTGGCGGAGCTCGTCAATGTCTACGCCACCTCGGCGCGGCCGGGCGAGGCGGAGGTGCGTTTCGCCGCCGGGCCGCTGGAGAGCGCTCTCGTGATGGGGCGCGACGGGCCGCTGGGCCAGGTGTTCCGCAACCTGATCGACAACGCCCGATCCTTCAGCCCTCCGGCCGGAGAGGTCGAGGTGCGCCTCGACCAGGATGACGGCGATCCGGAGCGGCCGCTGCGGGTGCAGGTCCGCGACCAGGGTCCGGGCGTGCCGCCAGACAATCTCAAGACCATCTTCGAGCGCTTCTACACCTCGCGGCCCAAGGGGACGGCCTTCGGGGCCAACTCGGGTCTTGGCCTGTCGATCGCGCGCCAGATCGTCGAGGCCCATGGCGGCCGCATCCACGCCGGGAACGCACCGGAGGGGGGGGCCGTGTTCGTGGTGCGCCTGCCGCTCGTACGCCCGGGCCAGCCGCGGCGGCCGCGATGAACCCGGGGCCGCCCCCCCTTCACGCCTCCGTGGCCGCGGCCTGGACCCCGCAGGGCTGGGCCGGGGTGATGATCGAGGGCCCCCCGGGGGCCGGCAAGAGCGCCCTGACCCTGCGCCTGCTGGAACGCGGCTTCCGGCTGGTGGCCGATGACTACGCCCTCATCTGGACCTCCGGCGGGCGGCTCTACGCCCGGGCCCCGGCGCGCATCGCCGGCCGGCTGGAGGGGCGCGGTGTCGGCCTGCTGGAGGTCCCGCCCCTGGCGCTGGTCCCGCTGGCGCTGGCGATCCAGGCCGAGGCGGCCCCCGAGCGCCTGCCGGAGCCGCGCTCCCGCGTCATCGACGGGGTGACGATTCCGCAGCTGGGCCTGCCGCTCGACGGCCCGCTCGCCGCGGTCCTCATTGCCCGGGTGTTGAGACGCCTTCCTTGTGACCCAGTCTTGCCCTAAGACAGCCGGCCTGTGCGCGAGCCCGCGGGGGCGCGGAGCCAGTGAAGGCGGCATGAGCGGAACCCTTTCCAGCGGACCCCGGACCAGCGGATCCCGACCCACAAGACATAAGGCCAGGGGGCTTCAGCGCCGATGATCGGGCTGGTGATCGTCACCCATGGCGGGCTGGCCGCGGAGTTCCTCTCGGCCATGGAGCATGTGGTCGGCCCGCAGCGCGGCGTCGCGGCCATCTGTATCGGGCCCGACGACGACATGGACCGACGCCGCCGTGACATCATCGACGCCGCCGCGGCGGTCGACGACGGGGCCGGGGTGATCCTGCTGACCGACATGTTCGGCGGCACGCCCTCCAACCTGGCCATCTCGGTGATGGAGCAGACCGGGGCCGAGGTCATCGCCGGCCTCAACCTGCCGATGCTGATCAAGCTGGCCAGCGTGCGCGGCCGCGAGCCGCTGGAGGCCTGCGTGGCCCATGCCCAGGACGCCGGGCGCAAGTATATCTCGGTGGCCTCCTGGGTGCTGGCGGGCGAAAAATGAGCGGGACGGCCTCGGCCATCGTCAACATCTGCAACGCCCGCGGCCTGCACGCCCGGGCCTCGGCCAAGTTCGTGAAGACCGCCTCGGGCTTCGAGTCGGAGGTGAGGGTCACCCGCGACGGGACCACGGTAGACGCGCGCTCGATCATGGGCCTGTTGATGCTGGGTGCCGGCCTTGGCTGCGACATCGAGATCGCGGCCGAGGGCCCGGACGCCGAGGTGGCCCTCGCCGCCCTGGTGGCCCTCGTCGACCGCCGCTTCGACGAGGAGGCGTAGGGGAGGCGCAGGCCCCTCCACCGCTTCGCGGTCCCCCTCCCCATGAAATGGGAAGGGGGCCGGGCGCGCGTCTTTTCTCCTCCCCCATACGCTTCGCTATGGGGGATAGAGAATGGGCGAGACGCCGAGGGCGCTCTCCATTCCTCCCCCACAGGGGGAGGTGGCGCGGCGCGCAGCGCCGTGACGGAGGGGGGGTGAACGCTGCGATCGCGGGTCGCCGCCCCCCCCCCCC
>Ga0315907_10000816_pt1 | contig 42957 bp, 42 predicted proteins | sample LakEriMetagenome_3_FD_203525 | JGI IMG/M metagenome (GOLD analysis project Ga0315907, IMG submission 203525) | Freshwater fungal communities from buoy surface, Lake Erie, Ohio, United States - Buoy 12 MA123 | ecosystem: Environmental > Aquatic > Freshwater > Lake > Lake biofilm | place: USA...
TTGCGCTTCACCCATGAACCTCACGCAGTTCGTCTTGTGCAGCCGCTTCTTTCGTAATTCCTAGCGACCAAGTACGCGCAACGCCACATCGGGCACATTGGTACAAATCGCATCTACTTTCCACTTCGCTAGTTCCGCCATGCGCACTGCATCGTCACAGGTCCACGTATTCACTTGTATCCCGCGCTCATGGCACAAGTCAATGAGTTCCTTTGTGAGCAAACCAACCCATGGGTGAAGCGCGCTATGACCTCCACGAACGAGGCTCTCAACAATGCTTTCTGCATCATTTGGAGCGACCACTGTGGTGAGCCAAGCAGTGCGCAGTTCTGGTGCAAAATCGTGCACTTTGTTAATGGTTTCTCGCCGAAATGATGAGATGAGAAATCGAGAATTTTCATTGCGTTCAACGAGTGCACGTGCAACGAGTTCTGCAACAGAGTCACTGCTATCGAAGTCGGGCTCCTTCTCATCGTTTTTGATTTCTACATTGACCCACATTCCTGCACACGCATCGAGCGCTTCGTGCATGGTGGGAACATGCGCTGGAAGTTCGCTACGTTGCAGCGCACAAATATCTCGGCCATCTTCCAAACGTGGGTCGTGGTGCACCACCAAATGCCCATCGGCAGTGAGCCGCACATCGAGCTCCACCCCGTCGGCCCCCATATCGCCTGCAGCACGAAATGCCAACACTGTGTTTTCTCGCTCGGCTCGAGAGGCTCCTCGGTGGGCTAAAACGAAGGTTTGAGAGCCAAGTGTTACCGGAACAAAAATTTGATTCATAAATCTCAAAGTACTGCTTGTGATTAGCGAATATCCGACGTAACGTGCCCGAGCCACAAAGAAATTGTGGTGGAAGAATTATTCACCCCGGGCAACAAAGCCCCTTAGCAATTGCAGGAGATGAAGTGACCATCCTCGCTTCAAGCCTCGCGCTCGGAAGCGCCGACTACACGTGGCGTTCGAACGCGGTATGCCGTGACACTGACCCAGAATTGTTCTTCCCTGTAGGAACTACAGGCCAAGCACTTCTCCAACTCAGCAAGGCAAAAGAAACCTGCGACCAATGCACCGTCAAAGTCGAGTGCTTGCAGTTCGCCATCGACACCAACCAAGACTCTGGTGTGTGGGGCGGAACTTCAGAAGACGAGCGTCGTGCAATTCGCCGACAAATTGCTGCTCGTCACCGTTCCAGCATTGCTGGCTAAAGCGCCGCAATAGGAACAACAAGTTCAATCATTGTTCCCATGGAGTTACCTGGTAACTCAACATCTGCTTCTTCGTAATCTGCTGCGGTGGCAGAGCGCATATCGATGGTGCCACCGAGCTCTGTACTCACCAACGTGCGAACAATCGATAGCCCCAAACCAGTTGCCTGACTGATATCGAAATTGGGGTCTAGCCCCGCTCCGTCATCAAGCACTCTCACGCACAGACGCGTGCTCTCCTCGCCCTGCGGCGACACTTCAACTTCTTGCGATAAATGTACGGAAACATTTCCACCGCGATGCGAGTTGCTCTCTTTGAATCCGTGGTCGACCGCATTTTGCAACAACTCTGTGAGCACCACCGATAGCGGCGTTGCAATTGTTGCCGGCAAACGTCCTCCGTCACCATGCACAACGAATCGGATGGGTCGATCGGGAGATTGCAGACTTTCTTCAACGAGTCGTAGCAACGGTCGCACAATTTCAATGAACGCAACATCTTCGCCTGGCCCACGCGACAAAGTTTCATGCACAAGGGCAATAGTGCGAATACGTCGCACCGATTCATTTACGGCCGACTTCGCTTCGCCCTCTTCCAACCTGCGCGCCTGCAAACGCAGTAACGATGAAATGGTTTGCAGGTTATTCTTTACGCGGTGGTGAATTTCTCGAATTGTTGCATCTTTCGACAAGATCAAACGATCGCGACGCCGCAACTCTGAAACATCGCGCAACAAGAGCACTGCACCAGTTGCAGTGTGTGCTCCATCTTCTTGGTTCACATGGAGCAGCGGCATGCATCGTGCGAGCAAAGTAACTTCTGTTGTTTGGTCGAATTCTTCGACCACGGGTTCATGGCGCTCAAATGCTTGCCGAACTGCACTGTCGGTGAAACCGAGTTCGGCCAAAGTTTGCCCAACACTGTTTGCACCAATACCCACCCGGTGCAACGCCGACACCGCGTTTGGCGATGCATATCGCACACGAGCCGATTCATCGATGACCAACACGCCGTCGCCTACGCGAGGAGCAACGCTGGAGTCGGCTGCTTTGCCAGGAAACGGAAAGAGACCTTCTTTGATCATGAGTGAAAAACGGTCGAATATCTCAAGATAGGTACGTTCAAGCTCACCTGGCTGACGGCTGCTGCGTGTTGACCATTCGCGGCTCAGTACCGCAATGGGGTGACCGTTAAATCGCACCGGAATCGCAAACATCCGTGCTTGTTGTGCGCCGTCCTCTACAGGAATTTCGCCTTCGCTCCATTCACCTGTCGCATACGCCTGTGCCAGCAATGACTCTTCGTCTTGCGCTGCCCACGTTGCAACGCGATCGGCAATGTACAAGGTCTGCCCAGTGGCTGCACGCACATGCGCACCAACGATCCATTTGCCTTCGGTTGTTGGCAGATACAAAAGCAAGTCTGCAAAACAAAAGTCGGCGAGCATTCCCCATTCAGAAATGAGGTTTTGTAAATGGACGATGTCTTCTTTTTCAAGAAGCGTATTTTGTCGAGCTAGGTCGCCGAGGGTTGCCATAGCGAAGTGGCTTTAACCGCCGAAGCCCATGCGCTTATCGCTGTCTGGACTACCAAACTCAACGTAAGCAATTTTCGCACCAGGCACTGCTACTTCGCGGCCCTTTTTATCGGTGAGCCACAGCACATCTGTTGCTCCGGAGATTGCGGCATCAACTGCAGTCTTAATTTTCTTTCGCGCCGCAGCATCGTCTTCCACCTCGAGTGTGATTTCACGAACGCTTTGGGTAACTCCGATTCGAATGTCCATACCTGAACCCTACGAGATCTTGAGGGCAGAGCTAAAGATCTTCTTCGGTTTCAATTCGGTCGCAATACGCTCGGCCATCTGATGGAAGATCATTGCGGTCTCGCTGGTGGGGTCGACAGCTGTGATGGGGTGACCATCGTCGCCGCCTTCACGCAATGCGTTCATGAGGGGAATTTGCCCCAAAAGCGGCACATTCAACTCATTCGCAAGCTCTTGGCCACCACCTGAGCCGAAAATCTCATATTTCTTGCCATCGTCGCCGGTGAACCACGACATGTTTTCAATGACACCGCGAACAGTGAGATTCACCTTCTCGGCCATTGCTGCCGACAATCGTGCAACTTTTTGTGCTGCTGGTTGCGGAGTGGTCACGACGTACACCTCGGCACGTGGCAAGTATTGACTCAGGCTGAGCGCGATGTCGCCGGTACCTGGTGGCATGTCGACGAGCAAAAAGTCGGGTTCATCCCAATACACATCGGTGAGGAATTGTTCAAGTGCTTTGTGCAACATGGGGCCACGCCACACCACTGCCTGGCCATCGGGCACAAAGTATCCAATAGAAATGCAACGCACGCCCCACGCTTCTGGTGGAAGAAGCATTTGATCGATAGCCACAGGGTCACGATCTGCACCCAACATACGCGGAATAGAGAAACCATAAATGTCGGCGTCGACAATTCCGACCGTGTGACCGCGCGCTGCAAGTGCAACTGCCAAGTTGGTGGTCACGCTGCTTTTTCCTACGCCACCCTTGCCCGATGAAATGAGTAGGGGGCGTGTTTTTGAACCGGGCTGCGCGAAAGGAATGCTGCGGCCTTCTGCATGCCCATGAGCAGTTTGTGAACCAGCAGATGAAGCAGCATCGCCATGCACAATGCGGCGCACATTTTCGCGCTCTGCATCGGTCATTACGCCGAAGGTGAGATTCACATCGCTCACCGACGGGTCGGCGCGCAGAGCACCATTCACACGATTCGTAATTTCATTGCGTAACGGACAGCCCGCAATAGTGAGCACCACGGTGAGGGTCACAACACCCGATGCCGACACTTCGACGTCGCGCACCATGCCGAGGTCGACAATGGAACGATGAAGTTCTGGGTCTTGTACGGGTCGAAGGGCTTCGATGACTTGCTCAACTGCAATGGGCATAAGGGTGACATCCGATTCGAGAAGGTGGATAAGAGATTTACACGATAATTAGCACTATCGCCATAGGTACAATACCTCGCTGTAGAGTAATCAGGTAATGAGTGAGCGCATGAATCGAGAGCAACAAATGTCACCTGGCTCTTTCACAGCCACCGTGAGCGCTATCACTTCAGCTTTTGGCGACCCCACTCGACGCGCTGTGTACCTCTACGTTCGCGAAAGCGACAACGGCGCAACTGCAGCACAAGTGGCTGAACACTTCAACTTGCATCCCAACGTTGCACGCCATCACCTCGACAAGCTTTCTGCAGGTGGCTACGTAGAAGCTTCAGTAGAAAAACCTTATGGCGGTGGCGCTGGACGCCCGTCGAAGCATTACCGCTGCGTTGGCCCTTCCCCACTCGAAGCACCCATCGTTCGTAGCGATGATCTTGTTCTGAGTTTGCTCGGTAACGCACTTGAACTGTTGCCGCAAGCTCAAGCAGAAATCATGGCAGAAAAAGTTGGCGCGCAATACGGACGCGTTCTTGCTACTGGTTTAAGCGGCGAAGACCTTGAACATGGTCAACGCTCACTGAAAAGCGCATTGCAGGCTGTCGCCGATGCACTCACTGCACATGGCTTTGCCGCGCATACAGATCATCGCAACAATCAATTACGCATTGTCAACAACCATTGCCCATTTGGTGATGTTGCTATTGAACACCCCGTTATTTGTGCAGTCGACCGCGGAATGGTGAAAGGAATGCTCGGTGCGCTGTACGGCGAAACAAACCCAGAGCTTCAAGAATCCATTCCTCAGGGCGACACCTTCTGCGCCACCAGCGTGTAATTCAAGCGAACTAATCGCCCCAGAAACGCTGCTCTAAAAACGGATCTCCGTACATGTTGTACCCGTTGCGCTCCCAAAAACCAGGTGTATCGCCAACGCAAGCTTCCATTCCGCGCAACCACTTTGGTGATTTCCAAAAATACAAGTGCGGCACGAGGAGACGTACTGGCCCGCCATGTATGGGCTCGATGTCTTCACCTTCAAAGGCATAAACCACCAGCGACTCTTCGCGCATCACATCTTCCATTGGCAGGTTTGCCGTATAGCCCTGTTCTGCGTGCCCCATGAAGTGAGTTGCGTTTGCATGCACACCTGCCCGAGCAAAAATATCTTTCACCCGCACGCCGGTCCAGTGAGTGTCAAACTTTGACCACTTGGTGACGCAGTGAATATCGGTTTCAATAGTGACGCTCGGCATTTCCTTGAGTTCATCGAAAGTCAAAGTGAACTCATTGTTTACTGCACCAAAAACTCGCAGGCTCCACTCGTTGGGCGCATACGTCGGAACATCGCCTACATGCAGAACAGGAAAGCGTTCAGTGAGGTACTGCCCTGGCGGCAATCGTGCAGGGTCGAAGCCCAGAGCCTCTAGTTCTTGTCGATTGCGTTCAAAGAATCCCACCTAGAGAGTCTCACTGAGATGCGTTCACTTCCGCAACTATTGCGTCCACAAATGTTTGTACTTCTGCTGGTGGGTTTGCCTCTTGGCACTTCTTGAGTTCCGATTTTGCCGTGACCGTATCGGCGGCAAAGCGATAGCTCACAATTCCTAAAAAGCAATGGGCATCTGGGTAATCGGGGTCGATGAGCGTCGCCCTGCCAAGGCCCACAATGGCGGCTTGCACTGCTGCGGTACGAATGTCATCAGATGCGTCGCGTGCGGTGAGAGCCAGCAGCCACGAGCGATAAGTGAGTGCCTCTACTTCATCGGGGCGAGTTTTCAGCACCTCACTGTAGATCTTGATTGCCGCAATCGGGTCGCTGAAATTCAATTGACGCGCTTGAGCAAGCAAACCTGCCGTGTTGTTTGGACTCCCTCCCGACAGTGTTTGCCCAGGAAGACGCTGGCCCGACTGACGCGCTACAAGCACTCCGAGGCCAACTGCGATACATGTAACTGCAGCAATTGTGAGAACGAGTTTTTTCCTATTACGAGTTGGAATGACATCTGTATTTTCGTGAAGTTCATCGCTTACTTTGGTATCGCGCAAAATGTCGGCAAGGCGCTTTACGTAACTACTTTTGAGAGCTTCATAGTCGGCGAGGTCCATATCGCCCGCTGCGTATTCACGCTCGAGATCTTCTAACGATGAAAACAAAAAGTCGCGATCTTCACTGCTCATACATTCTCGTCATCTGTGACGTCGTTCTTTTTCAAGAAAGCGGCTTCAACAATGGCAAAATCTTCATCTGATGCGTGGGCGAGCGATGCATTTTTCCAGCGGCGAAAGACAAGACCCAAAATACAGAGTCCGCCCACTAATGCCACGACGGGCAGAATCCATATCAACGACTCCACGCCATCAGTTCGCGGCAACAAGACGCTTCCAGGAAAACTGTTTTCTATCACAGCCACAATTTGGTCGTCGCTGTTTTGCCCAGATGCAACTTCTCTGGCAATTTCATTGCGAATCGCTTCTGCGGCAGGTGCTCGACTCACGTAGATGCTTTCACCATTGCATGTAGGGCAAGCTAACTGCTTCGAGATGGCGTCGATACGCCCCTGCTGCGTGAGTGGCCCTCTATCGCGCAGGGTGCCAAAAGCCAGCAACCCAACAGTCAGCAGAAGCATCAGGATCCAGGTGGGCAATGAATTCAGTTTTTTCATGGTGCAGCCAATTCTCTTTGCAACTCAGCCATCTTTGCCGACAAGAAATCATTCGTTACTTCACCCGCAATGCGCAACCGCACAAAACCCGAAGGGTCAATGACCCATGTCTCGGGAACTTTGGCCACACCAAAGGCCACCGCGATGGCACCGTCGGGGTCGGTCACCTTTGGCCAGTCTCCGCCATTCTTTTCAAAGAACGCAGCAACTGCCGCATCGCTGTCGTCATTCACCACGGTGACCAACTCAACACCGTTGTCTTGAGTGCCCTGATTCTTCTCAAAAGCAACAAGTTGAGGATGCTCGGCACGGCATGGAACACACGTGCTATTGAAAAAATTCAACACCACCCAGGATCCTTTACGGCGAGCAAGATCGAAGTTTCCTCCGCCCACCAAAGGAGAAGAAACTGCAGGCGCAGGATTTCCGAGTAGCGGCGTTGAGATACCCCGCTCTCCTCGAGGTTTCGCAGTCACCAGCAAAATAAAAAACGCGAGAACGACAACACTCGTTGCAATAGCAACATTGCGCGCAATACGAGAATTACGCATTGAGGGTCTTGCCTGAATCAATGTGTGCAGAAACTGCATCGGTGGGCCGCCGGCGACGACCTGGGAACAATGCAAGCAAGGTACCTACTGCCATCATTCCTCCGCCAATCCACATCCACATCACCAAAGGCTTAATAAACACTTTGATCCGTGCTTCACCCGACTCACTTTTCACAGGTGGCTCAAGGGTGAGATACAGGTCGTAGCGCCACGACGATTTCACAGAAGGTGTACCGATGTTGTTACCCATTTGCACAAACTTTGTAATTGCAGGGGCGTAACTTTTTCCGCCATCAATTTGAACAATTGCCTTCACTGCCGTCAGGCGATCGGTCTTTTCGTTCTCAAAACCCTTAAGTTCAAAAACGTGTCCGCCGAACTCTGCAGGCGTATTCAACTTCAAAGAAAGCTCTTGCGATCGCGTGTATGAATTGGATGCTGCAAGAGCAACAGCAATCAAAATGACGCCAAGATGCACGACCATTCCACCATTTGCACGACCAACGAGACCACGCAAACCCTGGCGACGCGTTGCCAGAACAAGTTGCCTCAATGCTGCCCCACTAGCGAACCCACCCAATGTGAAAGCTAAGAGTGGAGCTAATCCGTCGGCGCCAACCAAGAGAGACACCACCAGTGTGCCGATGCCGCACCATGCTGGCCAAAAAAGACGCTGGCGTAAAACCTCTTCAGATGCCTTACGCCACGGCAAAACAGGCGCAATTGACATCATGGCGAGCATGGCAATACCAATCGGTTTCGAGAGCTGGTCGAAGAAGGGTTCACCTACAACAATTTGGCGATTTTGCAATGCCTCGATGACCAGTGGGAAAACAGTTCCCAACAGCACAACAAATGCAAACAGCGCAAATAAAACATTGTTGGCGAGAAATGCGCCTTCGCGCGAGACGGGAGAATCGATGCTTCCCGGAGAACGCAAAGAGTCACCGCGCCAGGCAATGAGCCACAGCGAAACAGCAACGATGACCCCAAAAAAGACAATGAGATACTTGCCAATATCACTTTCACTGAATGCATGAACACTGTTCAACACTCCAGAGCGCGTCAGGAATGTACCGAGAATGGTGAGGCTAAATGTTGCAAGAAGTAGCGACAAGTTCCACACGCGCAACATGCCGCGGCGTTCTTGCACCAACACTGAGTGGATATATGCCGTTCCTGTGAGCCACGGCAAAAAACTCGCATTCTCTACGGGGTCCCATGCCCATACCCCACTCCAACCAAGCACTTCATAACTCCACCAACCACCCAAAATAATGCCGAAAGTGAGAAGTCCCCATGCACACAAGGTCCACCGCCGCGTTTCAATGAGCCAGCCTTCACCGACGCGCCCCGTAATGAGCGCAGCAATAGCAAAAGCAAATGGAATGGTGAAGCCCACATAGCCCAAATACAAAATGGGCGGGTGGAAGAGAACCAAAATGTGATTTTGCAGGAGTGGGTTGGGCCCTGGCCCATCGGTGACGCCAGGTGCACCCACCCCAAAGGGGTTTGCCGGCGCAAAACTCAGCAAGAAAAAGAATGCCAGAACAATAAACATCACGGCCATTGCCCATGCAATGAGCGGATCATTAAGTTTTTTGCGATAGCGCCACACCACTGCTGCACATGACAACGCGAGAGCAAGTACCCACAACAAGATGGACCCCTCGAGAGCGCTCCACACTGCAGTGAAGTTGTACAACGCCGGCGTAGAACGTGATCCATGATCTTGCACATACTGCAAAGAAAAGTCGCGCGTGATCATTGCATATTCCATTGCGGTAATGGCTGCAAACGAGGCAAATAAAACAAGAGCAGCAAACCGCGGAATGAGCCGTGCGGTGCGGGCCTCTTCATGGCGCGATGACTCGCGCGCAGTATAAATAGAGGCAACAGCACCAAAGGCTGACGCAATGACCCCCACTAATAACGCACCGCGACCCAAAGGCCCCGCAAGACCTTGGTTCACCGCTACTTCTACTGCATCGGCAGAGAACATGCAGCAGCCTCAGCTTTGTCTATGCGTTCTTTATTTTCCGTTGAGTACGCATTCGAGTGTTTCACTTCAATGCGGTCACTGAGAAAAACTCCATTGACCATTCGTCCGTGAGCAACCACTGGAATACATTCCTGGAAAACGCCACCTGGGTCGCCGTCGTATCGCACCTCTAACGTGTCATCATTGAATGACATCGAAAAAGTAGTCATTCCTGCTGCTTTTTTTAGACTTCCTTCGTCGACTGCGCCCTGTACACGTAGTCGACGAGTTCCCTCGCATCCACTACGCACTCCCACCTCATCGACATTGCAGTAGTAATCGATGGCGGAAGATAAAAACTTTGTTACTACTACTCCACCGAAAACTAGGATGACGGCGAGCAACAGCGCAGGTTTCCATCGGCGTTTCCGCGAACGCACAGATGGTGCCGCGGGCACAGCATCGCGCGGAGAGAGATCGAGTGCATCATCTTCTATCGCCATGGTTTGTCACTCTCGGCAATTGCACTATTGAATTTGCGCGCTTGTCGAAACATGCGCAGAACATACGCACCCACGGCAACAAAGGTAATTGCATAGCCACCCACAATGAAACTGACGTGATCCATTAGTTCGCCTCATTTCGACGTTCTTGCAATGCTGCTTCCAAACCACCGTCATCTATGGCATCGGCCAGCGTCAGTACACGCTGGCGGTGGAGAACCATCCATGCAAATAGCGAGGTAAACACCGCTACACCGAATAGGAGGGAAAACAACATGAGGCCATCCATTGTGACATCGCCATTGGGTTGCAGAACCGAAGCCTCTTGATGCAAAGAACGCCACAACACCACGCTGAAATGCACAAGTGGAATTTCCAATACAGCGAGCAGCGCAACCACAGCACTGCGCTTTGCACGTTGCTGATGGCTCCCGCCGAGGTCGCGCACTGCGAGGTAGCCGACATAAGTAACAAATAAGAAAGCTGTGGTGGTGAGCCGTGGGTCCCACTGCCAATAGGTTCCCCAGGTAATCCGGCCCCACAAGCTGCCGGTCACCAAACAAAGACCCATAAAAATGACACCTACTTCAGCAGATGACCCGGCAATGCGATCGAAGGTAAGAGAGTGCTGCTTGCCCCACATATACATTGCCGATGTAATTGCAGTGACAATAAAAGCGAGGTAAGCCACCCAGGCCGTAGGCACATGGATGTACATAAGACGCACGGTGCTTCCCTGCACAACGTCTTCATCGGTAAAAAAGAGACCAAGCAAAGTAAGGAGCGCCAAGCCGAGAAGAACAACAATTCCGAGCCCCCGAGAAGCGCGGGTACCCGTTGGCGTATCTAGTGGTGAGGGGAGGGGGCGAAAACGGTTCATATGATTCTTAGGGTTCTCATCTGAAGATAGTTGCTTTTGGCCATCTCTCACTCTTCTGTGAGCACGCCAAAGGCAAGTGTTCCACCAAAACCAAAGAGAGCGCCAAATACTGCGAGCAATGCCACCCACGGCCACCCTTCGCCGAGAGTTGCGCCACTGACCCCAAATGCCGATTCAGTTGCCCGGGTTGCGGCAATGAGAACGGGTGCTACAGCGGGTAACAACAACAGTGGCAATAGGGTTTCGCGACCTTTTGCCGCTGCACCCAGACCACCGTACAACGCACCCATCGTCGCAATTCCGACGTTTGCCAACACACTGATTGTGACGAGAAGCACTGCGCCGCCCCACGACAATTGCACCTGGTACAACACCAACGACAACATCACAAGCACACATTCGAACAGAAGTAACTGCACAGCGAGCGCTACCGACTTACCCAAAAACACACCAGCCGACGACACACCTGCAACTTTGATTGCATCGAGTGCATTGTCGGCTGACTCAATAGCAAATGTTCGCTGAACGATAATTAAGGAAGAGAACAAGACGGCAAGCCACACCAGACCTGGGGCAACTCTTTGCAAGATGCCATCGTTGTCGAGTGCAAAAGCAAAGAGCACCATCACAATTCCTGCGAATGGCAACACTTGGTTCACCAAAACCTTGCTGCGCCACTCAATGCGCAGATCTTTAGTGGCAATTGCACGTGCAACCGACATCGTTGAAATCGAGTTCTGTGTCATTGCGCACCGCGTTCCACAATGGCACCGCCAACAACTTCAATACGACGCGTCGCAAGCGCGCCTGCACGCTCTAATTCATGTGATGCAACAATGACGGTGGCCCCAACACTGGCAGCCTCACGCAAGATGTTGTCAATCTCATCCCTGCCTGAAGCGTCGAGGCCTGCATGTGGTTCATCGAGTAACCACAACGACGCTCGTCGAATGACCAAGATGGCTAATGCAGTGCGCCGGCGCTGACCTGCAGACATTTTCGCAACGGGAGTATTCAAAAGTCGCTCGTGAAGGCCCATACGTTGCGCCGACAACGCAATTTCTCGCGATGAGGCACCCACAACTGCTCCCCAGAATTTCAAGTTTTCCTGCGCAGTGAGATCGAGATACAAACCGTTTGCGTGGCCCAGCATTCCTACGTGTGCTTGAGCCTCTTTGCGCTGTGTAGCAAGATTGAAACCCAGTACTGATGCTTCACCTCGCGCCAAAGGTACAAGCCCTGCGCATAACCGCAACAGAGTTGTTTTACCTGCGCCATTTGCACCGCTAATAAGTACAATTTCACCTTTTTTCACCACGAGTGAAGCTTCAGCAAGAGCCGGAAATGAGCCAAGAAGCACTACTGCATTGTGCAGTCGTACTGCTTCATCAACGCTGCCCATACCGAGACGCTACCCATCGCCATGGCAGAGGGCAAACGTGCCACTATCGTGATGAACGATGAATCTCAAAACTGCTCGTGTTGTTGGCTTCATTGGCAAGGCCTTCATCACCTCCGGACTCTTGCTTCTCGGACTCGTTGTGTACCAGTTGTGGGGTACCGGTATTGAGACGCGTCGCACCCAAAGTGCGCTGCGCCAGGAATTCAATCGCATCATTGCTACAACACAACCAGCGACAGCAACAACCGTTCCAGCCGGCACTTCAGCGTTCCTTCCAGTGACCGATGCTCTAGCACTCATTGAAATTCCCAGCATCAATATTTCCAAGATCATTGTTGAAGGCATCACGCCCAAAGATCTGCGGCGCGGTCCGGGCCACTTCCCCAAAACCCCCCTGCCAGGGGAACTGGGCAATAGCGCAATTGCTGGGCATCGCACTTCTTACGATGCCCCTTTCGGAAACCTCAACACGATTTCACTCGACGATTCCATCATCATCACTACTCCCCAAGGAAAATTCGAATACATCGTGAAGGAGGTGTCCATCATTGCGCCCGACGAGACCTCGGTTCTCAAAAATACTCCTCGGGTGGCGACCCTCACGCTCGTTACTTGCCATCCACGCTTTAGCACCAGTCAACGCCTTGTTGTACGTGCTGAACTTTCGTCTAACTCTCCTCCCCCCGTTACACCAAGTACCACAACGCCCACAACTACTCCTCAAGTAGTAGATGCCGTGACCCCCGAAGTACTTCCTGAAGCCGACATCGACGATCTAGGCGGATGGTTTTCTGACTCGGGTGCAATATTTCCCACGCTGATGTGTGGAGCCTTACTCGTTGCCCTAGCAAGGTTGAGGAAATTGCTGCACAACCGCATCTCACGCCGCATGACCTCACGGATAGCAGCAAATTTCACTTCGTACGCCATTCTCAGCGTCCCATTTTTTGTGACGCTTTACTATTTCTATCGATACTTCAACTTGCTATTGCCCGCAGGGGCCTAAAGTTCTTTTAGTTTCCGGTAAATCGCGCTTTACGTTTCTCCAGAAATGCGGTGCGCCCTTCGTGTGCATCGGCACTCGCCCAGGCTTTTGTGCGTAACGCCTCAAATGCTGCGTCGTCTACTAATTTTTCTGCGACCGCTTCTAAACCACGCTTGTGTGCAGCAATAGTGATGGGCGCCAAGGTGGCAAGATAGCGAGCCCATTCCATCGCATCAGCGAGTGTTCCTAGTTTGTGCACTGCCCCTTGCACATGAAGTTGTTCTCCGCTGTACGTGCTTGTACCCAACAGCATGTTGCGTGCAATAGCTCCGCCACATTCTCGCGCCACACGCTCAATGGTCCACTGATCGACAGCTAGCCCTAGTTTTGCTGCGGGGATACCGAAAACACTTGCTGATGTTGCAACACGTAAATCACAAGCAACTGCCAGTTGTGTTCCTGCACCTAACGCATGCCCGTGCACTGCAGCCAAAGTGATACATGGCAGCGAAGTGAACCCGCGCAAGGCCGTAGACAGTGCGCTACCAAACTCGTCGTCTTCAACGCCAGTGAGGTCGGCACCCGCACAAAAACCCTCGCCTTCACCAGTGAGTACTAGTACTCGAGCCCTGCCTCGCGCCTCTTCTTGAAATTGCTGCAAGAGCATCAACGTGGCGTGATTCACCGCATTACGCCGCTGTGGACGGCAAATAGTGACTAATGCGACGTCATCTTGCCACTCCAGAGTGGCAGGAATGCCGTCTTTCTGAGTACCTTTTGTATTGCTCGCCTCTACCATCTGTGAAACCTTATGGCTTTTCCTCCACCAACATCTGCATCGCACGACCCCGTCCGCGTTCGTCGTCGCCAATTTGCCAAGTACACACTGCTTGCTAACCGCATTGGTTATTTGTTGTACGCGGTCTCCATGACAGTTTTCATATTGGCTTTTGCCCTCAAATTCACACCAACGATGGTCACCATCATTACGGTATGTCTTGTGATTGGATCCATTTTGTTGGCACCCTCCATCGTCCTTGGGCATGCTATTAAGGCAGCCGAACGAGAAGATCGTGAGAATGGCCTATGAGCATGACCACACCAGCACGGCTCACTGCTGCTGAGCGACGCGAGCAACTTCTCCAAATAGCCCTCACCGTTTTTGCACAACGTGGTTACCACACAACTTCAATGAACGACATCGCCGATGCTGCTGGAGTCACCAAGCCAGTTTTGTATCAGCACTTCGACTCCAAGCGTGCGCTCTACATCGCCGTACTCGATGCGGTGGGAAGCAACATGATCCACGCCATCACGTCCGCAACAAAAAGCGTTCCTACCGGCAAAGCCCAAACCGCTGCGGGAATGGTTGCCTACTTTGAATGGCTGTCAAGCGATCCCAATGCATTCACATTGCTATTCGGTGGCGGCACACGCCGCGACGAAGAGTTTGCAATCGTTGCCCGCAACGTAGAGAAGGCAGTTGCCGAACTCATCGCTCCTCTCATTGAAGCTGGCGTCGATGCCGACTACCAGCGCATGGTTGCACATGCACTCATCGGCATGAGCGAAGGTGTTGCACGTCACCTCATTCAACGCCATGAGCCCTTCGATGCCCACATCGTTGGCGAGCAACTTGCTTCACTGGCATGGGCCGGGCTGAGGGCAGTTGGGCGCAAGCCCGAGTAGGCTCGTCTTATGGCCTTACCAGGCGAACACCACCCAGCATTTGAAGAATACTGCGAATGCATCTACGAACTTCTTGAAGAAAACGTAGAAGTCATTCAAGCGCGCATTGTTGAGCGCCTCCAAGTTTCACGTCCCTCTGTGTCTGAAATGATGAAGCGGATGGAGTCCGAAGGCCTCATTGCAATTACTGGTTCAACCATCGCACTCACCGAGATGGGTGAAAAACTTGCGCAACGCACCGTTCGCCGTCATCGCATTGCCGAAAGATTCCTCACCGATATGTTGGGCCTTTCTTGGGCACAAGCTCACCATGAAGCAGGACGCTGGGAACACGTCATGTCGGCCGAAGTAGAGATGGCAATGGACCGAGTGCTCGGCAACCCCACAACCTGCCCACATGGCAACCCCATCCCTGGTTCGCAGTACCTCGCCGCTTTAGTGATGCGCCTTGTCGACGTGGCTCCCGGTCGTGGATTCACCGTCGACCGCATTCCCGAAGAACTCGAATTCACTCCTGGTTTGTTGGAGTTTTTGGAAACCGCAGAGATTCATCCAGGTAAATCAGGAACGGTGTCTGCCACATCGCCCGATGGAAGTGTCACTGTAGAAATCGATGGCCAACGTATTGGTGTTGGCTCTTTTGCTAGTGCCCGAATCTTGGTCACAGCACAGTGAATAAATCTGCTCTTCTATGCCTCAGCGCTATTGCCCTGTTGAGCAGTTGTGCCACCACATACAACAGCGGCGCAAACACCCCTACCACTTCTTCTCCAGGCGCTTCCACCACAACAACTATTCCGCGGGGAAGCACAGAAGAGTTATTCGCACAATTGCTAGAGACCGGCAAAGAGCTTGGCAACGATATCGCCCAAGGCGACATGTCGACTGCACGCACAAAACTTGCTGACATTAAAGCAATTTGGATTGGCATTCAGCCCCAAATTGCACAAGCAACTCAAGATCTTCTTGACGACACACAACGCATGATGAATTTATTTATCACTGCTGTAGAACGTAAACGCCCAGCCGATGCCGACAAGGCAATGCGTTTTCTTCCGAGTCTTATTTCTGCACTAGTAAATTAATACACCATGCACGGCGGCAAAGGCCGATGATGAACAACGGTGAGACGCTGAGTGGGTCGCGTGAGTGCAACATACAAAGCACGCAGTCCCAGAGTTTCAATTTCCACAATGTCTTGTGGCTCAACAACCACCACACCGTCGAGCTCTAAGCCCTTCACCAAACTAACAGGCACCACAGTGAGACCTGTATCGAGTGCTGTATTTGCTGCTTTACCATGGCTCATACCGGCTGTGCTGAGCGCATCAGAAACAGCAGCCACCATGTTGTCGGGGCAAACAACAGCAACGTTGCCCGCAGGAAGTTCTGCAATGAGTGCTTTGGTTTCTGCAGTGACGACATCGAGCAAGGTGCCGCCACTTTGCGCAGCATTCACAATGCGCGGGCCGGCATCGCCTTCACGCACCGATTGCGGCGAGCGCAAACCTGGCGCCGCAGCATGCATCACCTTGTCGGCAAGTTCCATAATTTGAGCGGGAATGCGATAGCCCACAGATAGCCCTACCACGCGTTGTTCGCGACGATCGGGCAAATGCTTCAGTACATCGGCCCATGATTCTGGTGCAAGTGCTCCTGTTGCCTGGGCCATGTCGCCCACAATGGTCATGGAGCCATTGAGCGAGCGTCGCGACACCATTTGCAACTGCATTGGTGTGAGATCTTGCACTTCGTCAATCACGATGTGTCCGTAGGTACGAATTTCATCTGATTCGTCAATTTTTCCATTTTTACCAGGGAGCGGACCAAGCACTTCAAAGGCATCGTCGAGCACAGCAACATCGTGTTCACTGAACCGTGCAGACTCAATGTCTTGTACGCGCTCGCGATACAACGATGTGTACTCTTCCTCACTCAAAATATTCTCTGCCGCTAAACGCAACAATGCTTTTGAACCATAGAGATCGTTCAGCAATTGCGCAGGTGTGAGCAGTGGCCACATCCGTTCCATCGCAATACGGAATTCAGGTAATGGTCGTAATGATTCTTTCAACTCTGAAAGAGAAACACCCGGGTCGCGCCATGACGCTCCTAAGGCCTGCAACACTTCTGTTTCGACCCATTTTCGTGCTGCGTTGTGTCGCCGAAAGCGACGTCGACCTTGACGCACAATATTGGCTGCATCTTGTGCGCTTAAACGCACGTAGCCCGACCGAAAAGGCAGTTGTAGATTGTCGCGCAACGGCCTCTCGCGGTCGCTCACTGCCTTCGTAATAACCTTCGACATACGCATGTCACCTTTTACACGCGCGGCAAGTACCGAGTCGCGAGCGCCGTAGGTAACACTGGGCACTAGATCGCTCAGCACCACTTGCAGCACACCTGCTTCACCCAAGCTGGGCAGTACGCGTTCGATGTAGCGCAGAAACACGCGGTTCGGGCCTATAACTAACACGCCTTGCGCTTCTAATGGAAAGCGAAATGTGTAGAGCAAATACGCAGCGCGATGTAAAGCAACAACAGTTTTTCCTGTTCCTGGCCCACCTTGTACGACCAACACGCCAGCTTGCGGTGAGCGAATAATTTCGTCTTGTTCGCTTTGAATAGTGGCCACAATGTCGCCAAGTTGACCCGTGCGCCCACGTTGCAATGCAGCCAGCAACGTGCTGTAGCCACGCAGGTTTTGTTGCGCGCCACCTTCAGTTGATGTTGTGGGACCATCGCTACCGATACCGACATGGCCTTGTCCAAAAAGTTCGTCTTCAATACCCAGTAACTCGTGTCCCTGCACCGAGAAGTGCCGACGACGCGCCAACCCCATCGTTTCACGGCCTGTGGCACGATAAAAAGGTTCGGCGACGGGGGCGCGCCAGTCAACAACAACTGGTTCGCGATTCTGATCAGACACCGCTAAGCGCCCAATGTGAAAGCTCTCGAGCGCATCGGGGCTTTCGGCAAATCGATCGATGCGTCCGAAAACTAAAGCGGCATCGCCAAGGTCGAGCGCCGTTAAGCGATTCACCAAAGCTTCATCGAAAACATCGCGTTCGTAGCGGGCCTGAAAGGTTCCGCCACGGCCAGCTTCGCTCAAGTCGCGCAACTTCCAAGCATCGGTCTTACTGAGTTCTAGGCATTCATAGGCATGGTCAATAAACGCCTGTTCTGTTGCGATATCGGGATGCTGTGCGCTCATAAATGACCTGATTTTGGGGTGTTGAGAGCCTACCTGCCCAACTTCACACAATGACATTGACTATGAGACACCATCCCATTGCCCTATTTCGGCAAAAAACCTCTTTCTTTTCTGCAATATGCTGGGCACACCTTTGTAGGGGAAGGGCAACTTCCTCTATGCGCGCGCCTCTTCTTCTTCTTTCCACATGTGTCTTTGCCCTCGGCATAGGTGCTCCTGCACCCGTGCATGGTGCGCCCGCCGATATTGACGTGTCGGGCAACGTGGTAGGCAACACCATTATTGCCGGGGTTACTTTTAACTCCGACAGCAGCACCACAGAATCTCGATGCACGTGGAATACCACTGTCATTTCCGATGGTAAATACGAGCCATATTCATTTACTGTTCGCAATGGCATTACCTACCGTTGGTACGTGCGTACTTGCGCACCTGCCGTTGCTGGGCAACCCTTCGCTCTCAGTTTCCACTGGATTCCGGTGATCTCTGAATCGACATTGGCGCAACAAGCATCGGCTCACTCGTGGAGCACCTTGCCTGTTCCCATAGTGAACACCGCACCACCTGCACAGCGAGCACTGGTGAAGTTGCCCATGTGGTGGTGGGTAACAAGTAGTTCTTGGCGCACCGTTTCCACTACTGCATGGATACCGACGCCACGCGGAATTGTGACTGTTACTGTGACCGCCAAACCCAACACACTCTTGGTGAACCCAGGAGATGCGCAAGCAACGAACAACGGAAAATTCAGCTGTTCTGGTCCGGGCAAAGCATGGCGCGAGAGCGATGGTGACGACGCGAAGAGCAATTGCATGTATACCTACGCGCACAGCTCCTCACGCAATACATGGAATGCCAGCGTTGCCATTCGCTGGTCTATTACATGGAAATCAAACCTTGGAAAAAAAGGAACTCTTCCTTCGGTCACCACCACTCGTCGCATACCTGTGGTGGTCGGAGAAATTCAGGCGCTCGTTACTGAGTAGGCGACACGGGCCGCACGGGGCGATGCCACACAGCCGAGTACGCAACAACCGAAATACTTGCTCCGTCGTCACGCGATCGTACTGTGGCGTCTCCATCGGCAATAACCGTGTGGTCGTCGAACTCCTCTGCCCCGCCAATGTGTGGCGGCCAGAGCAAAGTTGCTTTTCCATTAGCCGCCACGTTGTCGGCGCTGCGCTTCCCCACCGCGGCCACCAAGGCGTTTCCCTCAGAGACAAAGACCACTGCCCGGAGGTGGGGCTCACCGTTGGGACTCACAGTAATGAGGTACCCAAAGGGTCTGCGGGCCACTGCTTTTGCCAAGTTGGCTGGATCTATCGTCACACTCACGCTCTACAACCTATAGTGGCGCCGTGACTTCCTCTCGCGACCTCATCATTTTGGAACGCCGTTTTGTGAATGCCCTCGCTGCCACCAGCGATGAAGCCATCACCACAGCGGCTCTAGCCCTCGAAGAAAACCTGCAAACGGTGCTGGCTCAAAGCGCAGGCCTCAGCGATGGCGCCTTTGATGACCCCGCCACCTTGGCAAGCGCTATTCGTGAAGGGGCTACTCGCCGTAAATGCGCTGGCGACGTGTGCGTTGTTTTATGCGAACCCTGCACGCAGCACTGTATTGAAGTTCTTGCCGGCGCAGCCGACGACCCTTCACTTGACGACCTCAATGCCATTTTGCCTGAGGCCATCGAAAAGTTTGGCGAGGAAATGGTGAAACTGATGGTGGTGCAGTATTCACTCAGCCTGGCTGGTTTCAAGAAACTCATTCAGTCTGACGAAAAATGGGCGTTGCCCGTATCGCCCTCGGCACTCACTGCTGTGCGCGTTGCCGACGAAGCCGAACAAGCTGCAAAGCGTGCACTGCGCAACGAACGCAAAGAAAAAGAAAAAGCGCAGAAAAAGGCAGCAGCCGAACAGCGCGCTGCCGCTAAAAACCGCCGCTAATTTTTAACGTGGTGTGATAATGCGAAGGCATTGGATACCTTCGAAGACTCCCGGAACAACCACAACCGTGTATTGCTGATAGGCATTTGCACATTGCCCAAAAGGCATTTTGATGCGTGCGCCGTCGAGCGGCCCTGAAGTTCGCGCAATGGGCCAGTCGCCCTTAATGTCGTCGACCTTGAGCTGCGGAGAAATTTGACTTGGCTTCACGACACCGTTGTACGTACCCGTTTCGTCGAGTTGCGATGTGCGCAATTTGAGATTGTCGACAGAAACTTGAAGCGCATCGACAATGGTCTTTGCTGCATCAACTTCAGAGCGAAGAGTTGCCGTTGCTTTCTCATTTACACCAACACGCTCGGCAAGATTGCCGAGTGAGGTTTTTGCTGTTGCAAGGTCGGCGTCGAGAGTTTTCACTAACCCCGTTACTTCACTCAGAGTTGCCGCTGTTGCATCGTCATTTTCTGCAAGTGTGACCACAAGATCTTCGAGTGCGGAAATACGTGCATCGATTTCTGGGTCAATTGGTGCAACTTCTCCATCGGGCGTGTCGCCAGTTGCAGGTGTGTCGGCAACCGAATCGGAAGTTTCTTCGTTGGAAGTTTCATCGGCGGACGGGGAACTCGTTGAACTGTCGTTGGAACTTCCCGGCGGCGAGGTAACGCCAATGGCATCGGTGATAGCGCTAAAGGCGTTGACTTGCCCGAGAACTGAAACAGTGGCCAGTAAAACTCCGACGAGCGCAAAGCCCGACAAAATGACGCGAGAAGTGGACCTGTTCATGTGGCGTGGGTTCATACCCGTACCGTACGCCTTCGGTGTACAGAACCTTCCCAGTGCTGCTAATACCTGCCGAGCACCCGCTCCGGGGTGAGCACAATGCCAATGCGCACAGCGTTTGCCGGGTCGAAGGCTTTACCGTCGGCATGTCCGTGTTTGCGCACCACTTCGTCGCGCAGTTCCATATTGGGGTCATCTACCACGTGCAGCGAACCCCTCAATTCCACATAATGAGAGGAATTTGTGGGGTCAATGACCGACAATGAACCCTTACCCGACCGCAGAGCATCGACATGTTTTTGGCGTCCGGCATGCGTACTCACCCACACTTTTCCGTCACGCCATACAAACCAGACGGGAGTGGAGTGTGCATAACCATCAGCACCTGCAATAGAAAGCGTTGCCGTCACCGGTTCCGCCAAAATACGCACCGCATTGTCTTTCATTGCAAGCATTGAAACCCCCTCGTTGGTCACTGTAGCCGTGTCTGAGACTCGGCTTTGAATATCGGTACGCTTTACATATGGCACGCATCCTCATCACGAACGGCACCATTGTGAGCCCGAGTGGCCGCTATGCAAGCGATGTGTTCATCGATGGTGAAACCATTCAAGCTATTTTTCAACCAGGGCAAGCAGCCGCACTCGGCATTGTTGCCGACAAGGTCATCGATGCAACAGGCAAGTACGTCATTCCTGGCGGCGTCGACGTGCATACACATATGGAACTTCCCATGGGCCCTATTGAAGCAACCGATACTTTCGAAACGGGTTCCAATGCAGCAGCGTGGGGTGGCATCACCACCATCGTCGACATGGCGCTGCAACGCAAGGGCGAAAACATTCAAGATGGTCTTGCTGCGTGGCATCAAAAAGCTGCGGGCAACTGCTCTATCGATTACGCCTTTCACCAAATTATGGGCGACATTCACGAACAAAGTTTGAAAGACATGACCTACCTCGTTGAACACGAGGGCGTCACTTCATTCAAGTTGTTCATGGCGTACCCCGACACCTATTACAGCGACGATGGTCAAATACTTCGTGCGATGCAAGAGGCAAGCAACAACGGCGCAGTCATCATGATGCATGCCGAAAACGGAATGGCGATCGATGTACTCATTCAGCAACATCTCGCACGAGGTGAAACCGACCCCGTGTTTCACTCCATTAGTCGACCCAGTTTGCTTGAAGGCGAAGCAACACATCGCGCCATTGTGCTGAGCCAAGTAGCCGGCAACGTTCCGCTCTACATCGTGCACATGTCTGCCTCGGAAGCATTAAATGAAGTTGCACGTGCGCAGCACGAAGGCCTCAACGTCTTTGCTGAAACTTGCCCGCAGTATTTGTATCTCACGTTAGAAGAGCACCTCTCGCAGCCCGACTTTGAGGGTGCCAAGTTTGTGTGCAGCCCCCCTATTCGTTCACGTCACGACCACCATCATCACCAAAGTGATTTGTGGAAGGGTCTGCGCATGAACGAACTCGCGGTAGTAAGTACAGACCATTGCCCATTTTGTTTCAAAGACCAAAAGACACTCGGGCGCAACGACTTCTCGAAAATCCCCAATGGCTTGCCCGGCGTTGAACATCGCATGGAGCTCATTTATCAGGGTGTTGTTCTTGGCGAATTGTCACTCGAGCGGTGGGTGGAAACCTGCTGCACCACACCAGCACGCATGTTCGGCATGTACCCCAAGAAAGGCATTATTGCCCCAGGGGCCGACGCCGACATTGTGGTGTGGGACCCACATCAAAAAACCACTATTGGCATTAACGGCAAACACCACATGAATACCGACTACAGCGCATTCGAAGGAACCGTCATCGACGGCAAAGTCGACACGGTGCTTTCTCGCGGCATGGTCGTTGTGGAAAATGACACCTTCACTGGTCGCAAAGGTCACGGTAAATACGTGAAGCGCGACCTTTGCCAATACCTACACTGATCTTTACTTTCTCCATCTCACACAGACTGAAGGCAATATGAACCGCATCTCGCATTGGATTAATGGAACCGTCGTTGCCGGCACCTCTGGCAAGTCTGGAAAAGTCTTCAACCCTGCAACTGGCGAACAATCAGCAGCGGTCGACTTCGCTTCAGTCGCCGAAGTAGACGCAGCAGTTGCAAATGCTGTTGCAGCATTTCCTGCATGGCGCGCCACCAACTTGTCGCGTCGCGCCGAAGTGATGTTCCACATGCGCGAACTCGTCGATGTGAATCGTAAAGAAATTGCTGCCATGCTGAGCGCCGAGCACGGCAAAGTTCTGTCCGATGCATTGGGTGAAGTTGCTCGTGGTTTGGAAAACATTGAATATGCCTGTGGCATTCCCAATCTCTTGAAGGGCGGCTATAGCGAGCAAGCCTCTGCCGGAGTAGACGTGTACAACATTCGTCAACCCCTTGGCGTTGTTGCCGGCATCACCCCGTTCAACTTTCCCGCAATGGTGCCGATGTGGATGTTTGCCAACGCACTGGGTTGCGGCAACACGTTCATTTTGAAGCCGAGTGAAAAAGATCCATCAGTCACCATGTTCATTGCCGAGTTGCTCAAGCAGGCTGGCCTCCCCGACGGCTGCTTCAACGTTGTGCACGGCGACAAGGTGGCAGTCGACCGCATACTTGATCACCCCGATATTGCAGCAATTTCATTCGTCGGCTCTACGCCTATTGCAAAATACATTTATGAAACCGGCACAAGAAACGGAAAGCGTGTTCAAGCTTTAGGTGGCGCAAAAAACCACATGCTTGTTCTTCCCGATGCCGACCTCAATATGGCTGCCGACGCTGCGGTCAGCGCTGCTTATGGTTCTGCGGGCGAACGTTGCATGGCCATTTCTGTATTGCTTGCACACGACTCCATCGCCGATGCGCTCATTTCCAAAATTGAAGAGCGCATCCCCAACATCACTGTTGGTGCAGGCGACGACCCTACGAGTGAAATGGGCCCGCTCATTACCGGCGAGCATCGCGACAAGGTAGCTACTTACATTGCAGGCGCTACACAAGAAGGCGCAACTCTCGTTGTCGACGGTCGCACCGATGTTCCTGCACAAGGCTTTTACTTAAAGCCAAGCCTCATCGACAATGTCGCGCCTGGCATGAAGTGCTACGACGATGAAATTTTTGGGCCAGTCTTGTCGGTTGTTCGTGTGAAGAGCTACGACGAAGGCGTTCAACTCATCAACGACAACCTCTATGGCAACGGCACAGCAATCTTCACCCGCGACGGTGGTGCTGCTCGCCAGTTCCAATTCGACATCAATGTGGGCATGGTAGGCATCAACGTGCCTGTTCCCGTACCCGTGTCGTATTACTCATTTGGTGGCTGGAAGTCGAGCCTCTTTGGCGACCAACACATGTACGGGCCAGAAGGCATCAACTTCTACACCCGTTCCAAAGTGGTCACTTCGCGCTGGCCAGACCCACGCACATCAACTGTCGATCTTGGGTTCCCTCAAAATCGTTAGACCTTAGTTATTTGCCGGTGTAAAAAGCATCGGCAACATCGAGTGCCTCATCGATGATGGCTAAACCGTCACGCATTTCCTGATCGGAAATGACCAACGGTGGCACCACGTGCAAACGATTGAAGTGAGTAAATGGCCACAGGTTCTTCGCTTTGCATGCTGCTGCCAAATCGGCCATTGGCTGTGCAGCGGGTCCTGATGCATTGAACGGAACAAGTGGCTCACGCGTTTCGCGATCGAGCACCAGTTCAATTGCCCAAAAGACACCCAAGCCTCGCACGTCGCCCACGCTGGGGTGCTTCGCTTTCAACTTTTCAAGTTCTGGCCCAATGATGTCTGCACCCAAATGCCGGGCGTTCTCCACAATTTTTTCTTCTTTGAAGATATTGATAGAAGCAACAGCCGATGCACAGGCAAGTGGATGACCGCTGTAAGTGAGACCACCCGGGTATGGCTTTTGACGGAAGGTTTCAGAAATGCGATCAGAAATGATGACGCCACCCAACGGTAGATAACCCGAGTTCACGCCTTTAGCGAAACAGATGAGATCGGGCGCAACATTCCAATGATCTACGGCAAACCATTCACCGCAACGACCAAAGCCCGACATCACTTCATCGCAAATCATCACAATGCCAGTGCGGTCGCATATGTCGCGCACGCCCTGCAAGTAGCCAGGTGGCGGCACCAAGATGCCATTGGTTCCGACAACGCTTTCTAAAACGATGGCGGCAATATTGTTTGCACCCTCCACCATGATGACGTCTTCAAGATGCTGTAGTGCACGTTCACTTTCTTCAACATCGCTTTGGGAATAAAACTGCGAGCGGTACGGGTACGGCCCCCAGAATTTAATGATGCCTGGCGTTGATGGCTCACTGCCCCATCGCCGCGGGTCGCCAGTCATCTGAATTGCCGCGGCAGTTCCACCGTGATAACTGCGATACGTGGTGAGCACTTTGTGGCGGCCAGTGTGAACACGTGCCATGCGCATTGCGTTTTCTGTTGCTTCTGCTCCACCATTGGTGAAAAACACCATGTTCAAATCACCAGGAGCGAGTTCACAAATGAGTCGCGCTGCTTCACTTCGTGCATCGTTGGCATGTATTGGAGAAATGGTGCACAAGCGGTCTGCATATTCTTTGATTGCCGCAATGAGTTTTGGATGCTGATGGCCGATGTTGACGTTGACGAGTTGGCTAGAAAAGTCGAGGTACTTTCGACCCGTCTCATCCCAGAACCAGGCACCTTCGCCACCTGCAACAACCAGTGGGTTCAACGTGCTCTGCGCCGACCATGAATGAAAGACGTGCTTACGGTCGTTCGCGAATGCCTGAGATGGATTGGTGTCGAGAATTGCCATGCCGTAAGACTAGAACAGCCCGACGATGTTGCCCTCGTCGTCAAGGTCGATGCTTTCCGCAGCGGGCGCAGAGCCAAGACCCGGCATGGTGCTCATGTCGCCGCAGATGGGATACACAAAGCCTGCTCCCACAGAGGCGCGCACTTCACGCACGCGCAAAATATGACCCGTTGGCGCACCTTTGAGCGCGGGGTCGGCTGAAATGCTGAGGTGTGTTTTGGCAATACAAACAGGCAAATGACCCATCCCAAGATGCTCATAACGATCGAGTTGCTCATTCGCCAAGTCGGAATACTCCACACCAGCTGCCCCGTAAATTGAAGTGGCCACCTTTTCAATTTTTTCACGCAGAGAAAATGAGTCGGGGTACAACATAGAAAATGTTGTGGGTTCGTTGCATGCTTCTACCACTGCATGCGCAAGTTCTATTGCACCCGCCCCACCATCGGCGAAATGCGTGCACACAGCAACTCGCGCCCCCATCTCTTGTGCAATGCGGCGAATTGCTTCGTGTTCACTTGCGTGATCTGTAGGAAAGGCGTTAATTGCCACGACGGGTGAAACACCATGCACTTGCACATTTTCAATTTGCTTACGCAAATTTGCAGCACCTGCCAAAACATGTTGCGGGTTTTCTTCTAAGAGTTCTGGAGGCAGAGGTTTACCGGCAACAATTTTGTACTCGCCACTATGCGCTTTTAACGCACGTACGGTTGCTACCAGAACTGCGGCATCGGGTTTCAAACCAGACACTCTGCATTTGATATTGAAGAAACGCTCGGCGCCCATGTCGGCGCCAAAACCAGCTTCAGTAATGACATAGTCGGCCATGCGCATAGCCATGAGATCGCCCATTACTGAGGAGTTACCTGTGGCAATGTTTCCGAATGGCCCCGTGTGCACAATGACTGGTGTGTTTTCTAGGGTCTGCATCAGGTTCGGCTGCAGTGCATCTTTCAAAATCACTGCCATTGCTCCCGCGGCACGCAAGTGTTCTGCGGTAACTGCTTCACCCGTGGTGGTGTACCCCACCACAATGCGACCCAGGCGTTGACGCAAATCTTTCAACGACGTAGATAAACCGAGAAGTGCCATCACTTCCGATGCGGCCGTGATATCGAAACCCGTATCGCGTGCAACTCCGTCCATCTTGCCCCCACGGCCAATGGCGATGGCACGTAGCGACCTGTCGTTCACATCGAGCGCGCGGCGCCATGTGATGTTGTCTAAGTCGAGGCCAAGTTCATTGCCACGAAAGAGATGGTTGTCGAGCATCGCGGCAAGCAAGTTGTGTGCGGCAGTCACCGCATGGAAGTCGCCCGTGAGATGCAGGTTCAGGTTCTCCATGGGAACCACTTGGCTGTACCCACCTCCCGCGGCTCCACCTTTGATGCCAAAGGTGGGCCCCATTGAGGGCTGGCGCAACGTGAGCACCGCTTTTTGGCCAATGCGCCCCATTGCTTGGCCAAGACCCACTGAGGTGGTGGTTTTCCCTTCGCCCAATGGCGTTGGCGTAATAGCTGTAACAACCACATATTTGCCCGAAGGACGGCTCTGAAGCGCTTCTAAGGCTCCCAACTTGATCTTTGCAACTCCGGGGCCATATGCCTCTAAAAACTCAATAGGCAGGTTGAGCTGCCTCGCAATGTCGCCGAGTGGCACGAGCTGTGCCCGACGCGCAATATCGATGTCAGAGGGAAACGACACGGGCTTTAGTGACCACCCAGGTACGCAGCACGTACGGCTGGGTCGTTCAGCAAGTCGGAACCCAGACCAGTTTTCACCACATGCCCAGTTTCCAAAACATAACCGCGGTGCGCACGACGCAATGCTTGCGATGCATTTTGTTCTACAAGAAGCACTGTTGTTCCTTGCTTATTGATTTCGGTGATGATGTTAAAAATTTGTGCGATGAGTTTAGGAGCAAGACCCATTGAAGGCTCATCGAGCAGCAACAAACGTGGACGGCTCATGAGTGCACGACCAATGGCAAGCATTTGTTGCTCACCACCAGAGAGAGTTCCGCCTAATTGCGTAATGCGTTCTTCCAAGCGTGGGAAGAGTTCCAACACGCGTGCGAAGTCGGCATCTTTAGCACTCGACTTATGATCTTTACGCGTGTAGGTACCCATGTCGAGGTTCTCGCGAACAGTCATACCTGGGAAAATGCCGCGACCTTCTGGCGACTGACAAATACCTAACTTCACACGCTCGTGCGAGGGCATCTGTGTGATGTCTTTGCCTTCAAAAGTAACGCTGCCACCCACCACGTTGCGCAAGCCAGAAATTGTGCGCATGGTTGTGGTTTTGCCGGCGCCGTTAGCGCCAACGAGTGTGACAATTTCACCTTCGTCGACAGTGAAAGAAATACCTTTCAACGCCTCAATTTTCCCGTAGGCAACACGGAGATCTTGCACCTCAAGCATCATCGTCGGGCACTCCTAAATACGCAGCAACCACTGCAGGGTTGTCTTGCACTTCACTTGGCGTACCCGTTGCAATGACTTTGCCAAAGTCGAGCACCACAATGCGGTCGGTCACTCCCATCACCAAGCTCATGTCGTGTTCAATGAGCAATACGGTGTACCCCTGCGCACGAATTTTGCGAATGAGATCCATGAGCTCAACTTTTTCCGCGGGCGTAAAGCCAGCAGCAGGTTCATCGAGACACAAGAGTTGTGGCTTAGTAGCAAGCGCACGTGCGATTTCGAGTCGACGCTGATAGCCGTAGGGCAAATTGCGCGCCGCATCGCCAGCACGGTCGGCAATGCCCATAAAGGTGAGCAACTCCATTGCCGTATTGCGCCCTTCTGCCTCTTCACGATGATGACGTGGCAGGCCCAAAAGCGCTCCACCCACGCTGGTGCGATGATTCGCATCGGCACCCACCATCACATTTTCAATTGCAGTCATGTCGGGGAACAAACGAATATTTTGGAACGTGCGTGCAATGCCGCGCTTGGTAATTTGAAAACGCTTTAAGCCGGCAAGAGGCGCACCATCAAAATGCACTCCACCACTCGTCGCCGCATACACGCCCGTCATCACATTGAAGCAAGTAGTTTTGCCGGCGCCGTTTGGCCCGATGAGACCAAGAATCTCACCGCGACGAATGGCAAAGGTGACGTCGTCGAGAGCGGTAACGCCGCCAAATTGCATGGTGACATGATCGAGTTCTAAAAGATTGTCGCTCATGGTCACTCCTTGCTTCCCAGAGCAGTTCCGGTTGACGGCTTCCACGACTCGAGCCAGCGCTCTTTCCGTATTTTGCGCGGAATGAGACCCTGTGGCCGGAAAACCATGACCAAAACCAGTGCGACACCAAATACAAACACGCGCTTGTCGGCAAAACCACGGAAACGCTCTGGCATCCACGCCACCAATGCCCCGCCTACAACGGCTCCCCACATGTTTCCTGCTCCACCGAGCACCACTGCTGCGAGGAACAAAATAGACAGTTGCAACGGGAAGTTGTTGGGGTTAATGAATTGCACCTTGCCGGCGTACAGAGAACCTGCAAGACCACCAATAGCTGCACCGATAGCAAATGCCCACAACTTAAATTTGAATGTGTCGACACCCATGAGTTCTGCTGCGTCTTCGTCTTCGCGAATGGCGTTCCACGAACGGCCCACGCGACTATTTTCCAAGCGACGTAATAAGAAAATCACAATCAAAATAGTGGTGAAACCTAAAAAGTAATACGGCTTTGCGTCGAGTACACCAAACTTCAATGGCCCAATACTTGGGGGCGTAGCAATGTTGCTAATACCGCGACTGTCTCCGAGCCAATGCATGTTGTTTGCTGTAATACGAATGATTTCGCCGAAGCCGAGCGTGACGATGGCCAAATAGTCACCGCGCAATCGCAATGTTGGTGTTCCCAAAATGACACCGGCAAGCATGGAAACCAATACGGCAATCGGCATGCACAACAGCCACGGCAAGTTGGCGTGTTGGCTCGACAAAATGGCAACCGTGTACGCACCAACTGCATAAAAGCCCACGTAACCAAGGTCGAGAAGCCCAGCAAGGCCCACCACGACGTTGAGGCCTAATGCCACCAGAACGAAAATCACTACTTGGTCGGTGAGAACACTCGGGAAACTGGTTCCGGGTGTCTCCACGATCCAACCCAACACCGGCACGTTTGGCCACCAGGGCAACAGATACAACGCGAGAATGCAAATGGCACCGAACGACCAACGCACAGAACGCGACTGCTTCGCCAGGGCTTCACCTAAACGCGAAACAGAACGTGTTCCAGAGGTAACGCTTCTTAAAGATTCAGACAAACTCATACACGCGCCTTAGCTAGCGATTCACCCAATAGACCCGTTGGGCGGAACATCAACACCACAAGTAACAACACAAAGGCAATGACGTCTTTCCATTCGCCTCCGAAAAGCGCCGAGCCATAGTTCTCTGCAAGGCCAAGGACTATTCCACCCAGCAAAGCGCCTTTGAGGTTTCCAATGCCGCCAAGTACTGCAGCAGTAAAGCTCTTCACACCGAGTAGGAACCCGATGTTGAACTTCGACTGGTCGTACACCAAAGTGAACATCATTGCTGCACCACCGGCCATCACGCCACCGAGCAGGAAGGTAATCAAAATGACGAAGTCAACATTGACTCCCAATATCTTTGCCGTTTCAACATCTTGAGCAACAGCACGTACACCACGTCCTAGACGGGTGCGATTCACAAACAACAACAATGCAGTCATCATGAGCAAAGCACCAATGATGACAATGACATAGTCAATACGAATGTCGGTTCCGAACAATTGAAAAAGTGTTTTCTTCTCAAGAACACGTGGGGTTTGATACTGCTCGCGGTCGCGTGGACCCCAAATGGCAACGGCTTCGGTAATTGCTGTTGACGCACCAATTGCCGAAATAAGAAAAGCTAAACGCGGAGCCTGACGTCCACGGCGGAAAATGTTGAGATACATCCACGCAATGGGCCCAGTGCCGATAATTCCGAAAATAAGATTTGACTTTGGCGTATCGAAGAAGACAAGCCCCACAACAAATGCAGTAACAAATGCCAGCACTATTGCGCCAAATTGATCACCAGAGCCACGCAGAGGACGGTATGCCGCACGCTCTAGTGCAACTGCACCTGCGCCCGAGAGAACCATGGAACCGAGTAAACAGGCCAACAAAATGAGAACAAGTTGGAACCCGGTGCGATACGGGTAATCGCCGGCTTCCAACATGGGAAGCCCCAACACATTTGTTGCTGTAATGAGCGAGGCAAATGTGCCAATCATAAAAATTTCTGAGTGAGCAAAGTTGATGAGGCGCAACACGCCGTACACCAAGGTGTAGCCCAATGCCACGAGGGCATAGATGGAACCCAGCGCTACGCCGGTCACCGTGAGGTCCCAAAATGTTCTGTATATCAGCCAGTCGCGCATGTGTCCCCGAGAACGAAGTTGTTCCCCTGTTGTCTAGCAGAAATTGTCATATATAAAAGAATGGCCGGGAACATTTGTTCCCGGCCATTCTCAAAAAGTTTCTCTCAGAGAGAGAAGAAGTTTTACTCGATCAAACCGATAACGGCAATTGCGCCTGCTTCTACCTTGTAGGCATAAACAGCGTTTCCTGCAACTTCACCAGTCTCATCCCACTTGATCTGCTTGGTTACACCAGCAGCATCGTAGGTTCCGAGGAACTCAAGAACGCCAGCGCGGTCGGTCTTGCCAGCAGCAATTGCGGCAAGGAATGCCTTTGCTGCGTCGTAAGCCTCTGCACCGTAGGTCTGTGGTGTTTCACCAGGGAACTTGGCTGTGTAAGCAGCAGCAAATTCAGCGTTTGATGCACCGTCTGCACATGTGCAGGTGATGATGGATCCATCAGCAGCAGGACCTGCAGCTTCGATGAAACCATTGTCTTTTACGCCGTCACCGAACACGAGTGTTGCGGTCACGCCAGCGTCACGAAGTTGCTTGGCAAGCTTGCCAGCTTCTGCGTAGTAGCCGCCGTAGAAAATTGCGTCTGGAGCAGCTTCTTTCATCTTGCTAACTGCAGCTGAGAAGTCAGCAGCTTTAGGGTCGATGGAATCGCTTGCAACAACAGCGTCACCAAGAGTTGTCTTCACAATGTCGGCAAGACCCTTACCGTATTCTGAAGCGTCGTCGATCACGCCAACTTTGGCTGCAGCCAATGTCTTTTGGATGTAGGTAGCAATGGCTGGGCCTTGCTTGTCGTCACCAGCAAGTGCGCGGTGGAAGACCTTCCAGTTGTTGTCATTCAAATCTGCATTCGTTGCCGAAGGAGTAATGATGGCAAGACCTGCTGCATCGAACAATGGGTTAGCAGCTTTTGACTCACCTGAGAATGCAGGTCCGACGATGCCAAGAATGCTGGCGTCGTCGATTGCTTTCTGAGCAAGTGCTGGAGCTTGTGCTGGGTCACCTTGTGAGTCGAAGTCAACAAGGCCAACTTGGCAGTCTGGGTTTGCGGTGTTGAATTCACTCACAGCAAGGTCTGCACCAGCGCGAATGTTTTTACCGAGGTTGCCGGCATCGCCTGAAAGCGCACCAAAGAAGGCAATGGAAACGCCTTCGCAGGTCACGCCGTCAACAGCTACTGCTGCGGTGTCTTCGGTTACTTCGGATGCAACGGTATCTTCCGTTACTGAGCTGTCGCTGTCGCTACCGCATGCTGCAGTAACGAAGGCGAGGCTCACTGCGATTGCGCTGACGCGCAACAGAGTGGATTTCTTCATTATTTTCTCCCCTTGTTTTGTGAGTCAAAGATGACTCACAGGTTGTTTGGTGGTTAACGCAAGGTTAGACCGTCTTAACAAAACGTTCAATATGTGACAAATGGCTCAATAGCCCCAAAACCTATATAAAATAGGGGTGTTAGGAGATTTTAAGGCGAACCGTCAATTTTTGAGCTGTGAAAGGCGCCTTTTGGGCGACCGACACCCGAAATACACACGACCCCTTACGGGAGGCCGCCACCAGGTATTTCCCCGACACTGCGCAACTCCCACTGCTGCGGGTCCAGGTGGTTTTCCCTTTCGACATTGTTGAGGCAACTTTCGTCAACAACGCCCGCGATTTCGCTTTCATCGTCTTGACCTTTTGGACGAGTCCGCCCACAACAACTTTTGGAACTGCCTGCGAAGCCGCTACTGCAGTTGCCCCCAGTGCCTCGACGCTGAATGCAGGTACCGAACCATTTGCGAGTCCGCCCACCGTGCAGGTCACCGCAGTTGTTCTACACACCTCAACGCCATCAGATGTTTTCACCACATAACCAGTTGGGGAACCACTGCTCAACACTCCAACCGACCACGTGAGCACAACTACTTTGTTACCCGGAACGGCACTGACGAATTCAGGATTTGTTAGCCAAGTAGCACTTGGAGTGACTGCGCTTGATGCAGGCGACACAGCACCTGTTCCCATTGCATTAGATGCCGCAACTGTGAATGTGTATGCGTAAAGATTTTGCAAGCCCGAAAATAAACATGAAAGCTCTGTGGTGATGCACGTTGCACCACTAGGTATTGCGGTCACCACATACGAAGTAATGGCACTCCCACCGTTGCTTGGCGCAGCCCACGTCACCGTTGCCGCACCATCACTTGCAACTGCGCTTGGTGCGCCTGGAACACTCGGAGTGGTTGCAGGTACCACCGTGATTTCAGCAGAGGGAATGCCGCTACCCACCGAGTTTTGAGCCGCAACAGTAACGGTGTATGTATTTCCGTTCACCAGGCCATTGAAAACACAACTTCGACCCGATGCGTCGACGTTGCATGTGAGATTGCCGGGGTTCAGCGTTGCGGTGTATCCGGTAATTGCACCTCCACCATCAGAAACGGGCAATGACCAAGACACCGAGACATTGGTATTTCCAGCAATCGCAGAAACTGCTGAAGGCTCACTTGAATAACAAATCACACCACATGTGTACAAAAACAAGTTGGGCGACTGCGTGCCTGCACTTGCACTTCCATGCACCATGGTGACGGCATTTGTTGTTGCCTTGGCAAGTACCTGATTTGCAATAACTGTCGGTGATGCAGTGCGAGAGGTTTCCAAAAGACGGGCAACTGCCCCCGCGACAAATGGTGCAGCCATTGATGTACCCGACGACAATGCCCACGCACTGTCGGAAGCAGTTCCTGTGCCAGGGTCGGGGTCATTGGGGTCAGTAGGCGTTGTTGGCCACGCCGACTTAATGTCATAGCCAGGGGCCATGATGTTGACGCAGTCTCCGTAATTGGAAAATGACGCTTCTTGGTTATCGCGTCGTGTCGCTCCTGCCGAAATAGTTCCGGGCGTACATGCAGGGGTCGCATAATTATTGGCGTCGATATAGGCACCATCATTGCCGGCAGCCACCACTACCGATACTCCATCAGATTGCAAAGCAATGACAGCTGCTTCCAGCGATGCGGAATACCCTCGTGTGGCTCCCAAACTCATGTTTGCCACGGCGGTGTTTACACCCGTGTGGTTGCTAGCTACCCAATTCACTCCGGCAACAACGTTGGCAACAGATGTTCCCGCATTGCAAATGGTTTGCGACCCTCCGGGAAAAACACGAACTGGAATAATGCGTGCAGCTTTGGCAACTCCATAGGTGGCTCCTGCAGCAATTCCCGCAACGTGGGTGCCGTGCCCACAACCATCGTCGGTAGAGCCCAAACCTGGCGTGTAGTAGCCAGCAGCCACACGAGTGGACGCAGGAGCAAATTCACTGTGCGATCTACGTATTCCTGTATCGATGATGTAAATGTCGACACCAGCACCCGTCGTTGTGTAGCTATAACGCGAGTCGTATGTTGGCGAAGCTTGGTCAATCCGATCAAGACCCCAGTTGCCCGCAGCACTCCAATCTGAACCGCTGGGAGCGGGGATTGTTTGGTCGACTGCAGGTACTACTTTTTGATTCACTTCAATATTACGAACGCCGGCAAATTGCGACCACGTTGCAGCTTGCGTTGCAGTGAGCATCACTTCAACAAAGTCCACAGCGCCAAGTTGCGTTGATTCAACATGCAAACCGCCATCAGACATTGCACGAGAGATGGCAAGAGCAGATGAATTGTCTTGTGCCAGCACGATGTAGCTCTCGCGCACTTCAGTGGCGGCTGCCTGCGAGGTAAAGAGAGTTGAGTTGAACACGACAGCACACAGCGCTATGCAACTTGCTGCTCGCCTCAACACGCTGTTCGTCATGTGTCTAGTTTACGAACTCATTTATGAGAGTTCGGTAAGAATTTGTCTACGAACGTGCTCGAAAAGCCTTGACAGTGAAGCTCGACTTCTTGATTTGCTTCATTTTGAGGGTCACCAACTTTTTCGTGGTGGTGAGGAGATATTTACCATTGCGATAGATATCAACTTTTCCTTTACCCGAGATCCGCAAAGTCACCTTGTCAATTGACCTGCTCACCACCGACACTTGCGGCGCCGCGTTGATTGTTGATGCGCCTTCGGCATTCGCAGGTGCTGCATTGCGCACCGGAACCTGAGTGGTAGGAGTTGTTGCTACTGGTTCGGGAACTGTTGTTGTTGGTGCAGGAGTGGTTGTTGGTGGGGCTTCCACCGGAGCCGTTGTTGGCGGCACATCTACCCCAGTGCCACCCGCACCTGCTGCGCTGGCTGGCCCTGTGTATAACAAGAGATTTGCCGTGCCCACAGGGTCGGTCACCACATTCGGTGTTGCACTAATTGCCAATGCAGAGGCAACTGCCGCCGGGGTCAACGCAGGTGTTACTTCAAGTAAGAGTGCAGCTGCACCTGCTACATGAGGTGTTGCCATCGAAGTGCCCGACAATGATCGTCGAGCTGTTGGAGAAGAAGTGCCTGCAGAAACGATGGAAGAGCCAGGTGCAAAAATATCGACACACGAGCCATAGTTTGAGTAATAGGCACGTGCATCACTTGCTTCGGTGGCACCCACGGTCACGGCAGATGCCTCACTTGCAGGAGACACCCCGCATGCATCTGCGTTTTCGTTTCCAGCAGCAACCGCCATCACAATGCCATCGGCAACGGCACGTGCAACTGCTGCATTCATTGCTGGTGAATACCCGCCACCTAGTGACAAGTTTGCTACTGCAGGAGTACCCGCCGTGTGGTGTGCAATCATCCAATCGATTCCTGCAATGACTCCAGCAGTGCTGCCTGAGCCCGAGCAGTCGAGCACGCGAACAGGAACAACAGTTGCTTGTGGTGCCACACCATAGGTAGACCCAGCAACTGTTCCTGCCACGTGTGTTCCGTGACCCTGACAATCTTCTGTTCCATTGCCATCGGACACCGCAGAGAAGCCAGTTGCAACACGACCAATGAATTCTGAATGACCCGCATACACACCTGTGTCGATGATGTAAGTGGTAACGCCTAAGCCAGTTTGACGGCGCGTGACGTTGCCATCAAGTGGCAAAGCTCGCTGGTCGATGCGATCGAGGCCCCACGAGGCTGCAACTACTGGCGTGGTAGTTGGCGCTGCAGGTGCAACAGCACCAGAAGGTGCAGATGCAGGACTATCGCCCACTGCATTAGTGGCCACCACGGTAACGGTGTACAAGGTTCCGTTGGTGAGACCAGCAATAACGCATCCGAGCTGAGTAGCAGCAGTACAGGTATTGCCACCAGGAGCAGCAGTTGCTTTGTACATGGTGATTGGCGAGTTGCCATCGCTCAACGGAGCCGCCCACGACACTACAAGCGCACCATTTGCAGGCGCGGCCGATGCATTACGCGGGGCACTTGGCAATGCGGGTGGAAGTGAAGCAACGAAACTCCAGTTCAACGTCGCAGCACCGCGACGTCCGTTCCATCCGTCAATAGCAATTTTGTATTCAGTTCCTTCAACGACATTTCCCACAACCTTGCTCCACAAAACGGAGGAGTTTGGTGCGTCATCATTCATTCCCAGAACTCTGAGGTCGCTCATTGCCGTACCGGAATACACACCCAACAGAGTGTCGAAGTCACTTCCTTGAGTGGTTACCGTGAGCACTCCATTATTGGGCGCAACCCAGCGGTACCAAATAGACGCCGCACCACCAACACCACCGTGCGTTGGTTCGCCAACTTCACGTGTTGCGAGTGCAGTGCTACCCGTTGCGGTACCTGTGTCGCCCACAACAGCTTCCGCCGCTACAAATGCGTCGTTAGTGAGCAGTTGAAACGGAGTTGATGACACCACCGATGAGGCTTCGCTGTTTCCTGCACTGTTCACCGCGCGTACGCGGAAATAATGAACAACGTCGTTATTCAAACCAGTAACAGTTGCAGCAGTTGCTGATGACGTTCCGTCGGCAAACGTAAGCCACGTAGCGGTATTCGCAATAGCGTATTCCACTACATAGTCGGTGACTGCAACACCACCATCGGAGCTTGGCGCATTCCATGTGAGGGCCACAGCATTATTCGTCGGAGCAGGAGTTAATGCAAGAGGGGCGGTAGGAACACTTGGGCCAATTGGCAATGTACTTGCCACAAAACTCCAGTTGAGTTTTACTGCGCCTTTACGGGCATTCCATCCGTCAATCGCAATGGAATATTCTGCTCCGGCGACAACATTGCCTTCTACTTTGCTCCAGAGCACTCCGAGTTTTGGTGCGTCATCGTTCATTCCCACAACAGTGAGGGCATTCACCGCACTACCGGAATACACGCCGAGCAAGGTGTCGAAGTTGCTGCCTTGAGTAGTAACACTCAACACACCGTTACCTGGAGCAGTGAAGCGATACCAGATAGAGGCTGCACCGCCAATGCCACCATGTGTTGGTTCACCGGTTTCACGAGTGGCAAGCAGCGTACTGTCGAGCACTGCGCCCGCGTTACCTACAAGGGCTATGCCACCAGCAAATGGATCGTTAGCACCCAGAGCAAATGGTCGGGCAGAGACAACATTTGATGCCGCTCCGGCGCCAGCAGTGTTCACTGCCTTCACGCGGAATTGATAGGAAGTGCCATTCACGAGTCCGGTCACGGTTGCTGCGAGACCAGGCGAAACGCCATCAGCGAATGTGCTCCACACAGAACCGTCAGTACTGAACTCAACAACATAATCAGAAATATTGGCGCCGCCATTTGCGCTCGGAACTTGCCAAGTCAGGGCAACCGAAGCGTTGCGTGCTTCAGCACTTAAGGCTCGTGGGGCACTTGGTGCAACCACTGGCGCACTCTCGAGGCTTCCTGAATACACCAATTTGTTGGGTGACGAACTTCCGGCATTGCCTACTAAACCTGTCGTGGCGTTCAGCACTAGGGCCCGCGAAATGGCTTCAACAGTTGCTGTTGGTGTTGCTGCGAGCAAAAGAGCTGCAACGCCTGCAACGTGCGGAGATGCCATTGAAGTACCCGACCACGTTGCACTAGCTGTGTCGGAACCAATGTTTGAAGAGGTAATTGCTTCACCTGGAGCGAAAATGTCGAGGCACGAGCCGAAGTTCGAGAACGTTGCACGCACATCTGTTGCCCCGGTTGCACCCACGGTGACGGCACTTGCTGCACTTGCTGGCGAATACCGACATGCATTGACACCGTCATTTCCTGCGGCCACCACAAACACCACACCATCGGCAACACCACGAGCAACTGCCGCATTTAACGCAGTAGATGAAGGGCCACCGAGACTCATGTTGGCTACTGCGGGAACTCCTGCTTGATGGTCACCAATAATCCAATCGATGCCCGCAATAACGCCTGAGGTGGACCCGCTACCCGCGCATGACATCACGCGAATAGGTACAAGTGTTGCTGATTTTGCAACACCAAATGTTGTGCCACCCAGGGTGCCTGCAACATGTGTTCCGTGCCCGTGACAGTCGGTGGTGCCTCGCCCATCGGAAATAGAACTGAAACCAGCAGAGACACGACCTGCGAACTCACTATGCGTAGCAAGAATTCCGGTGTCGACTACATACGCGGTGACACCAGCACCTGAGTTGGCATATGAATAGGTGTTGTTCAGCGGCAAGTTGCGCTGGTCAATGCGGTCTAAGCCCCATGTGGGGTTGGCTTGATCGGTGGAAATAGAAACGACGGAATCGAGTTCGATTGATTCAACGTTGGTATTTGCAGTGAGTTCAGCCACTGCAGCAGCCGATAGGTCGGCTGCGAAACCTGTAAAGACATTCCGAAATGAAGTGACGTTGGTTGCGCCCACAGCACCAGCAATTGACGTAGCTGTCGAAAACGACGCAGTGGATTTCAAGCGAACGATATAGCGAGTGCCAGCAACTGCTGATGTATTCGTAACGGGAGCGTCATCGACAAGACGCACAATCTTGTTGAGTTCAATTGATGAGACGTCGGAGTCTTTGCGAAGTCGTGCGACATCGGCAGAGTCGAGCGTGGCAACAAACCCATCTGCTGCTGAAGTGAAAACGTCGGTGACCGTATTGCCGAGTTGCATTTCCTTACGCAGTTTGCTGCTCAGGTTGCTTGCGGCATCGAAGGTAACGATGTACTCGCCAGCAGGGGCCTCTGCCGATACAACCTGGGAAGGAACGAGTGCGACCAAAAGCGAGGCGCCAAGAACCCCGGCAAGGCTAAAGCCTGCGGCGCGGACGGAAAATGGACGTGCGGATCTATTTTTCATGGTTCCTACTTTCAGCGTACTCGCCGACTCAAAGAACCTAAATGAAAAAGTGATGAATGTCCCGTCAGGAAAGGTACTTATTCTTAAGAACTACCTAAGAAAAAGGTCACTTCACCGTCAATGTGGCTGAGGTGGCTTTGGCCTTTGCCTTGCCCGCTTTCACCAATACGGTCAGGCGGCACTGCCCGGCTTTTTTTAGCACCACGCTCGATTTTTGGACAGAGCAAATTTTTGATGAATTCCTGGAAACCCGCACCGAGACCACTGCACCTTTCGGAGCCGATACGCCAGCTGCCTGTGCCGTATCGATGAACCCCAGAGTTTGGCCTGCAACTGCCTTTCCAGCAGCTGATGGAAGCGACGAGGTCGCTGTTGACTGCAGCACTGAAGTGAGTGTGGGCACAATGTCTTTTACGACATCTTGAGTACCAAAAATGACGGGGTTTACTTTGGGAGATTCCACCACCACTGTTGTGGTGGGTGCATCAGAAGAGGCTGTCATTGGCGTAGTGGTAGACGTCGTCGACGTTGTCGATGTCGTCGATGTCGTTGATGTCGTCGAAGTTGTTGTGGTGGTGGTCTGAACAACGACACCCGCGCCCGTGAATCGCACAACAGGAGAGAACAATCTCTGCTGCGTATCAACGCTATTAACCGCATTGATACCCGCAATACGTACTTCATACTCTTTTGTTTGGTCAGCTCCAGAAATCAACACACTTTTGTTCACCGACACGCCATCATTTACTTCACCAAAATGAGTAACGCCCACTTCACGCAGCTGCACCACATAATCGGTCACCGGTAACGCGGGAGTAGCTGTCGGACTGTCCCAAGTGATTTGCACTCCTCCATTTGCTGGTGCCACAACAATATTTGTCATTGCCGCAGGCACAATCCAGCCGATGTTTGCTGGGACTCGTGCATACAAAGTGGGGAGATATCCGGTACAGAAATTCACCACTCCGTCTGCTCCTCTCACGCCTAAGGCCACACTTGCCGCACCTGCCAAAACAGGAACGCCGTCAACTACAACGGTCATTGGTCCGCCGCTGTCGCCTTCACATGCTCCAGCAAATGTTTCGCCAAATATTCCGCCTTTGACGCAGATGTCTTTCGCCGAATTATAGAAACTCGTTACTCGAGCATTTCCTGCGCTGTCACGACATGCGACATCGTTTGGAGAATCACCAATTGCTGTTACTACTTTTCTCAGTTCGTTTGATGCTGTTCCATCAAGTTTTTTGCCCCAGCCACTGAGTGTTGCAGCGGAGTCTTTAGCAGGCCACACGTTGGGATCGAGCGCTACAGGCAGCGCCACTGGCTGCACGTTTGCGGAGTACGTCACCGAAGTACTGAGTTTGAGGAGCATCAAGTCGAGACCCACACCACCTACACGCGCAGGGTAAGCCTCGCTCACACGAAACAAAAATGGGCTGACGAAGGAATCGTTGTAATTATTGGTTCCCACGCCGACGTAGATATACGCGGTCTTGATTTCGCCAGCAGAACTACGCGGAACACAATGATCTGCGGTGAGAACCCATCGTGTCGCGATCAGCGAGCCCCCGCACTGCGCCAAGGCCCACTTTGATGTATCTCTAGGGTTCGCATCAGCGATGTCGGGGTCAGCAGTCAGAAGCGACACCTGGAAAGGGACCGCACCAACTTGTGCCACTTCGCCACCCGCAATGTTCTTCACTGCGCGCGCCAAAGTACTCACTGGCGCTTCCGATGTGCCTTCGTCGTTGTTTTGCATTACTGCAAACACCATTGCGATGACCAATACCGCAGCAATTCCTAAACCCATAACTTTGCGCATTACTTTTCTCCGGGGAACTCATAGTGCACATCGGAAAATACATCACGGGCAAACACATAAAAAAGCCGTAGAGGTTCAGAGCCATCATTGGCAGCGAAATGCTCTGCCCCTTCAGGAATGAACACTGTGTCACCCGCTGCAACGCGAGCGACTTCACCGTCAACACTCATGAATCCAGCGCCACTAATGAAGTAGTAAATTTCCGCAGCATCGTGCGTGTGACCACGTTCAGGAATATCGGCACCAACAGGAATTTCTGCAATACCGGCGGTGAGTTGATTGCTTGCTGTGCAGTCGCCACTCACCAAGGTCCACCACTGTACTGCTGGCGACTCCCAACTCTCCGTTGGGCAATCAGTTACGCGGCGAATGAGCGGTGGCACCTCTGCAAACTAGTGCGCAAAATAACCGCGTTCTAGTCGGCAGGCCACACTTCAGCCGTTGACAACAACTGCTCGCGAAAATCGGGGTGACTAATGCGGGCAAGTTCATGCGACCGCTCTGCAATGGACAACCCCGACAATTCAGCAGCACCAAATTCCGTAATTACTACATCTACTTGATGGCGCGGTGTAGTTACTACAGAGCCTTCGGGAAGTCGGCCCAAAATGCGTGACACTGCTGCACCCTTCACCACGGTTGTTGATGGCATACACACCAAACTGCGGCCTCCCACACTTAAGCCTGGCCCAGCCACAAAATCTTCGTGTCCGCCAATTCCGGAAAACTGTTTCCCACCAATGGAGTCGGCAATGACCTGACCAGAAAGATCAACAGCCATTGCTCCGTTAATAGCCACCATATTGCGATTCTGAGCAATGATTTCAGGAGAGTTCACTACGTCAACTGGCAAGAACCGCACATCGTTGTTGTTATGTAACCATGAGTACAAGTCGGGAGTGCCGGCTGCAAATGTGGTCACTGAGAATCCATCGAATGAGGTTCCCTTGTTGTTGGTTACTTTGCCCGACATGTGTAAACGCATCAAACCCGACGTAAACATTTCTGAGTGAATTCCGTAGTCGCCACCGGAACCTGCAGCAAGTTGTGTTGCAATATGGTTTGGCACACCACCGATGCCTGTTTGCAACGTGCATCCATCGTGAATGTATTGCATGGCAATTTCTGCAATTTTCATTTCTGCTTCAGTAGGAACAACATCAGCCAAATTCAATGGCTCCCGTTCCGACTCCACCAAAAAATTGATGTTGTCTACATGCACACGGTGCATATATTTCCCACCCGGCGCATCGGCGCCAAAAGTGCGCGGAAAGTGCGGGCTCACTTCCACAATGAGCACCCGCTCTGGGTCGGCAATGACTCTTTCTATTTCGTCGGTTGTTGCGCCTGCGTGAAGCGACAAACTCACCCAACCATCAACGGGTTCTGCACCCGCAATTGCAAGTACACGAGGCTTCTTACGTGCCAAGACCGGAGCAAAGCGGCGAAAGTCGGCGGGCACAAAATCAATATCGGCACCACTATCGCGCAGAAATCTTTCGGCGGGCCCAAAAAACCCACTTTGTAAGTGCACAGTGGGTTGCATGAATAGTGCGAACAAATCGGGAAGAAGAGCGCCCGACACGCGCAAGTCAACAAAGTCGGTGCGCTCGCCTAAAGCATGCAAAAACGCTCCCGGCACTCCTGGGCCTAACGGCACCGCCAGTGTGTCGGTGGGTCGAATTGCCTGAACTGCTTGTTCCATGGGAACTGCTGACTTTGTCATTGCACTCTCCTTTCACTCACCTTATATATGGCTCCAGAGATTCTTTCGATAGGCCGACTACCAACGGAGTTCATTTCCATCTAGAGTAAAACCATGTTCAGTTCTAAAGATGCCCATTCACCACGGCGACTCACCTTACGCATGGCATCGCTCCTCTTTGTTGGGGCCACTCTCACTGCAGGAATCACTAGTTGTGGCAGCGAAGAAAAAAGTTCTGTGCGCAATGCAACTATTGCTACT
>Ga0315907_10000819_pt1 | contig 42925 bp, 33 predicted proteins | sample LakEriMetagenome_3_FD_203525 | JGI IMG/M metagenome (GOLD analysis project Ga0315907, IMG submission 203525) | Freshwater fungal communities from buoy surface, Lake Erie, Ohio, United States - Buoy 12 MA123 | ecosystem: Environmental > Aquatic > Freshwater > Lake > Lake biofilm | place: USA...
AGAAATTAGAATATCATGTCCGGTAAATGAAACATTGACCGTTTTAAATCCAAACAACGAATTATTGATTGATACTAATTATGATGGAATTTATGAAAGTGGCATTACGCAATATTCTTCTTTTGAAATTCGATTTAGATTGAATAATAGTGTTTCATTAGCTGCCGGAACTGGAACTTTTTCCATCAGGGGAAATTTGATTAATTCAATTAGCATAACTAACTTAAATCTTTCGGATACAAGCACAAGCAGAGTTGCTTTGCGATTAATTACAACATGTATTCCAAAAGATTCAGATGTTGACAGTGTTGCTGATCAAAATGATTATGATACTGATAATGATTCCATTTTAGATCTATATGAAGCACAAGCACAAAGTGGCATAACATTTTCTAATATTGATGTTAATGGAGATGGAATTGACGATGCTTTTGGCACAGGAATTATTCCAACTGATACAGATTCAGATGGGATTCCGAATATTTTAGATTTAGATTCTGACAATGATGGAATTCACGACCTCGACGAAACTGGATTTAATATAACTGATGCGGATAACAATGGTGTACTAGACGGGGCAAATTTTGGCACCAACGGATTATTTAATCCACTAGAAACCTCTGCTGATAGTGGTATTTTAAAACCTATTTATATTCTTGCAGATACAGATGCAGACGGAATTTACAATGCTATAGAGCTTGACAGCGATAATGATTTGTGTAATGACGTTATCGAAGCAGGTTATTTAGATAGTAATTTAGACGGATTATTAGGCGGAATAACGCCTCCGACAATTAATATCATCAACGGGCTTGTAACAAGTGGTATTGGTTATGGAAATCCAAATCCAAATTATATAATTGCTGCGCCAATAGTTATCAATACACAACCACAAAACAATACAGCTTGCGAACTGCAAAGTGTTACTTTTACTATCAGCACGAATTTAGTAAACACTTATCAATGGCAATTATCAATAGATAGCGGAGTAACTTGGTCAATTATTTTAAACAATGCTACATACTCTGGAGCTGGTACCAATGCATTAACGGTTTCGAATGTAACTCCAACTATGGATGGTTATCAGTATCGTTGCTTTTTGAATAAAAACGGAAATACATGTGGATTAAATTCTACGGCTGCTATACTTACAACTTATCCATTACCTGTTGTTACAACCCCAATTTCATTGAAACAATGTGACGATGATACCGACGGAATTTCAACTTTCAATTTAACTCAAAAGAATGATGTTATTTCTACAAATTATTTGAATGAAACTTTTACATACTTTACTTCACTTGCAGCCGCAAATACTCAAAACATTACCTTTTTAATTACTAATCCAATTGCCTATACTTCGGGAAGTAGCAGTGTTTATGCCCGTGTAGAAAATAATAATGGTTGTTTTAGAGTAGCCAGAATTGATTTATTAGTATCGGTGACCCAAATTCCGGCTAGCTATATCATTCCAAATCAATATTTATGTGATGATTATCTGGATGCCGTTAATAATGATAGAGATGGAATTTCGGGGCCTTATAATTTTACAAGCATTACCAACAATTTACTCGGATTCCTTCCTGGTCCTAGTTCAAATTACAGTATAAAATATTATAAAAACGAAGCTGATTTCCTTGCTGAAACAGACGCCTTAGGAAACTCATTGGCTATAACAAACACTTCAGCATATCGAAACATTGGGTTCCCTAATTCGCAAACGATTTGGGTTCGTGTTGAAAGCAATTTAGACAATTCCTGTTATGGTTTTAAAACATTCAATGTTGTAGTAGAAGCTTTGCCAACTGCCAATCCGATTAATGCAATCAATCTTATTCGTCAATGTGATGACGATCAAGATGGTATTTTTGGTTTCGACACCTCAACTATTCAAGCTACAGTTTTGAATGGACAAACTGGAGTAAATGTGAAATATTTCAGAGCTAATGGTACGCAACTATCAACACCATTGCCAAATCCATTTTTTGTAACTGGAACAGAAACGATTACTATAAGAGTTTCAAATAATTCAACCCAAACAGGTGGTCAACCTTGTTATGATGAAGAAACCTTGGACTATATTGTTGACGATTTGCCAGAAGCATTTGCCATTTCATCAAATTTAATAGCAATATGCGATGAAGAAATTAATCCTGTTGACCAAAATGGATTGCATGATTTTGATACTTCAACATTTCAATCTACCATTCTTGGAAGCCAAACTGCTGTAAACATCTATTATTTTGACCAAAATAATAATCCGTTGCCAAGTCCGTTGTCAAATCCATACACAACAGGAACTCAAAATGTGAGAGTGGTTGTTGAAAATCCAATAAACACAACCTGCAAGGCTCAATTAACAATCCCTTTTGTTGTTTATCCAACTCCTAAAATAGATTTAGAAGAAAACATTATCATCTGTTTGCCAACAACACAAGCTCTAATTGACGGCGGAATTCTTGATGGTACACCAACTTCTGATTATTCATTTCAATGGTATACTAATAACGTTTTGATGCCTGGTATAACAACTCCATCATTAACTGTAACTACTCCGGGAACTTATAGTGTTGATGTTACCAATGCTTTTGGTTGTACAAAAACCAGAGTAATTACAGTCACAGGTTCTGAAATTGCTACAATACAGTCTATAGACGTGGTTGATTTGGCTGATATAAATACTATAACTGTCAATGTAACAGGTTTAGGCAATTATGAATTTGCGCTCGATGATATTAACGGACCTTATCGCGACAGCAATTTATTTGAAAATGTTCCTATGGGACTTCATGATATTTATGTTCGTGACAAAAACGGTTGTGGTTCACTTGGACCAATAACTGTTGCTGTACTTGGAATTCCGCAATATTTCACACCAAATGGTGATGGCTATAACGATTATTGGAATGTAAAAGGTGTAAATGCTCAATTTAATTATCTTTCAACGATATATATTTTTGACCGTTTTGGAAAATTATTGAAACAGATTGGAACAACTGGCATAGGTTGGGACGGAACATTTAACGGACATACAATGCCAGCTGATGATTATTGGTATAACATTAAATTTGAAGATGGCAGAAGTGCTAAAGGACATTTTACTTTAAAACGATAATACAATTATGAGAGTTGTTGCATTTTTTATTTTCATTGGTATGATTTCTAAAGCACAGGAAGCTAAAGTTACATCGGGAAAAGTAGAACGCCTTGTGAATTTTAAATCGCATTATGTCGACGCACGAAATATTGATGTTTGGTTACCAAATGGTTATTCTGACAAAGAAAAATATGCGGTTTTATATATGCACGATGGACAAATGCTTTTTGATGCCGAAAACACTTGGAATAAACAAGCATGGGAAGTTGATGAAACAGCCGGAAAGCTAAATGATGAAGGAAAAACAAAAAAATTCATAGTGGTTGGTATATGGAATAATGGCCAAAAACGCCATTTTGAGTATTTCCCTCAAAAAGCTTTCAAAAAACTTTCTACCGAAGAAAAAGAGTTTGTATCCAACAGTTTAAAATTAAAAGGAAGGATAAATGAGACTTTTAATCCTATTTCAGATAATTATCTCAAATTTATTGTTACTGAATTAAAGCCTTTCATTGACATTCATTTTTCAACACAAAAGGATAAAGACAATACGTTTATTGCAGGTTCTAGCATGGGTGGTTTGATTTCATTATATGCCATTTGTGAGTATCCCGATGTTTTTGGAGCGGTGGCTTGTCTTTCGACACATTGGACGGGGATTTTTCAACTAGAGGACAATCCGGTTCCAGCTACTTTTTTTGATTATATGAGAACCTATTTACCTGACCCAAGAACACATCGGATTTATTTTGATTATGGCGACCAGACTTTGGACCAACTCTACTTTTCTTTACAATTAACCGCAAATGATATTATGAGAGAAAAAGGATTTAACAATGCGAATTGGACAACCTTATTATTTCCTGGAAAAGATCATTCAGAAAAATCCTGGGCAGAGCGGTTGCATATTCCATTAGAGTTCCTGTTGAAGCAATAGCCCTAGCCCGGATGGGAATGGCATCCTTTTTCTTTTAAAAAAAGAAAAAGATATAATGGACAGCCGGATTAGCTCCTAAATAAAAAACCCATTCAGTTACGAATGGGTTTATTTTTATAATAGATTCCTCGTTTTACTCAGAATAACAAGTCGTATTAAATTTTATTACGTTTTCTATCAGTTTCATTCAGATAAATTTTTCTCAAACGAATAGATTTTGGTGTAACCTCAACATACTCATCTTTTTGAATGTACTCTAACGCTTCTTCTAAAGAGAAAATAATTGGCGGAATAATTCTGGCTTTTTCATCATTACCAGAGGAACGAACGTTAGATTGTTTTTTTGCTTTGGTTACGTTGATGCTCATATCATCGCTTCGAGAGTTTTCTCCGATAACCTGACCTTCGTATATTTCATCATTTGGATTGACAAAGAATTTACCGCGATCTTGTAATTTATCGATAGAATAAGGGATTGCTTTTCCGTTTTCCATAGAAATTAACGAACCGTTGTTTCTTCCAGGAATTTCTCCTTTGAATGGTTCGTAACCAATATAACGGTGTGCCATGATAGCTTCACCAGCAGTAGCAGTAAGCAATTGATTTCTTAAACCAATAATTCCCCGAGACGGGATGTTGAATTTAATAATCATGCGTTCTCCTTTGGCTTCCATACTCAACATTTCTCCTTTACGGATGGTAACGAATTCAACTGCTCTACCAGATAAATGTTCCGGTAAATCGATAGTTAATTCTTCAATTGGTTCACATTTTTTACCATCAATCTCTTTGATGATTACTTGTGGTTGACCGATTTGTAATTCGTATCCTTCTCTTCTCATTGTTTCGATTAGAACTGATAAGTGGAGAACGCCACGACCAAAAACCATGAATTTATCAGCTGAATCGGTTTCACCTAATTTCATTGCCAAGTTTTTTTCTAACTCTTTTGTCAAACGATCTCTAATGTGACGTGAAGTCACAAATTTTCCTTCTTTACCAAAGAAAGGTGAATCGTTAATTGTAAACAGCATACTCATTGTTGGCTCATCGATTGCAATAGTTTGCAATGCTTCAGGATTTTCGAAATCGGCAATGGTATCACCAATTTCAAAACCTTCGATTCCAACAATAGCACAAATATCTCCGGCAATTACGCTTTCTACTTTTTTACGTCCAAGACCTTCAAAAGTGTGTAATTCCTTAATTCTTGATTTTAATATTTTACCATCTCTTTTTACTAAAGAAATTGGCATTCCTTCTTTTAATTCACCTCTTTCCAAACGACCAATTGCGATACGACCGGTAAATGAAGAGAAATCTAATGAAGTAATTAACATTTGAGGTGTTCCTGTAGAAACTTTTGGAGCTGGAACATGAGCCACAACCATATCCAATAAAGGCTCAATGTTTGTTGTCATATTTCTGAAATCATCAGACATCCAGTTATTTTTTGCTGAACCATATACTGTTGGAAAATCCAACTGCCATTCTTCAGCACCTAATTCATACATTAGATCGAAAACTTTTTCATGAACTTCTTCCGGAGTACAATTTTCTTTGTCTACTTTATTAATAACAACACATGGTTTCAAACCTAAATCAATTGCTTTTTGCAATACAAAACGTGTTTGTGGCATTGGCCCTTCAAAAGCATCTACCAATAAACAAACTCCATCAGCCATATTTAATACTCGTTCTACTTCACCACCAAAATCGGCGTGACCTGGAGTATCGATAATGTTAATTTTTGTTCCTTTATATACAACCGAAACGTTTTTAGAAGTAATTGTAATTCCTCTTTCGCGCTCTAAATCATTATTGTCAAGAATTAAATCACCTGTGTTTTCGTTTTCACGAAATAACTGACAGTGATACATAATTTTGTCAACCAAAGTTGTTTTACCGTGATCAACGTGGGCAATAATAGCAATGTTTCTGATAGATTCCATCTGTGTTTTTTTGAAGGTGCAAAGGTACACTTTATTTTTAGATAAAAAACCAATAAACAATTTGTTTAAAATTTAGTAATAGAAACAAGTCAAGTGTTGTTTTTACAATATTTTTATAAAGAAATACTGAAAATTAATTATTGATTATGTAAATTTGAAACAATGAAAACCGATACAAATAAAATTACATTATCTTTTATATTAATATTAATGCTTGTGGCAGTCGTTGGTCACAAATTATTTTCTAATTATTTTTTAGAATCGGTTACCCAATCTTCTTTCGAATATAGCATCGTTAAAGATTTTATCTTTATTCTTATTTCTGGTTTAATACTAAAATTATTTTTGATTCAAAATAAAAAAAAGAACAAGTCTGTTTTTGAAAAATTACAGCTTACCAACATTGAAATCAAAGAATCAAATGAACGTTATGATATTGTAGCCAAAGCAACAAGTGATACTATATGGGATTGGAAAATAGAAGAAGACAGTTTTATTTGGAACAAAGGAATTCAAGGTGTCTTTGGATACAAAAAAGAAGATATAGGTTCAACATCAAAATGGTGGTTTGATAGAATTCATCCTGAAGACAGTCTGAAAATGTCGGTTAAACTGTATTCTTTTTTAGAGCAGAAAACCGAAAAGTGGCAAGATGAATACCGTTTTAAATGTGCTGATGGTAGTTATAAGTATGTTTTTGATAGAGGTTTCTTGGTTAAAGACGCCAATGGAAAACCTATAAGAATGATTGGAGCCATTCAAGACGTTACCAAGCAAAAAGAAGAAGAACAACGACTTAGATTACTTGAAACAGTAATTACACAAACCAAAGATGCTGTCATGATTACGGACATTGATACTTCGAAAAGTGTAATTCCAAATATCATATTCGTCAATTCTGCTTTTACTGATATGACTGGTTATAGCGAAGAAGATGTTATTGGAAAATCGCCAGAAATATTTTTCGGAAAAAAATCAGATATTTTTGAATTTGATAAACTGAAGACAGCCATTCAGAAATATAAAGAATGTTTTGTAGAAACTATAAGTTATAAAAAGAATGGCGAAGAATTTTGGGTAAATTTTTCTATGATTCCTGTAACAGATAAAGACGGGGAACATTCTCACTGGATTTCAATCCAAAGAGATGTTACAGAGGAAAAAGAAAAGGAAAAAGAAAGAGAACAACTTATTAGAGAGTTGACTCAAAACAATAAAGATTTAAAACAATTTTCCTATATTACTTCACACAATTTAAGAGCGCCATTATCCAATTTAACGGGATTATTAAACCTTATTGAAGATATCAATATAGAAGATCCTGATTTAAAAGAAATAATCAACGGTTTTTCTAAATCAACTCATCTGTTAAATGAAACAATAAATGACTTGGTTAAAGTTATTATCATCAAAGACAACCCTTCGATTCAAAAAGAAAAAGTATTGATTAAGGATGTATTTGAAAATGTTTTCAATCAACTCAGTTTCTTGATTAGCGTTAATAAACCTATTCTGAAAATTGATTTAGAAGACGTAAGTATTTTAGAAATAAACAAATCTTATTTAGAAAGTATTTTTTTAAATTTACTAACGAATGCCATAAAGTATCGAGACCTAAACAGACAATTAAAAGTTACTATTAGTACAAAAGTTATAGATGATAAATTAATAATAACTTTCAAAGACAGCGGAATAGGAATTGATTTAAATAAGAATAAGGATAAAATTTTTGGTCTCTATCAACGTTTTCACAACTATCCGGACAGTAAAGGATTAGGATTGTACTTGGTTAAATCACAAGTGGAAAGTATGGGAGGGACAATTTCAGTTGCCAGCACAGTTGGAAAAGGAACTACATTTACAATAATTTTTAACTATAATTAGACAATTATGTTAGATAAAATACTATGTGTGGATGATGACCCTATAACACTCATGCTTTGTAAAAAAGTTGTTGAGAGGGTTGAATTTGCAAAAGAAATAGTAACTGCCAAGAATGGTTTAGAAGCAATTGAATACTTCGATAACTTATTTGAAGAAAGAAAAACAAACGATTCAATTGAGTATCCAGCATTAGTACTTTTAGATTTAAACATGCCAGTTATGGATGGATGGGAATTTTTAGAAAGTTATATGCTCAAGGAATATCAAAATATATTTATTTCAACCCGATTTATTGTTTTGTCCTCCTCTATAGACCCATATGACATAAATAAGTCAAAAACTTATCCTGTTATCGGCTTTTTATCCAAACCCATTACTAAAGAAATGTTAGAAAATTTGAAAACATAATTTTCCATAAATAAAAAAGCACTCAAAATTGAGTGCTTTTTTATTTATAAGGTGGTTTCGATTATAATTTTGAAACGTGTTTAGTTAACTTAGATTTTAAATTAGCAGCTTTATTATCGTGAATGATATTTTTCTTAGCTAATTTATCTATCATTGAAACAACAGCAGATAATTTTGCAGAAGCATCAGATTTATCAGTTGATAATCTTAATGCTTTAATAGCATTACGAGTAGTTTTGTGTTGGTATCTGTTTAATACTCTTCTTTTTTCGTTACTTCTAATTCTCTTTAAAGCTGACTTGTGATTTGCCATTTTTTCTTTCTTTTATTTAAAATTGTAGCCCGTAGGGGAATCGAACCCCTCTTACCAGGATGAAAACCTGGCGTCCTAACCGATAGACGAACGGGCCATCTTTCTCAATTCGGATGCAAAAATACAACTATTTTTTATTTTCACAATAGTGAAGTCGAAAAAAAAATATTTTTTTTTAATATGCTTTCGCAAACAGTACTCTACCAGTAGATTTAGCTCCTGAAAAAATACATTCCCCTTCCTCTTCTACTCTATTTAAAGGTATACAACGGATGGTCGCCTTGGTTAAATCTTTGATTTTTTCTTCTGTTTCTGGAGTTCCATCCCAATGTGCAGCAATAAAGCCTGTTTTATTTTCTAAAACATCTTTGAATTCATCAAAAGAATTGACTTCTGTTATGTGTGCATTTCTATATTGTAAAGCACGAGTAAATAAATCATTTTGAATTTGTACTAATAAATTCGAAATATAAGTTACTATACCCTCTTTTGTCCTCACTTCTTTAGATAAAGTATCTCTTCTTGCAATTTCAAAAGTTCCGTTTTCTATATCTTTAGGACCGATCGCAATTCGAACTGGAACTCCTTTCAATTCCCATTCAGCAAATTTAAATCCTGGTTTTTGAGTAGTTCTATTATCAAACTTGACTGAAATATTTAGTTTTTTAAATTGTACTACTAAATCATTAGCAACATTAGAAATAGCATCATACTCTTCATCTGTTTTAAAAATTGGAACAATTACCACTTGAATTGGAGCTAAATTAGGTGGCAATACCAATCCGTTATCATCAGAATGTGTCATTACTAAAGCTCCCATCAATCTGGTGGAAACTCCCCAAGATGTTCCCCAAACATATTCTTGTTTTCCTTCTTGATTAGCAAATTTCACATCAAATGCTTTAGCAAAATTTTGTCCCAGAAAGTGTGATGTTCCTGCTTGTAATGCTTTTCCATCTTGCATCAAAGCTTCAATGCAATAAGTTTCCTCGGCACCTGCAAAACGTTCAGTCTCGGTTTTTAATCCTTTGATTACAGGAATAGCCATAAAGTTTTCGGCAAAATCAGCATAGACATGCATCATTTTTTCAGATTCTTCAATAGCTTCAGCCTTGGTTGCATGTGCTGTGTGGCCTTCTTGCCATAAAAATTCAGCAGTTCTTAGGAATAAACGTGTTCTCATTTCCCAACGCACTACATTAGCCCATTGATTAATTAGCAATGGTAAATCTCTATAGGATTGCACCCAGTTTTTATAAGTAGACCAAATAATAGCCTCACTAGTTGGACGTACAATAAGTTCTTCTTCCAACTTAGCATTTGGATCAACCATTAATTTCCCTGGTTTATCAGGGTCATTTTTTAATCTATAATGAGTAACTATAGCACATTCTTTGGCAAAACCTTCTGCATTTTTCTCTTCAGCTTCAAACATGCTTTTAGGAACAAAAAGAGGGAAATAGGCATTACTATGACCTGTTTCTTTAAACATTCTGTCTAATTCTGCTTGCATTTTTTCCCAAATTGCATAACCGTATGGTTTGATAACCATACAACCACGAACACCGGAGTTTTCGGCCAAGTCAGCCTTAACAACCAGTTCGTTATACCATTTAGAATAATCTTCTTCTCTCTTTGTTAAGTTCTTACTCATATTGAATAGTTTGGCATAAAAATTGTTTAACTTTTTTTAACTAAATAGTTCGACAAAACTAACTATTTTTGTATAGTCCAACAATAAAAATGCTATAGATATGAAAACTTATTATTATTCCGGTAAAAGATTATCCATTTATTCACTATTTGGATTAATCGCAGTTGTCGCTTCTTCATGTGGTTCTTATCAAAATAGTTCATACTATGATAATGATGGAGCTTATGGAAATTCTCAATCTAACAGAAGAGAAGTTACAAATAACAATTCTCAAAGCAACAAATATCAAGAATACTTTAGCGATTTAAACAAAGATTTGGAAAGTTTTAATGATGTTGATAGTTATGCTTCTATTTATAACGACACCATTAAGAAAAAAGAAAGTTATAATCCAAACAATGCAGGCTGGGGAGATAATCCTCAAACTATAAACGTAAATGTATATGACAACGGTTGGGGAATGAACAATTGGGGCGGAATGGGTATGGGGTTTGGTTGGAATAATTGGGGCGGAATGGGTATGGGGTTGGGTTGGAATAATTGGGGTTGGGGATGGAATAATTGGTATGGACCTAATTGGGGTTGGGGATGGAATAATTGGTATGGACCTAATTGGGGATGGGGATGGAATAACTGGTGTGTTAATGGATGGAATGGTAATGGATGGAATGGAAATAACTATTATTACAATGGAGGTAGAAGAGGAAATTCGAATGCTTATGCATACAGTGGTAATAGAAACTCATCAACAAATTCAAGATTTAATAATGTAAACGGAGGAAGAAGGAGTAATTCATATTCTACAAATTCTTCATCTCGAAATACTTATTTCAATAACACTAGGTCTTCTTCCAATACAAGAAGTTCAAATTACTCACCAACAAGAACTAATACTAGGAACTACACTAATCCGCAGACTCAACCTACTAGAAGTAATACGCAATCTGCTCCGACACGTTCTTATACACCTTCAAACAACTCTGGTTCACGTTCTTCTTATGGTGGAGGAAGCTACGGTGGAGGAAGTGGAGGCGGAAGATCATCTGGCGGCGGCGGAAGAAGATAAATCATAAAGCCTTTAATATCTATGCTATTTATTTAATAGTATAGATATTTTTTTTGAATTAAAATAAAATTGAACTATGAAAAAAATCTTAATTCTCATTGTTGTTGGTTTATTATTTCCAACATTACAAGCACAAGAAACTACACCAGAAGATGCCCTTCGATATGCTGTAGAAAACTTAACCGGTTCAGCCCGATTTAGAGGAATGGGTGGTGCTTTTGGAGCAGTTGGCGGAGATTTATCATCTATTAATCAAAATCCTGCTGGTTCCATTTTCTTTGCAAATAACTTTGCAACTTTTACTGGTTCAAGTTATAATACCAAAAACACCTCTCGTTATTTTGGAACATCAAGAAATGAAAACGACAATTCATTTGATTTAAATCAAGCTGGTGTTGTTTTTGTTTTTAAAGACAATAACCCTAAAAATGATTGGAAGAAATTTACTGTTGCTCTTAACTATGAAAATAACAACAATTTCGATAATCGAATTTATTCGGCTGGAGTTAATCCTTTTAATTCTATAGATAGATATTTTTTAAGGTTTGCCAATGGTTTACCACAAGAAGGTGGAATAACTTTACAAACGTTAGAAAATGCTTTTTTTGAAGATTTAAATTTTATAGATCAACAAGCTTTTCTGGGCTATCAAGCTTATATGTTTAATCCTGTTAGTAATTCACCACAAAATAGTTCATATGTTTCCAATGTTCCAACCACTGGAAATTATTTTCAAGATAGTTTTACAGTAAGCACAGGTTATGACAGTAAATTTTCAGCCAATTTTGCTACTGGCTATAAAGACAAATTGTTTTTAGGTGTCAATTTAAATTATCACTTTACTGACATCTTAAAAACCACTTCGGTTTTTGAATCGTATGGCGCCAATAATATCCTAACAAGTGGTTTAAAGTCTGTGCAGTTTGACACAGAAACACATACTTTTGGAAATGGATTCTCATTTAATTTAGGCGCAATAGTTAAAGCAACTGAAAGTTTACGACTTGGATTAGCTTATCAATCACCAACGTGGTTCAGATTACAGGACGAACAAAGACAAGCAATAAATGCAAATTGTCAAAATTGCGGCGCAAATAATCCTATAAATTTCAATCCAGGTATTACGATGATTTATCAACCTTATACCATTCAGACTCCAGGAAAATGGACTGGTAGTGCCGCTTATATCTTTGAAAAAAAAGGACTATTGAGTGTTGATGTATCATCAAAAGATTATAGCAATACTAGATTCAGACCTCAGAATGATTATCCTGGATTAAACTCATTTATGAGTAATGCGCTTCAAAATGCTATTGAAGTTCGTTTAGGTGGTGAATATAAATACAAAGAATATAGTTTTAGAGGTGGCTATCGTTTTGATCAAAGCCCGTATAAAGTAGATCAAACATTGGGTGACTTAACAGGATATTCAGGTGGATTAGGTTATACTTTTGGAGATAGTAGAATTGATTTAGCGTATTCTTATGAACATAGAAATTTTAATTATACTTTTCTTTCATCTGGATTGACTGACCCAGCTAGGGTTAGCCGATATAATAATAATGTAACCTTAAGTTACTCGATGAATTTTTAATTTTTATTCTTGCTATTAAATGCCGTCTTATTTGATAAGATGGCATTTTCATTTTATTGATTTACTAACATGAAAATTTCAAATAAAAAAGAGTAGTTTTGCAATCCAATTTTTAGCAAATGAGAACTAAGTCATTAAAGAAAAACAAAATCAACGTCATTACTCTTGGATGTTCAAAAAACACTTATGACAGTGAGGTTTTAATGGGACAGTTAAAAGCCAGCGGAAAAGATGTAGTTCATGAACAAGAAGGTAATATTGTCGTAATAAATACTTGTGGTTTTATTGATAATGCAAAAGCAGAATCAGTAAATATGATTTTGGAATATGCTGATAAAAAAGAAAAAGGATTAGTTGATAAAGTTTTCGTTACCGGATGCTTATCTGAAAGATATCGTCCCGACTTAGAAAAAGAAATACCAAATGTGGATCAATATTTTGGAACCACAGAATTACCGCTATTATTAAAAGCACTTGGCGCTGATTATAAACACGAATTATTGGGAGAACGTTTAACTACAACTCCAAAAAATTACGCCTATTTAAAAATTGCCGAAGGTTGTGACCGACCTTGTAGCTTTTGTGCTATTCCAATTATGCGTGGAAAACACGTTTCACAATCTATTGAAAAGTTGGTTAAAGAAGCCGAAGGATTGGCAAAAAATGGTGTAAAAGAATTGATTCTAATTGCACAAGATTTGACTTATTATGGATTAGATTTATACAAAAAAAGGAACCTTGCCGAGTTGTTAGAAAACCTTGTAAAAGTAGAAGGTATTGAATGGATTAGATTGCACTATGCCTTCCCTACTGGCTTTCCAATGGATGTATTAGATTTAATGAAACACGAACCAAAAATCTGTAATTATATCGATATTCCGTTGCAGCATATTTCTGACAACATTCTGAAATCAATGCGCCGTGGAACTACTAAAGAAAAAACAACCAAATTATTAAAAGATTTCCGTGCTGCAGTTCCTGGCATGACAATTAGAACTACTCTAATAGTTGGTTATCCTGGTGAAACACAAGAAGATTTTGAAATCATGCGCGACTGGGTTCAAGAAATGAAATTTGAGCGTCTGGGTTGCTTTACCTATTCTCACGAAGAAAACACCCATGCTTATTTATTAGAAGACAATGTTCCCGAAGAAGTAAAACAAGCCCGTGCAGCCGAAATAATGGATTTACAATCACAAATTTCTTGGGATTTGAATCAGGAAAAAGTTGGGCAAACTTTCAAATGTATAATTGATAGAAAAGAAGGACAATATTTCATCGGAAGAACAGAATTTGACAGTCCAGATGTAGATAATGAAGTCCTAATTGATGCTTCTAAATTCTATGTGAAAACAGGTGATTTTGTAAATGTAAAAATTATTGATGCTACTGAATTTGACCTTTATGGCGAACCTGCTTAATAGCTAAAACTTATTGCTGCCACAAGAAAATTTTTACCAAAGGATTCTGTGTTTTATTTCGCTCCATTGTGAACATAGTTTAATGATAATGGCATAGTGATACCTTTTCCTAAATAAATTTCTTTGGTGGCTTTGATTCCCAAATTGCAAAACGAAACCTTATCAAAATCTGCATAACTGTAATAGGCTGCTTTATTATCCAAAACCGCTACAATAAGAGGATCCAATTCAATTCCTTGTAAATCTTTCATTGATGATTTTTCATATAGCGTAAAAGTATAACCCAATTCAAGATAGGTCGTAACGTTTTACTTTGTATTTTCTCCATTGTCGTAATAACGGAAATCATTTTTGGAAATGTCTTTTTAACCGTCATGATTTGAAAAGCAAATTGATTTTTGTTCAGTTATTAAAAATTGCCTTAAATAAAAAGAAAACGCTATTTGCAATATGAAAACAATTAACAAGTTATGAAGAATCTATGAAGAATCTATGAAGAATATTTAAATAACCAATAAACCGAAGTTCTTCAAGGTATTCAGTGGTTTAGAATACCAAAACAATTCAAAATCTTCAAATTGGTTTTCAAAACTTGTTTTGATTTGTAAAAAAGTGGCTGTTTTTTCATTGAAAACAGATAGCATTTCAAGTGTGTTGACCAACCAGTCAGCCTTGTCTTTTTCTAATGAAATTTCAACTGTTTCCCTTTTATCGTGAAATGTTAACTTCAACATTTCCCAAGAATTGCCTTTTTTAGATTTGATAAAAGTTTGTTTTATTGGAGTTCCTCCTATCCAAATGATTTTTGCTGTTGGCTTTGTTGAGAAATTGTCTTCTCTTTCTAAACAAGAAACTATATAATCTGAAGGAACTGTAGTAGTTGGAATCTTGAAGTCAAACCAATCTTGAAGTTCATAATCAAAACAAATACCGTGCATAAAATTAAACAATGATTTCTTCAACCCAAAGCTAAATTTTTCGTGATTGATTCCGGTTTTGTCTTTAAACTGGATATCATTGTTGGCAAAAGTAATAGAGTTTATTACGGGAATTAGTCCAAATTCTTCTGGAGACATTCCAACCGGACTGTGCGCAGTCATGGCAAACTGATGCCAAAAACCCGATTGTAAAATTCCCAACTCAAACATTTGTCTTACCATTTCTAAACTGTCAACGGTTTCTTGAACTGTTTGTGTTGGGTAACCATACATCAAATAGGCATGAACCATAATTCCTGCTTCGGTGAAATTACGAGTTACCTTCGCTACCTGATCTACCGTTACTCCTTTTTGAATTAAATCCAATAATCTGTCTGAAGCAACTTCTAATCCTCCAGAAACAGCTATGCAGCCAGAAGCCTTGAGCAACAAACATAAATCAGCTGTAAAGCTTTTCTCAAAACGAATATTAGTCCACCATGAAACCGTTAGCTTCCGACGAAGTATTTCCAACGCTACTTCACGCATCAATGCTGGAGGTGCCGCTTCATCCACAAAATGAAATCCGGTTTCTCCGTTTTGGGCAATGATTTCTTCCATTCTGTCCACTAAAGTTTTAGCAGCTATGGGTTCGTAGAGCTTAATATAATCTAAAGAAATATCACAAAAAGTACACTTTCCCCAGTAGCAGCCATGCGCCATTGTTAGCTTGTTCCAACGACCATCGCTCCACAAACTGTGCATAGGATTGGCAATTTCGATAACCGAAATATAGTTGTCTAGCAATAAATCGGAATAATCGGGCGTGCCAACTTCGCTTTGTTTGTAATCGGGTTTGGTAGTGTTATTTTTATAAACGACTTCCTGATCTTCGAGTAGGAATGTTCTTTTGAATTCATTGAATGAGATTCCACTTTTGTCGGAATTACAAATGCTATGGTATAATAATTCAACAGGTAACTCGCCATCATCAAGCGTAATGAAATCAAAGAATTCGAAAACGCGTTTGTCTTTTAAGTCACGGAGTTCTGTATTTGGAAAACCACCGCCCAAAGCTATTTTTATTTGTGGAAAGTGTTTTTTTATGAATTGCGCACAACGAAAAGCACTATATAAATTACCCGGAAACGGAACCGAAATCAATACCAACTTAGGTTGAACATGCTTAATTTTTTCTTCTAAAATTGGCAATGTAATAGTATCAATATAAGTTAAGTCATTTTGCAGCAGGCTGTATAGTTCATCAAACGAATTGGCACTTCTACCCAATCGTTCAGCATACCGGCTAAAGCCGAAATTTTCATCAACTACCTCTTTGATATAATCGGATAAATCTTCAAGATACAGTGTGGCCAAATGTTTGGCTTTGTCCTGCATTCCCATCGAACCAAATGCCCATTCCAAATCGTCTAACTGCTCAAAACGAGATGCTTCTGGAAGAAAGTTTCCTGCACAAATTTGTCGAGCTAGTGTTTGATTTTTTCCCTGTAGAAAGGCAATTACTGCATCAATGGTGTTAATGTAGTCTTGTCGTAAAGAAAAAATTCGTTGTAAGTTGTCGGTTGTCGGTTGTCGGTTTTCAGTTGAGAAAATACGATTCAGTCCATCTTTTGAAAACAATTCTAAAATCACCTCTATTCCCAAATCCATTTGAAAAGCAGAAATATTTTTGGTATTCAAAAAACCTTTTATGTAAGCCGTTGCCGGATAAGGTGTGTTGAGTTGCGTGAATGGTGGTGTGATTAAGAGAATATCTTTCATTTGTTTTTGATAGCAAACAAAAATACGTTATTTCTCCTCCTTTTTTCTGGCAGCAATAAAATCGTTTAGTTTTTTACCATACAATGATTTGGCAATCTTTGGTGTCATCGATTTTTGAATGGTATCCATATACTTCAAATTGATATCATATATCTCAGCCAAAGCTACATAAGGAGCTACTTCATAATCACCATGATTTACTGCAAAATTAGTACTGTATAAGTATTTCTTTTTTAAAATCCCTTTTTGTGCTTCCTCAATTTTATTAACTTCCTCTGTATTATTGGCTTTGATTGCCTTGAACTTTTTTTCAATCAGTGTCAGATCCTGATCGACAAATCTGGATACCACTTTTTTATATTCATCATAAAGCTCCTGATTTTTAGAGCCAGTGATTTTAACATCGGCTGTAAAAAAATCTAAAGAAGTTTCAATAGTCATATTACCTTTTTCAGCAAAGAATGGAATGTTATTATCTAGTGAATTGGTTACGCCACGGTCTAAAAATAAATACAGCATTTCGGGTGATTGCAAATCAAACTCGCTGGTAAAATGAGAATCACCGCTTATTTTTATTGTATCAATGGCAACTAACGTTGTGTCTTTAACTCTTTGAATGTATAATGTTCCGCTTTTTAATCCTTTGATATTTCCGGTTAACACAAAGTTTTTGGATGATTTTTTTTCGGAACAACCAACTAATAACAAGATTGAAAAAAGAACAAGAATTGATTTACGCATTGTATATTTTTTTTGGCAATATTACTAAAAAAACCTCAATCTGATGAACAAATTGAGGATTTGAAAGTATACTTGTTTTTAATTAACCTTTCAACCAAGCAGTGTTTAATTTTTCTTTTGAAGTATCTGTAAATTTATATCCTTCTTCTTCATCATAATCCAATTTTACTTTTCCGTTAATGGTTTGTTCCACACCATCTCTTTTTATTTTCAGGCTAATAGCATCATCATTTTTCCAGTTTTGACTCTCGATAATCATGTCATAAATGCTATCAAGGTTATAAGGTTTGTCATTAATTGAAACAATAATATCACCCCCTTTTAAATTCAAACCAGTCATGAAATTATTCAATTTTTCACTTGGAATGACACTAATTTCTTTTGTTGTTGGGTTAACCGTTATATAAGGCGTTGCTCTATCTTTCAAAAAAGGGTTGACTGGCACCTGCACTTTAGCTTTGGTAACTCCCATTTTAGCAAAATACGCATCATAAGGAATTGGAGTTTTTCCAACAACATAGGTATTTAAAAACGTACCAACTTCTGGATATGTCAGTTGGATTATTTTACCAAAGAGCTCATCGTCATCAAAAGATTTGTTTACACCATATTCTTTAGATAACTTTTTCATTAAGTCTAGAATCCCTCTTTGTCCACTACTTTTTTCTCGAATTATTATATCAATACACATTCCGATTAATGCGCCTTTTTCGTATACATTAACGTATTGGTCTTTATAGGGTTCAACCAAAACATTCGAGCTCATTTCAGTAAAAGACATCGTATCATTCATGGTCGATGCATTGTTTATTTTACCAGTCATTCTTTCATAAAACTCATCAGAAGTAATTAACCCTTGATTTACCTGAAATAAATTTGCAAAATATTCAGTTACCCCTTCATACATCCACAAATGTTTTGACATTTTAGGGTTGCTATAATCAAAATATTGAATCTCTTTAGAGTGAATACACAAAGGAGTTACGGTATGAAAAAACTCGTGTGAAACGACATCCTTTAATTGCTCTCCTAATGCCTCTTTATCCATTATTTCTGGAAAAACTACAGTAGTTGATGTATGATGTTCTAATGCGCCATAACCCATTGCATCTTTCTTTCCTATTTCTGATAAATACAATAAAACGGTATAGCGTTTATTAGTATTAATTGAACCCAAAAAAGCTTTTTGGGCACGCATTGTTTTTTCTAAATCGGGCAATAATTCCTTAGCAGAATGTGTTCCATTTGGAGAATAAACGCTAAAAACAATCTCCATACCATCAACATTGAACGTTTCAATATCTGCTTTAGAATACATAATTGGATTATCTGTCAAATCAAAATAACGACTTGCCATAAAGGTGTCTTCGGTATCACTTTTATTAGTGTCAATTAAAGATGTAGCGCCATGAAGAGCTGCTGGATGAAGAATAGTAAGTTTATATGGAATTTCAGTTAGTTGCTTTTTGTCTTCAAAATAGCCCACAAAACCATGATTGTTCACCACGAAATTTTTACCTTCTAATATATTTGTACCAGCTGGTGAAAATATATCATCTTTCATAAATCCTTTCCCTACTTCAGTATCGTAAGTGTCATTTACATAATAGGTCACTTTAGATAACGATTTAGCATTGGAAATTTTCCATGAATTATCATCTGTTTTTGTAGTTGTTAATTCTTTCCCTTTAGCATCAAATGCTTTGAAATCATCAATTAGTTTTCCGTAATTATCTGTCGAATAGGTTCCCGGAACTGTTTTTGGAAAGTTGTAAATGATTTCGCTTGAAGTAAACTTTGGTGGTGTAATGGTTACGCTAACCTTATCGTCTTTTATATTGTTTAAATCAATTACAGCATGTACTTGATTTAAATTTATATTCTTTTTTACTTGTTCTTTGACTGGTAGCTTTTTTACCGTCGATTTTTTTTGTGCAGTTGCATAACCAGAAACAGCTAAGGCAAATAAGGCACTTAAAATTAGTTTATTCATTACAGAAAGATTTTTTTAAAAAAATAAGTCCTCAAAAGTAATTATTAGTTACAATGCTTTCTGTTTTTTTTAGATATGATTAACTAAATTGTAACAATGTCATTTATGAAAATAAAAAAACTCTTGCTGAGCAAGAGTTAAATTTTTAATCAAACTTATTTTTGATGTAATATTTACTATCTAAATCATCAAAGTCATCAATGATTGGCTTTGGCTTTGGCTTACTTCCAGCGGCTTTCTTTTTCCAAAGCTCAAACTTGTCTTTGGATAATCGTTTTCGCATTAATTCGGTAACTTCATTTTCAGTCAGTCCAAATTCTTCTTTAATTACTTCAAAAGGCTTTCTTTCCTCTTGTGCCATGCTGACAACTCTTTCTAATTCTTCATTGTCAAGTTCAACTAGTCTACTTTTTTTCATTTCTGTAAAAGCATTTAAATAATAAGAATGTTAGTTATTAATTCGTATTTCAATATTAGTAAAAAAAATAATTAGTTTACAAACTTCAATGTCTTTTTTTTATTAAGAATTCGGAGAACGCATTTTTTGAAAAGGAATTGCCAACAGATTTGAAAGTTTGTTATTTTCTTCTAGTTTCATGTGCGTGTCAACACCATAGACTATTTTTTCTCTGTCTAATGTTTTAAACGTTCCAAATAGTCGGTCCCAAACCGAAAAGATATTACCATAATTACTATCGGTATAAGGCAAAACGTAGTGATGATGGACCTTGTGCATGTCAGGAGAAACGATAAAATAGCTTAAAATGCTATCTAGCTTTTTGGGCAAAGTAATATTAGCATGAGTAAATTGTGTAGCAATAACGGAAAGTGTTTGGTATAAAAAAACCATCCACATCGGACAACCAACAATCAAAACACCTAGTGTTGTAAATATAAACCGCAACACACTTTCTCCTGGATGATGTCTATTTGCCGAAGTCGTATCAATCCATGTGTCGGTATGATGTATCAAATGAAAACGCCATAAAAATTTGACTTTATGCTCTATCAAATGAACTAAATAAGCGCCAATCAAATCTAAAAGCAACAAACCAACAATAGTATAAATCCAAATATTAAATTCGGATAACCAATTTAAAAGTCCGAATTGATTTTGGGTTGACCAATCAGCTGCTTTTAATAAAATCAAAGCCAAACAGAAATTAACAATCATCGTAGTAACAGTGAAAAAGATGTTAATCCCGGCATGTTGCCATTTGTTATAACTAAATTTAAATAGCGGAATAGCAGTTTCAACCAACCAAAAGAAAGCAATTCCACTAGCCAAAATCAAAGCTCTGTGTGAAGACGGAATAGTAGAAAAGTAATTTATAATCTCGTTCATTGGTAATGAATTTAGTTCAAATATAATAAAACTACTTATTTGATAATTCGGAAAGTGAGATTTATTCTCGGACCAATTTCCTTAGTTGTTTTCGGAATTTGATGTTTCCAGAAATGTTGCGTCGAATCTTTCATAATAAGCAAACTTCCGTGTTCCAGATTGATTTTCAGCTTCTGCTCTTTAATTGTATTATGCTGCAGATGGAAATATCTTTCGGCACCAAAACTCACTGAAGCAATAACCGGATTTCGTCCTAATTCTTTCTCGTTATCAGCATGCCAACCATTGCTGTCTTTGCCATCGCGATAATAATTTAGTAAAACTGTGGTGAAATTTTCATCACAAATTTCTTCAATTTCATTTTTAATAAACATCAATAACGGATTCCATGTATTGGGTTGCATTACAATATTGGAATAACTATAAGGTTTTCCTTCATTACCAAAAAGTGCGGTTAATCTAGGTTGCGGATGAGTTTTTCCATAAACAGTGATGTTGTCTTGTTGCCATGGAATTTCATTTTTTAATTTCTCAAAAAACTCATTGGCTCGATTGTGATCAAAGAAATTTGGATAATACGCAATGGCTGCGTCGGGAACATTGAAAGTGATTTTTTCTTTGGGGAAAAGTGAATTCATAGCACAAAAATAAAAAAAGTTGGAAGATGGAAAATTTTATTCGTCCTGAAAACAGCAAAATGTTATTAATAGCCCCGATGGAAGCAAACTACCATGCCTTGCCGATAGGTAGGCATGTAGTGCGGACAGCGGGACGATACTTCTTGAAAACAGCAAAGACTCTGCTTCTAACTTTTAGAAAAAAAACGGTGAAATTAATCCACCGTTTTATCAAATAGTTATTTCTTGATTTACTCTGATTTTTGCAATAGCATTTTATAGATAAATCCACCAACTATTGCTCCTGCAATTGGCGCAACCCAAAACAACCAAACCTGGTTTAATGGTTCGCCACCCGCAAAAACAGCTTGTGACAACGAACGAGCAGGATTCACAGAAGTGTTTGTGATTGGAATACTTACCAAGTGAATTAAGGTTAAGCCTAAACCAATGGCAACACCCACAAATTTTCCGTTAGTGAATTTATCTGTTGCTCCTAAAATTATAATTAAAAAGAATGCAGTTAAAACGAATTCGGCATCAAAGCACGAAATCATTGAATAGCCATCTGGAGAAAATGCATCAAAACCATTCGATGCAAAAGCACCAGCTTTGGTATTACTGTCATTTACGAAATGAGAGAACTCATCAACAAGGTTCTGAACTATTTACATTATTATCCGCCAATGGTAATCATGCTTCTGTTTTGAGAAAACAGCTCTGGATTTTGGAATTTTAAATCGTCGTCCATTCCGGCGCGAACTGCTTTTTTAGATATTAGGTTTTGTTCGATTAATGGAATTATTGACTCACCGGAACGTAACGTTTCTAATAATGCTGTTTCCGAATTAGAGAACAAGCAGTTTTTTAATTTGCCATCAGCTGTTAATCGAATTCGGTTGCAAGTACCGCAAAAGGGATTCGTAACCGAACTGATGATGGCAAAGCTTCCCAAATGAGATTTAATTTTGAAATTTTTAGCGGTATCATTTGGTGCATCTTCTAAGCGTTCGATTTCGGAAATGGTATATTTTGATTGAATTGTTTCCATAATTTCAGCATAGGAAACCAACTTGGATTTGTCCCATTGGTTGCCGCTGAACGGCATGAATTCTATAAAACGAATCTGGATATTTTTGCTTTTAGTTTCTGAAATAAAATTAAGTATTTCATTGTCATTAAATGACTTAATTAAAACTACATTAAGTTTAACATTAAATTTTTCTTGCAACAATAAATCAATGTTTTTTTGAACAATATCAAAATAGTCACGTCTGGTAATTTGATTAAACTTGTCTTTGATTAAACTATCAATACTGATATTTACCGTTTTAATTCTGGCTTCCTTGAAAGTCTCGATAAAGTTCGGAACTAAAATCCCGTTGGTAGTAATAGATAAATTAATTCCCAATTTTCCCAATCTTAAGATAATTGAAGCTGCATCTTTCCGAACCAAAGGCTCGCCACCAGTCAATCTAATTTTTGTTACGCCAAGATTGACAAAAGTTTCTGCAATGGATACAATTTCGTCAGCCGTCATTAAATGTGACTTTGGAGTAAGTGAAATTCCTTCTTCGGGCATGCAATAGGTGCATCTCAAATTACAATGTTCCGTAATTGAAATGCGCAAATAATCGTGTTTACGGCCAAATGTGTCTTGTAATAGCATATTATTATCCGTGATCAAAACCATTCAATAATTGAAACAAATGCAATACAGACGGGAAAACAGCATCTATTGATTCCGCTGCGCCATTAGTTGAACCTGGCAAAGCCATAAGCAACGTTTCTCCTTTAAACCCAACAACACTTCTTGATAACATAGCAAATGGTGTACGCTCTTGTCCATAGGAACGAATAGCTTCTTCGATTCCGGGAATTCTTCTGTCAATCAAAGGCATAATTGCTTCTGGAGTGACGTCTCTTTTAGACAAACCCGTTCCGCCGGCCAGAATAATCAAATCGGTTTTGTTAGCACAAAGCTTATTTACACTATTTTGAATATCTCTTATTTCATCAGGAATAATGTCGTAGTTAGAAATTTTTAGCCCTAATTTTTCTAGCTTTTCAGTAATTATTTTTCCTGCGCTGTCCTTTTTCTTTCCTTCCGAAACACTGTCGGAACAAACCAAAACAGCAACATTTAAGTTAAAATTTTGCTTGGTTACATAATCTGATTTTCCGCCTTTTTTATGGAGTAATTTTACGGTTGAAATTTCTACTTTTTTATCAATAGGTTTCAACATATCATACATTGTCAAAGCTACGATTGACGCGCCATGCATAGCTTCAACCTCAACACCGGTTTTGTAAATTGTCTTTACAGTAACTTCAATTATGATACTTTCTTTCAAACATTCAAACTGAATTCCGGTATACTCAATCGGTATGGGATGACAATCCGGAATTGCACTTGACGTATTTTTAACAGCAAACAAACCCGCAGTTCTCGATACTTCTAACACATCGCCTTTTGGAACTCTTTTATCCAAAATAGCCTGAATAGTTTCAGCTGAACCAACGGTTACAATGGCTTGTGCTGTTGCAGTTCTTAGTGTTGTGACTTTATGTGTGATATCGACCATTTTATGTGTTTTTTTTCCATGTGTAGGTTTCGTCTTCAAATAGTTCTTTACCAAATACCGGAACTTTTTGTTTTATTTCTTCAACCAAAAATTCTATTGCTTCAAAAACCACTTTTCTTCGTGGTGCAGAAACAAAGACAAACAAACATATTTCGCCAGCTTTTACGATGCCTAAGCTGTGATAAATATGCATACAAGTTAAGTCATATTTGGCGAATGCAGCTTCTCGAATTTCGTGAAAACTGTGTTCAGCCATTTCTTCATAAGCTGAATAATCAATTGCAACAACTTTTTTACCCTCAATTTCATCGGCACGAACTTGCCCGAGGAAAATATTGTGCGCACCAATAGTGGTTTTACTTTGATGCTTCGCGATAGAATTTCCAATAAACTCTGAAGAAATTGCACCTTGAATAAATGTTGTTTTTTTTGGTTTATCTGTTGTCATTAGGTATTCTCTTAATAGATTCTATTCCGTTTTGTAAATGAAAAACATTGGTAAATCCTTTTTTTATTAGATAATCAACAGCCAATTCACTTCTAACTCCATGTTGGCAAACCAGAATTATTTCTTGGCTTGAATCAATATTTTTTAAGAAATCATCAAGCTTTGACAAAGGTACGTTTTTGATGTTTTCCAAATCCAATTTTGGTTCTTCATATTCTTCCCGAATGTCAATTATAAGAGAATTAATATTAGCAAATAAATCGGTAACGGAAAAACTCTTATTAATAAAAATATTTTTATTATTAAAAGTTGTATCTTTTTGAATTTTAATATTTTGAAAACTATTATCTAAACTATTATACAAAATTAACTCGCCACTCAAAACAGCTCCAATTTCCAAGATAATCTTCAGTACTTCATTCGCCTGCATCGCTCCTAATACATTTGGCAAAACTCCCAAAACTCCGGAATCATTACAATTCGGAATCGCATCTAATCGTTCGTCTTCCGGAAACAAACAACGGTAAGTTGGTCCGTTTTGATAATTAAAAACCGAAAGTTGTCCTTCAAATTTATGAATTGAAGCATAGACCATCGGAATTTCTTTTGTAACCGCGACATCATTTATTAAATAGCGCGTAGCAATATTATCTGAGCAATCGATAATAATTTGGTAATCAGAAACAATTTCAAGACAATTTTCTTTAGCAAAATATACATAATGCTGAATTATTTCAACTTCTGGATTTTGCTTTAAAACAACTTCAGCTGCAACTTCAACTTTATTCCGTCCGCAATCATTCAAGCTATATAAAAACTGACGGTGTAAATTGGTTTCTTCAACAACATCACCATCAACAAGACCGATAGTTCCAACTCCGGCTCCAACAAGATTCTGCAAAACTGGACAACCTAAACCTCCAACACCAATAATTAAAACCTTAGCTTCAGCTAGTTTTTGTTGTCCTGTAATTCCAATTTCAGGCAATGTTATTTGTCTTTCGTATCGTTTCATTAAGGCAATTTATTTATCCCCCGGCAAAAGGTGGCAACAAAGCAATTTCGTCATCTTTTTCCAACAAAAAATCATTTTGTAAGAATTTTTTATTTATGGATACTAAATATTTAATAACCAGTATTTTAGGGTATTTTATTTCTAGTTTTGATTGTAGTTTTTTTATCGAATTAGAATTTTCATCAATAAAAAACACTTCCTCTTTTTTCTGAGTAATATCGGCAATAATTCCGAAATATTTCACTGTAATTTCCATTAAGTTGTATACAATTTAAAGATAGCAATCAGTAAAACCAAAGCCAAAACATTTCGCAACATTTGTGTATTCATTTTTTTGCTTCCGACGTAGCCGCCCAGAATTCCGCCAATCAAAACTGCTATTATCAAAGATACCGAAGAAATAGGTAACGTTCCACCTTTGGATACAAATCCGAAAAGTCCAGAAATAGAATTCACAAAAATAAACAAAGCCGAAACCGCTGCGCTTTTTTTGATATCAGCCCAACCCAAAAGTAAAATCACTGGACTCAAAATGATACCACCGCCAATACCTATCAATCCCGATAAAAAGCCAATCGCCGCACCAATGAATAGCGCTAACGGAATGTTTATTGGTTTTAATTCTCCTTTTTGCTTTCCTAATAAGCCTACTAATCTTGCTACAGCAAATAGCAAAACCGTGGCTAAAATTATTTTGTAAATATGTGTTTCAATGGAAATAATTCCGCCTAAAAAAGAAAACGGGATTGAAGTTATCGCAAAAGGATAAAACAACTTCCATTCAAACTTTTTCTCGCGATAATAAAAATAAAACGAAATCGCTGAAACCAATATGTTCAGTACCAAAGCAGTTGGTTTCATAAACGTAACAGGAAACGCAAACAAACTCATCAAAGCTAAATAACCACTAGCACCTCCATGGCCAACACTTGCGTAAAGAAAAGCTACAATCAGTAATAAAACGAGTAATGATGGAGATTGAATAAGTTCGCCTGGAAGCATATTTTAAAATTTAACGAACTGTAAATATAACAACTATTTGTTTTTACTAAATAAGATAGACAACAACTTTATCGCCTTTTAATAATTGATACTTTCCATCAGGAACATACACTAAAGCGTTCGAGATAGCAAAAGAATTTAACATTCCAGAGTCTTGATGCGATAGAATCGTTACTTCATCATTAATAATTGAAGCTTTTAAAAACTGAGAACGTGAATTGTCAACATTAAAATCGTGTGCTAAATTCTTCTTCAAGTCAGAACCGTATTTGTGATTGATTCCAGAACATCTTTGCAATAAAGGCAACACATACACATAAAAACAAGTCAGACTTGCCGCCGGATTTCCCGGTAAAGCAAAAATGATTTTCTCCTTTTGTTTCCCTACCAATAAAGGCTTCCCTGGTTTTTGATTGACTTTATAAAACAGCGTTTCTATATCTAAACTTTCTATAGCCTTGCCTACAAAATCATAATCGCCGACAGAAATTCCGCCTGAAACTAATACAACATCATTTTCATGAATGGCTTTTTCTAATGTACTTTTAGTGTTTTCAAAATCATCGTTTACTTTGTAAAGACAGACTGTATTGAAATTAGCATTAAACAAAGCCGTTTGCAGCATAATTGCGTTTGATTCGTATACTTTTCCTTTTGGCAGTTTTTCTCCAGCTGAAACGAGCTCATTTCCGGTAACAACAATTCCGATGCAAGGTTTTTGAATTACTTTAACTTTGGTAAAACCTAATCCTGTTAAGAATCCGATTGCTGCAGGATTTAAAAATGAACCTTCTAACAATGCAACTTCATCTTTAATAATCTGTGAGCCGAGTTGACGAACATTAGTTTCTGGTTTTATTTTTTCGTGAAGATGTAATTGCGAATTGGCAACAGTTACTTTCTCAATTTGAATTACAGCTTGCGCAGAATTAGGAACGGCAGCACCAGTAAATATTTTTACGGCTTGACCGGGATTTAATTCACTCGTAAAAAAATCACCTGCTTTAACTTCGCCATTAATTTCATATTGCAACGAATCGTGAAGACAAATAGCAAATCCATCCATTGTTGCCTGTCGAAACGGAGGCATGTTGATTGGTGAATAAACTGTTTCAGCCAAAACGTGATTCCGAGCTTCTAATAATGGAAGCTCCAATATTCTTTTGGAACAATCGAGATTTTCAAGTATCGAAAAGGCTTCGGAAGTAGAAATCATCTGTTTTGGTTTTTAACTCTGATTAATTGAGCAGCAACACTAATTGCAATTTCCTGAGTCGTTTCGCTTTTGATATCGATTCCGATTGGTGCATAGACTTTGGCGATTCTGTCTTTATCAAAGCCATCAGTAATCATGTTTTGAAACAAAGTCGCTATCTTTTCTTTGCTACCCAAAAGTCCGATATACTTGAAATCTTTGTTGATCAGTTGTCGGATAATTACTTCGTCTGTTCGGTAACCAAAGGACATAATAACAACGTAAATCTCATTTCCTTCGGGAATATAATTTTCAATTTCTCCAAACTCGACGGTTTGTTTAGAATGCGCAAAGTTGTTTTGCATCATCGTATTCAGATTCTCTCGATGATCTAGAATATGAATTTCAAAATCCATACGAGAAAGCACTTCGCTCAACGCTAATCCAACGTGTCCGCCACCGATGATATAAACTTTATGCGTATGCGAATTGGTTTCGACAAAACTCCATTCCGGATTTTCAGAAGGAATATTAATTCCTAAATTGTTATAGGTAATCTGAAAGCTTCCATTTGTTAGGATTTGGTTAACCAAAGGAAGGAAATCCGAATTTATATCATAAAAAGCAATCGATTGTTGACCTGAGCATATCATTCCCGATTGGTCTTTTGGTGCCGATTTATCATGTATTTGATGTTTTATAAAAGGCTGAAATATTGGTTTGTCTAATAGTGACTGGGCATATTCCACGAGTTTATGCTCCATGATTCCGCCACCAATGGTGCCAAACATTCCATCTTTTGTAACTGCCATTTTAAATCCTTTCCGACCTGGGCTACTTCCTTCATTGGCTATTACAACCATCAATACCAATCGCTTTTCAGATTGAAGTCTTAGTTGGAATTCTGTATAAAAATCTAAAACCATTGTTATTGGATATTAAACTGACTACCATGTTTGAAAAAACGAAGTTATGCAAATAATATTTAAGATAATTTGGAGAAACAATAGCTTTCCTTTATTCTATTCTAGGTTTTTAAACTAAACCGCAAATTGACATATATTATTGGTTTTAAAAAGAATATCTAAATCGTTATTAATAGATTTTTTGAATATAACCATGTAGTTTATCGTTAATAAAATCACTTTAGCTACATTATTTGACTTTTCGTCTACATTTTTTTGTTTTTAAACGGTTATTAAAATTAAAACATTAACATCGTAGAGATATTTGCTTTATAAAAACCCCAAAATCTATTATTTAAATTGTCAAAACTAATATTATGAAAAATTACAAACTAAAAAATTTAAAGACACTGTCTCCAGTTTATCTTATTAGGACATTGTTTTTTAAAAATGGCACACTTAGCGAAAGCTATGGCTCAAAAGACACAACAAGGAATAAGTTTCATTTGTTGGAAAATAATTTTATAGCCTCGTTATTTTTAACCTCGCTTATTACACCCAAGATTGATAGAAGGCTATTACTAATAGTGTTTTTCTTTTTTACTAGTGTAACTATGTTTGGACAGCAAAGTAACATAACGATTTCTACAAGTGCTACCTCAGGAGGTTCATTTACTGGTACTGCACCGAATAGGGTTTTTACAGTAAGTGCTAGTTCTGCAAACATCCAAGCAACTGCTTTGGCAACAGAATTATTAACTAACAATGTTACTATAAATACAGCTTTTGTAGGTGGAACTGGGAATGGGAATGTTACTTTTAACACTGCTGTAACTGTTGCTTCAACAGGTACTACTCAAAAGACATTTACTATAAATGCTAGTGGAAGTATTACTGTTAGTAACGCTATTAATTTGACCCCAAGTAATACAGGTGGTAGCAATAATACTGCAAGGCCTGGTACTAATGTTAGTTTTACAGCTGGCACTTTAATTTCTGTAGCTGCTGCAATAACAACAACAGGAAATCAACGAGGAGGTGTTAATGGTGGTGACGCAGGTTCTATTTCTTTAGTTGCAGGCACTACTATTGCAATTACAGGTGGTGCATTAACTGCTAATGGGGTTGCTTCTGGAAACAGTAATGGTGGTGATATATCACTAACTGGCCCACAAGGAATTACTATAACACAAAATTTATCAGCCACTGCCAACGGTACAGGTACTCGAGGAGATTTTACCATAAATGATGGATCATCAACAGTTACAACAGGAGGTGGGGTTAATGATGGTCAAACAGCAGGGGTTATAAATGGAGGAACATTTACCAAATCAGGCTCTGGTACTTTTGTTATGTCTGGCTCAAATACTTATACAGGAATAACGACTGTTTCAACAGGTGTTTTAAAAATTAAAAACGCAACAGCGACAGGAACTACTGCTGGAGGTGTTATAGTATCTTCGGGAGCTGCTCTTCAAGTAGAAGGTGGTATTACAGTAGGAGCAGAAGCATTAACACTTAATGGTACCGGAATTTCTAACGATGGTGCTTTAAGAAGTGTTGGAACAGGTAACTTAATCAACACTTGGGGAGGTACTATTACATTAGGATCAACTGCAAGAATAAATGCCGATGCTAGTTCTACACTCAGCATAGGGAATATCACAGGAAGTAATATTAATTTGTTTTTAGGAGGTATAGGAACTATTAATGTAACCGGAGCGATAACCACAGGAACAGGCTCTGTGACTGATGACGGACCGGGAAATATTATTTTTTCCGGAACAAATACTTATTCTGGAGCAACAAACATTAATAATGGTATTACCAATTTAGGAGCCTCTAATGTTTTTGCTAATAATTCAAATTTAGTTTTGAATGGAGGAACTTTTAAAACAGGAACATCTACTGGATTTTCTGATACTATGGGTACTTTAACACTAAGTTCTAATTCTACTTTTGCATTTGGATCAACATCACATACGATGGCTTTCACTGCAAGTAATGCAGTTACTTGGGCAGGTACACTATTAACCATTGATAACTGGACCGGAACAGGTGGCTCTACAGGTACTGCAGGTAAAATTACTGTTGGAACAACCAGTAGTGGTTTAACATCAGGACAGTTGGCTAAATTTAGATTTACAGGATATGCACCTGGAGCGGTGCAATTGAGTAACGGTGAAGTTGTTCCAACACCAGCACCCGTAATTACAAGCGCAACGACTGCTAGTTCAACTTATGGAACGGCTTCAAGTTATACCATTATAGGTTCTAACACTCCAACTAGTTATAACGCTACTGGATTGCCAACGGGAATGTCGGTAAATACTACTACAGGTGTTATTACGGTGGCTGCAATAACAGCTGCTGGAAATTATTCTATATCGATATCAGCTACTAATGCCAGTGGAACAAGTACTATTACTACTTTAAGTTATACCGTGAATACCGCTACGCCAACAGTTACTGTTACTGTTGGAACATATACTTTTTCGGGATCACCACAAGGACCAACCGTAGCAACAAATACCGGAACGGGAACATCTTATACTTTCAGTTATTCGGGTACGCCAAATACTGGAACATTTACAACAGGTGCAACAAGGCCGACAAATGCAGGAACATATACTGTAACAGCAACAGTAGCCGCAAACGGAAACTATGGTTCAGCAAGTTCAAGTGCAACAGCATTTACCATTGGTAAAGCTACACCAGTAGTAACCATCACAGGTAATGCAACACCATACACCTACAGTGGATCAACACAAGGTCCGACAACTTCAACCAATACCGGAACAGGCGTTGTTACGTACAGTTATTCGGGTACACCAAATACTGGAACATTTACAACAGGTACAACATTGCCAACAAATGCAGGAACATACTCTGTAACAGCAACAGCCGCAGCAAGTGTTGATGGTAACTGGAACGCAGCGAGTTCTAGTGCAAGTGCGTTTACCATTGGTGTAGCCACACCAACCGTAACGGTAACTGTTGGAACATATACTTATTCCGGAAGCCCACAAGGACCAACCGTAGCAACAAATACCGGAACAGGAACATCTTATACTTTCAGTTATTCAGGAACAGACGGGACAACCTATGGGCCTAGTGCTACGCTACCAACAAATGCAGGAAGCTATTCCGCTACTGCTACTGTAGCAGCTAATGGGAATTATAATTTGGCAAGTTCTGTAATCACTAGCTTTACTATAGAAATGGCAGAACTTACTATAACAGCTTCCGATGTAACTAAAGATTTTGGAACAACCTACAACTTAGGTACAACTGCTTTTTCAACAAGTGGTTTATTAAACTCTGAAACAATTGGAGGAGTTACATTAACAAGCGAAGGAGCTGATTCGACAGCAGAAGAAGGCACTTATCCAATTATACCTTCTGCGGCAACTGGCGGTACATTTACTGCCACTAATTATAATATAACCTACTCTAACGGGACGTTAATTGTAAATGAAGGCTCAGAAGGAGGTATAATTTCAGCAAATAGTTCAAGTATATGCTCAGGTACTACAACTACATTAAATTTATCAGGTAATATTGGCAATGTAATTCGTTGGGAGTATGCAATTAGTCCATTTACAAACTGGATAGTAATTGCAAATACTAATTCGTCATATACCACTCCATCGTTAACAGAGACAACCCAATATAGAGCGGTTGTAAGAAATGGAAACAGTCCTGAACGAATTTCAACAACTTTTGAAGTATCCATAGGGGGTTCAACAACATGGGATGGTAGTGCTTGGAACAACGGAGAGCCGGATTCATCCAAAACGGCTATCATATCAGGAACATATACCTCAAATGGTGATAATATTAACGCTTGCTCTTTAACAATAAATAATAATGCTACAGTCGTAATTTCGGCTGGAGATAATGTAACTTTGAGTGGAGCTTTGACAACTACTACAGGAACTTCTGTAACCTTTCAAAGTAATGCCCACTTAATTCAAAACGGTACTACAAATACAAATTCCGGATCAGTAACTTTCCAACGTGAAAGTGCTCTCATAAAACGTTTAGATTATACTTTTTGGTCGTCTCCTGTAGCAGGTCAACAGTTACAAGCTTTCTCTCCTCAAACATTGAGTAATCGTTTTTATACCTACAATTCTGCGAATAATGCGTACGATCAGATTGCTTCTCCTTCAGCAACTAATTTTGAAGCAACGAAAGGCTATTTAATAAGAGCGGCTAATAATCTATCTACAACAGTATTAGGAAATTGGCTTGGTCAGTTTAGAGGCATTCCTAATAACGGAAATTATACTTTTACATTATCAGGTACAACTCCTGGAAATCGTTTTAATTTAGTTGGAAATCCATATCCATCGCCAATTTCAGTTGTTGATTTTATAGAGAATGCTAACAATGCTGAATCTATAACCGGAACTTTATATTTTTTAAGAAAAGTTAATGGATCATTATATCCAAGTTATTGCACTCTAACACCACTAGGAGGATTTGTAAGCAATGGTCATCCATCTTCAAATGCTTTTGCTCAAAATCCAAATGCAGTTATCGAAACAGGACAGGGATTTCTTGTTGAGGCCACCGGAAATGGTAGTGGTACAGTAGAATTTAATAATACGATGCGTACCAATACCCATCATGATCGTTTTTTAAAAACAACCTCAATTGAACGCAATCGACTTTGGCTCAATTTAACCAACGCTAACGGTGCTTTTTCACAAACTATGGTAGGTTATATTACTAACGCCACTCAGGATTTCGATAATAATATTGATGGAAAGTACAATAATGATGGTGATATTGCAATAGCATCTTTAATTGGAACCACACCATATGCTATTCAGGGAAGAGCACTGCCGTTTGATCCAAGTGATGTAGTTAAGATGAGTTTTAAAACAGCGACTTCAGGTAATTTTACCATCGCAATTGACCATACTGACGGATTCTTTGCTCAAGGGCAGATAGTTTACTTAAAAGATAACTTAACAGGTACAGTGCATAATCTAAATTCTGGAGGCTTTACTTTCACATCAGAAGCAGGTACATTTGATTCAAGATTTGAATTGCTTTACCAGTTACCACTGGCTACTACCAATCCTCAATTCAATGCTAATCAGGTGATTATTTACAAAGATGCCGGAAACAATTTAATTATTAATACCGGTAATGAAAGTATGGCAGCTGTAAAGGTATTTGATATCAACGGAAAATTAATTTTAGAAAAAAAAGGTATTAATGCCGCACAAACATCCCTATTTATTGGCTTGTCAAATGAAGTGGTTTTAATACAAATTACTTCTGAAAGTGGAATCATGGTAACAAAGAAATACTTATTACAACGAATGACGCTTAAAAAAGATAAACCGGCTATAGAAAAAACACAAATTGCCAACGATGATTAAGTTTTATTAATACTTCTTTACTTAGCCCCTATTTCAATAGGGGCTTTTTTTTTACTTTACTTAACTAAAATCATATCTTACTTATTTTCAATTTAAATCTATATTTGTAGGTTCGTAATTAAAAAAAAAGAAAGTTTTGCAACAAAGAAAAATATACAGCAACCGCGTTTGGGTTGAAAACAAACTACAGCCAGCAACAATAACTTTTACTAATGGAATCAAGGCTATTGATTTCCAAAAATCTGCAGACGCTGAAGATTACGGTAATGCCATTATCATGCCTGGCGTCATTGATGTCCATGTTCACATCAACGAACCAGGAAGAACGGAATGGGAAGGTTTTGAAACTGCTACTCAAGCAGCAGCAGCAGGAGGAAGTACAACAATTATAGACATGCCATTAAATGCAAGTCCGGTGACAACTACTTTAGATGCTTTCAACCAAAAACTAGAAGCATCAAAAGGCAAAATGAATGTTAACGTTGGTTTTTATGCCGGATTAATTCCGGGAAATATTGGTCAACTAGAATCATTGTTTAATGCTGGAGTTGTTGGCGTAAAATGCTTCCTAACACATTCGGGCATCGATGAATTTCCAAATGTTACTGAAAAAGATTTGGATGAAGCAATGCCTATTATTGCCAAACACAATATTCCTTTATTGGCTCACTGCGAATTATACGACACCGAAGTTGATTGTGATTTCGATAATAATCCAACAAGCTATCAACATTATTTAGCAAGTCGTCCTAAGCAATGGGAAAATGATGCTATTGCTCTAATGATTCGTAAATGTCGTCAATACAATTGCCCGATTCATATTGTTCATGTAGCATCTGCGGAAGCGTTAGCAATGATTGAAGCGGCGAAAAAAGAAGGTTTACCCATCACTGCCGAAACTTGTACCCAATATTTTTTCTTTAATGCCGAAGATATTCCCGATGCCAATTGCATTTACAAATGTGCGCCACCAATTCGTGAGAAAGCCAACAATGAGCAATTGAAACACGCTTTTGTTACAGGTGTTTTAGATTTTATAACAACCGACCACTCACCTGCTCCACCTAATATTAAAGAAGTGGAAAGCGGAAATTTAAAGAAAGCTTGGGGTGGAATTGCAGGAATTCAATTCTTGTTAACAGCTTCATGGACAGCCTTAAAAAACACTATGTCATTGGAACAATTTATTCCGTTAGTGACTTCAAAACCAGCTAATTTCATAAAAGCTTCAACAAAAGGAACAATCAAAATTGGTAACGATGCTGATTTTGTAATTTGGAACCCCGACGCAAACGATATAGTAAAACCTGAAGACCTATTTTTCAGATATAAAATAAGTCCATATATTGCACAAAACTTACACGGTCAAGTGCTGGAAACGATAGTAAATGGCACAACTGTTTACAGCAATAAGTTAATACAAAACAAAAATAAAGGACTATGGCTTTTGCAAAAGTAACCGAGATTATTAAAGAATCACCTGCATTTACATCGCTTACCGATTTAGCCGCAGAACGATTAGGTGGGAAAGTATTGTATGCAACCGATGATTTTTTTGCTGAAAAAGAAAACTTGATTCTGCCTACACGAGGCATTTTTATTACCGATAAATACACCGACAGAGGTAAATGGATGGACGGTTGGGAAAGCCGAAGAAAAAGAACTCCAGGACACGATTGGGCGATTATTCAATTGGCTACTTCGGGAAAAATTACGGGTTTCGATATTGATACTAATTTCTTTTTGGGAAATCATCCGCCACACGCTTCGATTGAGGCAATTAATTTACCTAATGCTGTTGGAATTTCGGATTGGGAGAATTTGGCATGGAAAGAAATCCTGCCAAAATCACATTTAGATGCAGGATCACAAAACTTCTACGAATGTGAAAGCAACGAAATCTATACCCATTTACGTTTACACATTTATCCTGATGGTGGCGTAGCACGTTTCCGTGTTTATGGAGAAGTGTTTAAAAACTGGGATGCTGTTTCAACAAATGATACTTTAGATTTAGCTGCAGCGATTAACGGTGGACAAGCCATTGCCTGCAATGATATGTTCTTTAGCGCGATGAGCAATTTGATTATGCCAAATCGTGGAGCCAATATGGGTGACGGCTGGGAAACTAAACGTAACCGAACTCCGAACAATCGCGATTGGGTTATTTTAAAATTAGCTCACAAAGGAACCGTTGAAAGAATTGTAGTTGATACGTGTCACTTTAAAGGAAATTATCCTGATAGCTGTTCGATTGAATTCTGCGTAAGCGATAACGACGAAGCAGTTATCAATAGCGGTAATTGGCAACCATTGTTACCACAACAAAAATTAAGTGCTGACAACGAACACGAATTTGTAAAAGAAATAAATAGTCATAATGCCATAACGCATGTTCGTTTGAACATCTTTCCTGATGGTGGTATCAGCCGTCTGCGATTATTTGGTAAAATCAATTAACTAGTGTCTATAGGAACATTTGTCATAATAGTATTGTATGTGTTGTATTTCAGCGTTTTGATTACGTTGAGCTATATGTCATACAAAATGCCGAACTTCTTGAAAGGAAAATCACAAAAGAATCCAGAAGACGACGAAGATATTAGAAACACCAGCATGAATTATATTTATGCCGGAATCTTGTTAATGATAGTTGGGATTTTAGTTAATACATACATTTTAGTTGAAGGAACCCCATTAGAAAGTCACATGATGGAATGGCTGAATATTGTCATTCGCCTTATGCATATTACTTTCGGAATTGCTTGGATTGGCGCTTCGTTTTATTTTGTATTCCTCGAAAATGCATTAAATCGAACGGAAGATGTTCGTGATGAATTGGCTGGAAACCTTTGGGCAGTTCATGGTGGTGGATTCTATTATTTGGAAAAATATAAAGTCGCACCAAAGACAATCCCGAAACACTTGCATTGGTTTAAATATGAAGCTTATTTTACTTGGCTTTCTGGGTTTTGCTTATTGTTTGTTGTTTATTATTTCAATGCTTCTGCCTTTTTAATTGATAAGAATGTATTGGATATTTCGGCTTTTCAGGGAATCATGATTGGCGTTAGTTCATTCGTAGTTGCCTGGATTATTTACGACAAAATGTGTAAATCTTCCTTAATTAAAAACCAATTGGCGTTTTCTTTAGTTGGATTTGCTTTCCTAATATTGTTTGCTTGGTTCTACTGTCATGTATTTAGTGCACGTGCCGCTTACATTCATTTTGGAGCGATGATTGGCGGAATTATGGTGGCCAATGTATTTTTTGTGATTATTCCGGGACAAAAAGAAATGGTACGTTGCGCGAAACTTGGAATTCCGTTAGATCCAAGTTTGGGAAAAAAAGCTTTAGCACGTTCATTACACAATAATTATTTCACGCTTCCTGTGTTATTTGTAATGGTGAGTAATCACTTTCCGTCAACCTTTGGTTATGAATATCCTTGGGTGATTTTGGCTATAATTTCTTTCGGTACGGCAGGTGTAAAACACTATTTAAACTTAAAGGAACAACAAAATCTCAACGTATGGATTCTACCTGTTTCGGTAGTAATTCTTTTGGCAGCCTGCTTTATTTCGGCACCAAGTACTAATCCGTATGAATGTAAAAAAGAAGTCAGCTTTACAGAAGTAAATGCCATCATCCAAAAACGATGTACACAATGTCATTCTGCTACTCCAACAGATGATGTATATACAACAGCTCCAAACGGAGTAAAATATGATACGCCACAGGATATTTACACCAAAAGAGATTTGATTATGCAACGTGTGGTAATTACCAAAACGATGCCTCAAAATAATAAAACCAACATTACTGAAGAAGAACGAAACATGATAAGATGTTGGATAGAACAAGGCGCAAGTCTAAAATAATGAAAATATGAATTTAGTAACATTTAATAGTTTAGATAAAGAATCGGCAAGAAAAGAGTTGTTTGCTTGTTGTGGCTCGAACCAATGGACAGATTCTATGATGAATCACTTCCCTTTTGCTTCAGAAAAGCAATTGGTAGATTTGTCATCCAAAATATGGTACGACGAATGCACTGAAGCAGATTGGCGCGAATCGTTTACGCATCATCCGAAGATTGGTGATGTAAAAAGTCTAACCGAAAAGTTTGCAGGAAAAGAACAAGCAGGAGTTGCTGTGGCAACATCTGAAACTATTGAATCTTTGGCAAAAGCTAATGCTAATTATGAAGCTAAAAACGGATTCATTTTCATCGTTTGTGCTACCGGAAAATCTGCTGATGAAATGTTAGCCTTATTAAATGACCGTTTGCAAAATACTGCCGAAGAAGAACTGCATATTGCCATGGGCGAACAACAAAAAATCTCTATCATTCGTTTCAAAAAGATGTTGCCTGAAGGTGATTTCAGTTTCCTGAAAGTAAGTCAAATTACGACACACGTTTTAGATACCTCAACCGGAATTCCCGGAAAGGACATTTCTATCCGATTACAAGCTTTACGAAATAACATTTGGCAAACCATCGCCCAAGGTATTACAAATGCTGACGGTAGAATTCCAGATTTACTTCCGCAAGAGCGAAATCTTAAACCTGATTCCTATAAAATGGTTTTCGATACCGGAAGCTATTATTCGAATACCAAGACCTTTTACCCAAAAGTAGAAATCATTTTCAACACTTTTGACGAAACACATTATCATGTTCCTTTATTGGTTAATCCTTTTGGATATAGTACTTATAGAGGAAGTTAAGAGAAAAGAAGCAAGAGAATAGACTAGAAATAAATTATTATGACTATACCACCAAATAAAAAAGAACAATTGTTCAACAGTTTAAGCAAAGCCAATTCGACTTTCAACGAAATATATCCAGGAGACCGAAGTGAACGTCAGCCTGTGCATACATTATATGGCGGAGCGAACCTTTTCAAATCAGATGCTCCAATCCTATTGGGACAACGAGCTTTGGAAATATTAGAAACCTACGCACCAAACCATGAAGTTTTTGGTAAAGCTTTTGGCTTGACCGGTGGAAATGATTTTAGTAAACGTATTTATGATAAGGTCGTAGCCAAATTAAAATCAGAAGCGATTGAAGATTTCCGTATTGATTTTGAAGATGGTTACGGAAACCGAAGCAACGAAGAAGAAGATGCCACAGCTGAAAGTACAGCAAAGGAAGTTGCAAAAGGAATGCAGGACAAAACGCTTTCACCATTCATCGGAATCCGAATCAAACCGTTTACAGAAGAAATGAAAGAAAGAGGTTTGCGTACGCTAGACATTTTTGTTTCGACTTTGGTGAAAGAAACCGGTGGAAAACTACCAGACAATTTTGTAGTGATGTTGCCAAAAGTCACTATTCCTGAACAACCGGAAACATTAGCCAACTTCATGACAATTTTGGAAGAAGAATTAAGTTTATCAAAAGGATCTCTTAAAATGGAGATGATGGTCGAAACTACTCAGGCTATTATGGATATTGCCGGAACCAATCCGTTATACCGCTTTATAAAAGCGGCTCAAGGACGTTGCATTGCGATGCATTTTGGAACGTATGATTACACCGCAAGCTGCAGCATCACGGCCAAATACCAAGAAATGGATCATCCAGTTTGCGATTTTGCGCATCATGTTACCAAAGTAGCTTTGGCGCATACCGGAATCTGGTTGAGCGATGGCGCTACGAATACGATGCCTATCGGGCCACACCGAGGTGATTTGACTCCAGAGCAGGAAAAAGAAAACATGGAAGTCGTTCACAGATCCTGGAAAAAAGGCTACGATCACATTCGTCATTCATTGTGGAATGGTTATTATCAGGGTTGGGATTTGAATCCGGCGCAGTTCCCTATGCGTTATGCGGCAGTATATGCATTCTTTTTGGAAAGCTATGACGATGCGGTAGAGCGTTTGAAAACCTTTGTGGAAAAAGCAGCACGTGCAACACTTATCGGCGATGTATTTGATGATGCCGCTACCGGACAAGGATTATTAAACTATTTCCTTCGTGCACTAAACAGTGGCGCGATAACAGAAGAAGAAGTTTTGGCAACTGGCCTGACTTTAGAAGAAATTCGTGGTCGTTCTTTTAAGAAAATTTTAGAGAATAGAGCTGGTAAATAGCCTGCCTATCGGCAGACAGGTGTTCAGTGTTCAGATAGTAAGGAGTTTATTAAGGAACTTGCTGATGTTTTTTTTATTGGTTTAGAAAACCTTATTAATAGAGGTTGCGTTTCATTTCATCACATTCAATTACTCAATTTGAGTTTCATCATTATGTCTGTCTGTTCGTCATCTCCTAATTTGAAAATGTGTTTGTCAAACTCAACAAAACCATTTTTTTTGTAAAAGCTAATTGCTCTTGGATTTTCTTCCCAAACTCCCAACCAAACACATTCGGCTTTTTTCTGCTTTGCTATTTGGATTGCTTTGTCATACAATAATTGCCCAACGCTTTTTCCGTGAAATTCCTTTGAAACATAAATTCGTTCAATTTCAAGTGCTCTGCTATCTTTTAATTCAGTTTGCGATTCTCCAAAGTTGATTTTTAAGTAACCAATTACTTCATTGTTAAACGTTGCGAAATAAAACTCTGAATTGTCATCGTTAAGTTCCGCAGTTAACTTTTCTTCTGAAAATCCTTCTTTTAAATAGCTTTTCATATTCTCCTCGGAATTTGATTCAGAGAATGTTTCTTCAAACGTTTGCCTACCTATTTTCTGCAACTGGAGAATATCTTTTAGAGCAATTTTTCTAATTTCAATAGTAGCCATCTCTCCTATTTTCTATACAAATCCATCAAAACTTTTTCCGGAGTATACGGTGCATTAACTGCAAAATCTACATTTGGATTGAATGCTTTTATTGCGTTTCTAATAGCAAAATAAGCTCCAATTCCATACATTAATGGCGGTTCACCAACAGCTTTTGATTTTTTGATGGCTAGTTCGTGACCTTCAGTTTCCAAATGTTGGATATTGATTTGTTTTGGTACCGAATAAATATCGGGAACTTTATAGGTTGAAAGTGCATTAGACATTAATCTTCCTTGGTCGTTATAGACAATCTCTTCTAAAGTCATCCAGCCGATACCTTGCACCAATCCGCCTTCAATCTGACCATTATCAATAGTAGGGTTCATACTTTTTCCGAAATCGTGTACAATATTGACGCTATCAAAATCGTAGGTTCCTTTCAGACAATCGACTGTAACTTCATGAATGGAAGTTCCGTAAACGTGATATGCAAACGGATGTCCTTTCTCTTTGGTTTTATCGTAATGAATGGTTGGAGTTGCATAATGAGAATTTTCAGAAAGCGCGACACGTTGGGTGAAAGCTTTTAGAATCAAATCCTTCCAAGAGAGTTCAGTTTTTGTTTTATTGGCGTACACCATTTCATCTTTGAGTTCTATGATTTGGTTGGTGTAGTCTTTCTGAGCGACCGCTTTTAAACGTTCCAATAAAGCGTTACAAGCCATCTGCAAAGCCTTTCCATTAAGGTCGGCTCCAGCGCTGGCTGCTGTTGGAGATGTATTGGCAACTCGAAGCGTATTCGTAGATTCTATTCGGACTTTATTCGCATTGATACTAAAAGTCTCAACCACAATTTGAAGCATTTTGGTATTTAAACCCTGTCCCATTTCGACACCACCTGTACTTACCACAACGCTTCCATCGTGGTAAATATGTACTAAAGCACGCGCGTGATTCATCATGGTATTGGTAAATGAAATTCCGAAACAAATGGGTTGAATTGCCAAACCCTTTTTAAATCGGGTATTGGCTTTATTGAAGGCTTCTACTCTATTTTTTTGTGCTTCATAATCGTAGCTTTTCATACAGGTTTCCCATGTATTAGTAGCTTCAACCTGCTGCAAAATCTGTCCATACGATAATTCATCGCCATCTTTTACCAGATTGGCTTTCTGAATTACTGCTGGGCTTACACCTAATTTTTCAGCAGCTTTAACAATCGCGGCTTCAATTACAAATTTACCTTGTGGCCCACCAAATCCACGGAAAGCGGTATTTGGCGGTAAATTTGTTTTACAACTGTAGGCTTTCGCAATCACATTCGGAACAAAATAAGCATTAGTCGAGTGGAACAACGTTCTTTCCATAACCGCAGGCGATAAATCGGCAGCAGCTCCCGCATTTTGATAATGCGTAACTTCGTAGGCAATGATTTTATAATCCTTGTCTAAGCCAATTTTAAAATCGGCAGAATACGGATGACGTTTTCCTGTCATTCGCATATCATCCATGCGGTGCATCGACATTTTTACGGGTTTGTGCAGAATTTGGCAAGCCAACGCTACCATAACTGCCCAAGGAGTCGCTTGGTCTTCTTTTCCTCCGAAACCGCCGCCAAGACGAACCGTATCGATTTCGACTTTGTGCATTGGGATTCCCAAAACCTGTGCTACCATTCGTTGCACGGCAGTTGGACCTTGAGTAGATGAGGATATGACAATGCTTCCATCTTCTTTTGGACGAGCATAAGCACCTTGCGTTTCTATGTATAAATGTTCCTGTCCGTTAACGTCGCTTCTTCCTTCGAAAATATGCTTGCATTTTGCCAAGGCAGATTCGGTGTCACCTAATTTGAATTGTCTTGGAGGCATGATTAATTTGCCTTTTGCTTGTGCTTCTCTTGGATCTACAATGACT
>Ga0315907_10000824_pt1 | contig 42613 bp, 36 predicted proteins | sample LakEriMetagenome_3_FD_203525 | JGI IMG/M metagenome (GOLD analysis project Ga0315907, IMG submission 203525) | Freshwater fungal communities from buoy surface, Lake Erie, Ohio, United States - Buoy 12 MA123 | ecosystem: Environmental > Aquatic > Freshwater > Lake > Lake biofilm | place: USA...
CTATATCGAGCGCTTCTACAACCCGCATCGCAGGCACTCGACGCTCGGCTACGAGAGCCCGATAGCCTTCGAGGCGAAGATGAGGGTAGCTTAACTACGTGTCCACGGAACCCGGGGCAGGCCAGTGGTCACAGTTTAAAAAAGAAGCGCCTCGCAGCAGGATCGCTGGAGGCGCTTGAGGTGGGTTTCGAGGTGCTGAAGCGGGACTGAGGTGGTGGGCGATATGCTCTAGTGGAAGGTATTGAACCGATAGGCGTGGTCAGTCCGCTATAGTGGGGGGAATCTCCCCGCCCCACAGTTTCACCCGAAGGCCGCGTGAATCCGACCGATGGACATGACGCGATCTTGTGGACCGGGATCGACTGCGAACCAGGGAAGCGTCCCACCCGCTCGCTCTACCCAGACCTCCCGAAAGCCGAAGAGGCTCGCCAGGAAGCGCGGCAAGCGGATGTAGAAGGCGTTGGGGTGGCGTTCGATGATCATTGCGGTGGTCCTCCTGTTGGACTGAAGCGCCACTACGGCGCACACCAAGGCGACTCCAGATCGACGCTGAAGATCAAGACTAGTACTTGGACGCGGGCTGTCTTAGGGTATGATCACTGAGGCGATTCAATCCACTGAAGCAGGGATTGAAGACGACTGCGGGGCAGTCAAAGACGCCGTCTCGCTTTCACCAATGCGCCCCGCTACGCCGCCCAGACCGCTCGTCACCCACACCTTGGTCGTAGGTTTTGGCTTGCCTGCCACCGGCTGTTCACAAACCCCCGTCCCGCCCTGATCCAAAAAAGTGAGTCCGATCAATGGGGCCGGTTGGCTGGATTGTGTGTTCATAAACTAGTTGCTTTATGAACAGTCTTTGGGCAAGATTCTCCGATCAACAGCCAAGGAGGCACCATGTCCAACTCAGGAAAGCCAAAGCGCGCGGCGCTCTATCTTCGCGTTTCGACCGGCGAACAGACGACCGAGAACCAGAAGCGTGACTTAGAGAAGCTGGCGGACCTTCGGGGTCTGTCGGTCGTTACCATCTACGAGGACGCTGGGGTGTCGGGTGCAAAGGACCGCCACGACCGCCCCGGCCTAGACGCGCTGCTGAAGGACGCGAGGAAGCGGCGCTTCGACATCGCCCTCTTCTGGAGCGTAGATCGCCTAGGCCGCTCGACCCGACAGGTCACGACCCACATGGGCGACCTTGATGCGTGCGGTGTGGCTCAGTTCTTCTTCAAGGAGAGCATGGACACCAGCACGGCACATGGACGGGCCATGCTGGAGATGGCCGCAGTATTCGCCACGCTGGAGCGCGAGATGATCCGTGAGCGAGTGATCGCTGGCCTCGCTCGGGTGAAGGCTACAGGGAAGACGAAGAGCGGCAAGCCGGTGGGCCGTCCCACAGTCGATCCGAAGATCGCCGCAAGGATCGTCAAGATGCGCGGCGAAGGCCAGTCCATCCGCAAGATCGCAGCGGCGGTGGGGCTATCGGTCGGAGTGGTGGCGAAGTACGGGGCAGCGGCGTGACAGGTAGCGCCCATCAGAAGAGAGATAGAAGCGCCAGCGTCCGCGTTGCCCAAGGTAGAGGCCGGTGTTTCTGAAGTTGCTTGCGGTGGGATTAGGTGACGCTGCGACCCGCCACCGGGGGAATCTCGACCGCGTCGGAAGTCGGATACCCTCTCAGATTTTTCGGCCCGGTTTTTTCACGAAGCCAGCGTATGGGGAATTGTGTGGGGTAACGTGTGGGGAATAGTGTTAGGCATACCCTATTTAGACATTGAAAACGCTAAGAAAATCGACTCTAAAAAAAGCTGGCGTCCCCGAGAGGAATCGAACCTCCGACCCGCAGTTTAGGAAACTGCTGCTCTATCCTGCTGAGCTACGGGGACGTGCGCGGCGCGTGAGAATAACCCGCACGCGCGAAAGAATCCACGATGCGGATGACAAGGATCGTGGCCACAAACGCGACCGCAATGCCGTAGAGCGTGCCCTCGGGCCAGCCATGGTCGAGGAACCAGCCGAGCAGCAGCGGGGCCAGCATCGAGCCAATATCGAAGCCCGAATAGACGAGCCCAAAGGTGCGGCCCGTGGCCCCCGGCGGAGCGAGTTTTTTGACCAAGATATCGCGCGCGGCCGACGTGATTCCGACCGCCATGCCGGTTGCCGCGAAAAGTACGAGCACCGCCGCAAAAGGCGGGGTGAAGGCGACCGAACTTGCGAGCAGCAAGGCGGCGGCAATCAAGCCCGCGGCCGCGACCTGGTCGTGCCGGTCGGTGGCATCGGCCACGAACCCGCCCGCCAGGATGCCGATCGCATTGCCGACCAGATAGAGCGTGACAGCCAGCGTAGCCGCACGGAACTCGATGCCGTGGATCGCGGCAAGGCTTGCGGCGGCAAACGTCTGCACGCCCGAACTCGACATCGCCGTCATCGTCAGATAGACGAACGCTGCGAGCATCGCGGGCATCACGAGCAGTTTGCCGAAGGCGGCCGCGACTTCGCGAATACCTTCTTTGGCGGCAGCGGCCGTCGGTGCAGCTTCGCCCAAGAGATCGCGCGCAAGATAGACGAACGCTGCCTGCACCAAACCATAGATGCCGCCGATCGCAAGGGCCGTGCGCCAGCCAAGCCAGAAGCCCAACGCCGCCAGCAGCAGCGGCGACACGACGTAGCCGATCGTGCCGCCGAACGCGTGGATCGAAAAGGCGCGACCCGTGCGGCTTGGATGCACGCGCGAGGCTAGGATCGCGAAGTCGGCCGGGTGGAATACCGAATTGCCGAGCCCGGCCAGGACCGCGAGCGGCAGAAACATCCAGAAAGCCGGCACAAAGGCCATCGCGAGGATCGCACTCGCCAACAGCGCCATGCCTGCGGCCAGCACGCGCCGACCGCCCCAGCGATCGACAAAGATGCCGACGAAAGCCTGGCCGAGCCCCGAGGCCAGATAGAACGCGGCCACCACGCTGCCAAGGGCGGCGAAGCCCATGCCGAACTCTTCCTGCAGCAGCGGAAACATCGGCGGCAGACAGAATTGGAAAACATGGCTCGTCGAATGAACAAGCCCGACCGCACCGATCACGGCGTAGTCGCGCTGGCGCCGTGCTGGCGAATCCGCCTCGATCACGCGATGTCCTTCTCTAGAGCCTTTTGGCTCGCTCCATCGCCGCGACAAGATGGCTGCGAATACCCGGTTCCATGGCCGAATGCCCGGCGTCGGGAACGACATGATAGCGCGCCTGCGGCCAGCGTGCTGCCAATTCGTCGGCCGTGACGATTGGGCAGACCATGTCGTAGCGGCCCTGTACGATCGTTGTCGGGATATCGCGGATGCGATCCACACCGTCGAGCAGTTCGGTGTCGCCCAGGAACACGCGGTGGCGGAAGTAATGCGCCTCGATGCGCGCGAGGCCCAACGCCATGCGGTCTTCGGAGAAGGCCAGCACCGTGTCGGGGCTCGGCATCAGCGTCGAGCATGAGCCCTCGTACGAACTCCACGCGCGTGCGGCGGGCAGCGACACGGCCGGATCGGGGTCGGCAAGCCGCGTCCAGTAGTTCGCCAGCAGATCGCTACGCTCGGCCTCAGGCAGGAAGCTCGAAAATTTGCGCCACGCTTCGGGAAACACGAACCGGATGCCCGACAAGAACCAGTCGATCTCGATCTTGCGACCGAGAAAAATGCCGCGCAGCGCGAGCGAGCGCACGCGCGCGGGATGCGCCTGCGCATAAGCCAAAGCGAGCGTTGAGCCCCACGAGCCGCCGAACACGTGCCACGCGTCGAGGGCGAGATGCAGCCGCAGACGCTCCATGTCGGCGACGAGGAGCTGCGTGGTGTTGTCGGTGGTTTCGCCGTGCGGGCGCGAACGGCCGGCCCCGCGCTGGTCGAACACGACGATGCGATAATGCAGCGGATCGAAAAAACGCCGATGGGTCGGCGTTGCCCCGGCCCCTGGCCCGCCATGCAGGAACACGACGGCCGGGCCCGCCGGATTGCCCGACTGCTCCCAATACATCTGGTGGCGACCGTCGAGGTCCAACATGCCGGAACCGTAGGGTTCGAGCGGCGGATAGAGATCTGTGCGCAAGGCTGAATCGGCAGGCATGGCGGCGAGCTTCGCGTGCGGCCACTTCTTCGTCAAGGAGGGCCGTTTCGTCAAGGCGGGCTTGACCTTGGCCCACGCCCGCGACAGATTCGCGCCCATGCGTCGATTTCTTTCGCTTTTTGCGGCGTGCGGTTTGGCCTTGGCGCTGGGCGCTTGCGCGCAGAACCAAGCCAGCGGCCGCAGCCAGTTCACGGCCTTCGTGAGCCCGGCCGAGGAGATGCGAATCGGCCGCGAAGAGCACCCCAAAGTGCTCGAACAATACGGCGGCGAATACAACAATCCGCGCGTGAAGGCCTATGTGCAGCGCATCGGCGAACGGCTTGCCGCGCGCAGCGAGCTCGCCGGCTCGAGCTTCACCTTCACCGTGCTCAACAGCGATATCTCGAACGCGTTCGCCCTGCCGGGCGGCTACGTCTATATCTCGCGTGGCCTGTTGGGTTTGATGGGCAGCGAGGCCGAACTCGCTTCCGTGCTCGGCCACGAGATCGGCCATGTGACCGCCCGCCACACGGCCGAGCGTTTGAGCCGCGGCCAGGCGGCCAACATCTTCACGAATATCCTCGGCATCGGCGTTGCCGTGCTGACGGGCTCGGGCGATGCGGGCTCTCTTGCGGCCCAAGCCACCGGCACCGGGGCCGGCATGTGGCTCGCCGGTTTCTCGCGCGAGCAGGAATTCGAGGCCGACAAGCTCGGCGTGCGCTACATGGCAAGCGAAGGCTACGACCCGGCCGAGGCCGCCGAGATGCTGGCCAAGCTCGGTGCCGAGACGCGCCTCACGGCCAAGATGCTCGGCCGCGATCCCGAATCGGCCGACTCGTTCAGCATCATGCAGACCCATCCGCGCACGGCCGACCGCGTGGTGGCGGCAACCGAGGCAGCACGCGCCCAAGGCATGATCGTGGCGGCAAACCCACGCCAAGGTGTAGCTGAATATTTCGAGGCGATCGACGGGCTCTCGGTCTTGGGCGACCGCGAGTCCGGCTTCGTGCGCGGCAATGTCTTCCTGCATCCGGCGTTGCGCATCCGCTTCGAAGCGCCCAAGGGCTTCCGCATCGAGAACGGTTCGGATGCCGTATCTGCACGGGGCCCGAGCGGCGCCACGATGCGCGTCGATGCGGTCCGCACACGGGCGGCCACAAACCCGCGCGATTTTCTGACCGGCGTGTGGGCGCGCGGCCAAACGCTGCGAAATGTCGAGACGATCACCGTGAACGGCCTGCCGGCAGCAACGGCCCCTGCCAGTTTGCGCACGCAGAACGGTTCGGTCGCCGCGCGTCTTGTCGTGATCCAGCATCCGGACGGTGCTTTCTACCGCATGCTGCTGGCCGCCCCCGCCGAGGTGGCGGACCGCTTCACCGACGATTTCCGGCGCACGACGTATTCTTTCCGGGCGTTGAGCGAAGCCGAAGCGCGCGACGCCCAGCCCTTGCGCATGCGCATCGCAACCGTTCGCCCCGGCGATACCCAAGAAACGCTCGCGCGGCGCATGGCGACCGACGACGGTTTCGAGCTTGAGCGCTTCCAGCTCATCAACGGCCTCAAACAAGGCGAAGCGCTTGCACCCGGCACGCGCGTCAAAATCATCGCCGACCGCTAGGGGCCCCAAAAGAATAGGTTACCAAACGCGACAAACCGCGACGGTAGCTTATTTATCCCATTGATTTTTCGACATTGTAACCCCGGCGAAGATTTTGGGTTACCTATTTCAGAACCCTATATTCAAAGGGTTCTCGCGATTCCGATCTTCACTTGTCAAACAGCACCCGCCGCGCGCGGCGATGGCAAATGTAGAGCATATTCCTAAGTGAAAATCAAGCCTGCTTGAGGTTTCAGACACGCTCAAGGTGTCGCTTTCCGCTTGCGGTAGCGTTTGATTTTTTCGCGGTTGCCGCAGAGCGCCATGCTGCACCAACGGCGCGTGGCGTTTTTGCCGGAGTCGAAAAACACCATGTTGCAGGCCGGATTGGCGCAACCCTTGAGACGGTGCTGCGCCGCCGGATGGGTCGCTGCAAAGCGCGCGAAATCCTGGGCGACCGTCGCGGCCGGGCCGCCGGCACCCGGCTCGAATGTTTCGACCAGCTGCGCGCCGTTTGCCGTCACCTCCAAACGCAGCTCGATGCGCGCTTGGGCAAGAAGCAGATTGACCGCATAGGCCGCCGTTTTCGAAACCGCACCGGTCGCGCGCATTTCGTCGAACGCGGCGCGCAAGCGCTGGCGCAGCGCCACCAATGTGCGCCGTGCCTGGTCTGCGGCCGATTGCTCGGGCAATGGCAAACCGGCGGCCACCAGCCAACGCGCGAACTGTTCGGGTGTGGCCAATAGATCCTGTTCAATTCCAGCCAAGATCGGCGTGCTGTTCAGCAGATCGAGCCACAAATGGCCGCCCAAAAACGGCATGCCGTCGCGCAGATCCGATCCCGTCGGCTTCGAGTCCATGGCTTTGCCCTCGGTTTCGCAACACCAACAAAATAGCATTTGACAGGTTTCATGTCAATGTATACCTTTCAAAAGCTATTTTAACGGTTACATTTTTGGATACCAGGAGAAAACAATGTTGAAAGAAGAAGTTAGCGTGGCCGATCCGACTCCCACGCAGGTTTTCTACAAGACCGTCACGGTCGACGGTCTGGAAATCTTCTACCGCGAGGCGGGGGCGGCCGACCGGCCGGTCGTGCTGCTGCTGCACGGGTTTCCGTCGTCGTCGCATATGTTCCGTGACTTGATCCCGCTCCTGGCGAGTGAGTACCGCGTGTTGGCGCCGGACTATCCGGGATTCGGCCAATCCGGCCAGCCGAGCCTCGCGGACTTCCGCTACGATTTTGCCGCCCTGGCCGACATCGTCGACGGCTTCACCCAGGCCGTCGGCGCCAACCGCTACACGATCTACATGCAGGATTACGGCGGCCCGGTCGGATTGCGCTTGGCGCTCAAACATCCCGAGCGCGTGCACGGCTTCATCGTGCAGAACGCGGTCGCGAATGTCGATGGCTGGAACCCGGATGTGGTCAGCAACTTCGCGCCGTTCTGGCAGAATCGGACGGCCGAGACGGAAACCCCGCTGCGCGGTTTCCTCGGCGCCGCCACGACAAAGTTCCAGTACACGCACGGCGCGACGCGCGCCGAGCGCCTGTCGCCCGATGCCTGGATCCACGACCAAGCCGGGCTCGACCGGCCCGGCAACGATCTGATCCAGCTCGAGCTCCTCCACAACTACCGGGACAATGTCGCCCAGTACCCGGCCTGGGATGCTTATCTGCAAAAGCACCAACCGCCGATGCTGATCGTGTGGGGCCAAAACGATCCGTTTTTCACTGCGGCGGGTGTGGCCTATTTCCAAAACCTGCTGCCGCACGCGACAACGCATCTGTTCGACGCCGGGCATTTTGCGCTCGAGACGCACGCGCCCGAAATCGCTGCTGCGGCACGGACCTTTCTCGCCGGGCTCGACGCCGGTTAGGCCTTTTTGTGGGCTTCGATGCGGGCGACGCGCAATTCGCCCGCTTTCATCGCCGCAATGCGGCGCGCCCATAGCTGGGCCTCGTTCAGCAGCGCCTTGCCTTCGGCCGGCTTCAGCATGCCGGCCGTCACCATCGATTCGATGCGCGACCAGCCGTCGAGCACGATGGGGGCAAACGTATCGGTATAGTCTTCGGTCGTGCGCACGGTGAAACCCGCCGTCTCGACCAAATACGTCAGCTGGCCGACCGTGCCGAGATGGGTCGGGCGCGCCTCGCCCGCGATGTAGGCCGCAAAGGCTGGGCCCTGACGCTCGTCTTCGGCCAACGCCCAATCGAGCAGCACAAGCCGCCCCGCGCGCTTCAGCGATTCGCCGACCAAGCGCACGAAAGCGACTTTGTCCGGCACCACCGACAGAACGCTGCGCATCAAGGCCGCGTCGAAATGCTGCTTGGGCCAGTCCGGCGCTTCGAGATCGAAGGAAGCGATGGGCGCGCGCAGATCGAGGCCCGCTTTGGCCGACAGCGCATCGCCGGCACGCGCCAGTTCCGGCGACATATCGAAGCCGTGCGCCTTGGCCCCAAAACGCTCGACGATCGCACGCGTCCCGCCGCCGAGGCCGCAGCCGATATCCATCGCAATCGAGTTTTTGTTCACGACCAGCGCTTGCGCAAGATCGGCGGCAAATTCCCCGCCGCCCGGAAAGGTAAATCCGTCGCCCCAGATCATTTGGCCGACGAGAATGCGCTCAGGCCCCCAGAAATCTTTGGGCGGTGCTGGCGGGGTGGGCGGCTCGGCTTTGGTTTCCGCGCGCGGGCTGCGCAGAACCTGTTCCGGCCGCTTCTTGCCGATTTCGTAGCCCTCCCACCAGGCATGCAGGCGCGCGCGCAACCCGAGCTGCGAGGGCTTCGGCAACGCGTCGCGTGGGCCAGCGGTCGAAAGCTCGTCTTGTGGGGGCTTTTCAAGCCGAAATTAGAATCGATTCTGGAAGAAGCCAAGAAATTACCGCGCGCTTTGGAATGGCGAATTTACATCAAATATGCGATATCAACGCGCTACAACACCAACACGACGCTGTAAAATACGTCGGGGGGGCGCGAACGTGCTGTTTTTGCTGCGAATCAGCCAAGGAATCGATTGGCTCAACGCCAAGTTCGGCGTTCTGGCCAACAGCATGATCGTGTTGTCTTGCGTGGTGAGTGCCGGCAACGCGATGTCGCGCTACGCCTTCGACCTCAGCTCCAACGCCTGGCTCGAAGTGCAGTGGTACATGTTCGCGGTCGCCGTGATGCTGGGTGCTTCCTACACGCTGCAGCGCAACGAGCATGTGCGCGTCGACATCTTCTACATGCAGCTTTCCGAACGCGCCCAGCTGTGGGTCGACATTCTGGGCGGCTTGCTGTTTCTGCTGCCGGCCTGCCTGTTGTTCATGTGGCTCGCCTGGCCGATCTTCTGGCAGTCGTTCCTGATCAACGAAGCCTCGAACAATGCGGGCGGCCTGCTGCGCTGGCCGGTCAAAGCGTTGCTGCCACTGGGCTTCGCGCTGCTGTCCTTGCAGGGCATTTCCGAAATCATCAAGCGCATCGGGGCCTTGCAGGGCTACACCGTGATCGACGCCAAGTACGAAAGGCCGCAGCAGTGACCATTCCGCTGGAGTTCATGCCGCCGCTGATGTTCGGCGGCCTCGTCGTGTTCATGCTCCTGGGCTACCCGGTCGCGTTTTCGCTGATGGCGGTCGGGCTGTTTTTCGGCCTCATCTCGATCGAGCTCGGCTTCTTTACGGTGAGCTTCCTGCAGGCGATTCCGCTGCGCATGTTCGGCAGCATCCTCGCCAACGATCTGCTGCTCGCGATTCCGTTTTTCACCTTCATGGGCTCGATCCTCGAGCGCTGCGGCCTTGCCGAAGACATGCTCGATTCGATGGGTCAGCTCTTCGGCACGCTCAAAGGCGGGCTCGGCTATTCGGTCATCATCGTGGGCTTCGTGCTGGGTGCGATTACCGGCACCGTGGCGGCCCAGGTCATCGCAATGGCGCTGATCTCGCTGCCCGTGATGATGCGCTACAAATACGACATTCGCTACGCAACCGGCGTGCTTGCGGCATCGGGCACCATTACGCAGCTTGTCCCGCCGTCGCTGGTGCTGATCGTTTTGGCCGACCAGCTCGGCCGCTCGGTCGGCGACATGTATCTGGGGGCCTGGGGGCCGTCCTTGATGCAGATCGCTTTGTTCGCGGGCTACACGTTTGCGCTGACACTGGTGAAGCCCGATGCGCTGCCCGCCATCCCGAAGTCCGATCTCACGCTCGTCGGCTGGGCTTTGTGGCGCAAATGCCTGATCGGCATCGTGCCGTCGGCCGTGCTGATCTTCCTGGTGCTCGGCACGATGATGCTGGGCCTTGCCACGCCGACGGAAGCGGGTGCCATGGGCGCTGTCGGGGCCGTCATACTTGCCGTGCTGCACCACAAGGATATCGGCGTCACCGGGCGCGGTGCGTTCGTGCTGATGGTCGTGGCGGCCGGAATAGCCACGGCGGTCGGCATTTTCGCGTTCAAATCCACGCCGTTCCGCTTCGCACTCGCGGCCCTCTATATGGGCGTGGTGTGGCTGTGCATCCGGGCAGTGCTGATCCCCGATCTGCGCGGCCTGATCCGCCAGGCCTACCAGACCACGATGCGCATCACCGCGATGGTGGTGTTCATCCTGATCGGCTCGACCTGCTTCTCGATCGTGTTCCAGGGCGTGGACGGCAATCTGTGGGTCGAACATCTGCTGAGCGGCCTGCCCGGCGGGGCTTGGGGCTTCCTTGCCTTCATCAACGTGTTCGTCTTCTTCCTGGCGTTTTTCCTCGATTTCTTCGAGATCGCCTTCATCATCGTGCCGATGCTCGCCCCCGTGGCGCAGAAGCTGCTGACCCCGCTGGTGGGAGCGGACGCTGCCCTGATCTGGTTCGGCGTGATCTTGTGCGTGAACATGCAGACGAGCTTCATGCATCCGCCGTTCGGCTTCGCGCTGTTCTATCTGCGCTCGGTCGCACCCAAGGAGATCAAGACCTCCGACATCTATATGGGTGCGATCCCGTTCGTGCTGCTGCAGGTCGTGATGGTGGCCCTCGTGATCTCGTGGCCCGGCCTCGTGACCTGGGCGCTCGACAAGCCGCTCGACGTCGATCTCTCGACGATCGAAATCCCGGAGACGCCAACTGAGTCGGTGACGCCCGAAGCCGTCAATCCGGACGGCGACGGCGAGCCGATGGAAGCGGACGAAGACGAACCGGCGAAATAGAGCAGGATCCGAAAAAGAGAAACCCGCCGCGAGCTTCACGCTCGCGGCGGGTTTTTTGTTGCCCCGCGCTTTTGTGGGGGCTTGTGAAGCGTCGCTTACGAGCGGCGCGGCAACGTGGCGAGGTTCGCGTTGACGAAGCGGTCGTAGGCGGCTTCGTTGGTGCGGAACCACTGGAACTGGTCGGTGCGGAACCGGCGCCAGGATTCGTAGACCTTCTTGAACAGCGGGTTCTTTTGCGACGTTTCGTCGTAAAGCTCGTTGGCCGCCTTCAAGCAGGCCAGCAGCGTTTCGTTGCTGAACACCTTGAGCTGCGTGCCGCCGGCCACCAGACGGCGCAGGGCCACTGGGTTCTGGGCATCGTACTTGGCCTGCATGGCCACATGCGCTTCCCAAGCGGCTGCCTGGAAGATCGACTTGTTCTCGGACGACAGGCTGTCCCACGCCGTCTTGTTGACGATCGCGGAGAGCTGCGGGCCGCCTTCCCAGAAGCCCGGGTAGTAGTAGAACTTGGCGACCTTGTTGAAGCCGAGCTTCTCGTCGTCGTAGGGGCCGACCCATTCGGCGGCGTCGATGGTGCCCTTTTCAAGTGCGGGGTAGATGTCGCCGGCCGCGAGCTGCTGCGGCACGAGGCCGAGCTTGGTCAGCACCTGGCCCGCGAAGCCGCCGATGCGCATCTTGACGCCCTTGAAGTCTTCGGACGACTTGATTTCCTTGGTGAACCAGCCGCCCATCTGCGCGCCCGTGTTGCCGGCCGGCATCGAGACGACGCTGTAGGCGTTGAACAATTCGGCCATCATTTGCTGGCCGCCGCCGGCATACATCCACGCCGTCTGCTGACGCGAATTGAGGCCGAACGGGATCGCCGTGTCGAAGGCAAAGGTCGGATCCTTGCCGACATAATAGTAGTTGGCCGTGTGGCCGCACTCGACCGTCGCAGCCTGGACCGCATCCAGAACCTGCAAGCCCGGCACGATTTCGCCCGCAGCGAACACGCGGATTTCGAACTTGCCGCCCGAGGATTCCGTCACGCGCTTGGCGAGCACTTCGGCCGCACCGTAGATGGTGTCGAGCGACTTCGGAAAGCTCGAGGCCAGACGCCAGCGAATCACGCCCTGCGCGATGGCCGGGGCGGCGAGCGGTGCGGCGGCCATTCCGACGCCAGCGCCAACGATAAATTTACGACGTTTCATGCGTTTTTCTCCCTGTCGTCCGGTTTTGGACACGAAAAAACCGAGCCCGGCTGCCGGTTTTACAGCCGGTCGATGGGGTAGAAATTACCACGCAGAATCTGTGAAAGTCATTGTCAAAATCCAGCGTGCCTATGTATTAAGCAGCGTCCGGAATTGGTCGATGACGCGCAAACGCAAGCCCCGTCAGGCGGCCCTCGCGCCGGTCGCTCGCACGATCGGAATCCACAGATCGCGTTCGCTTGCATAGAACGCATCGACTTGGGTGGGCGTCATGCGGTCGGAAATAGTCGAGCCCAGGTCGATAAGGCGCGTGCGCATTGCCGGAGCGGCCAACACGGCGGCCACTTCGGCATTTATCTTATCAACGATGGGTTTGGGGGTGGCGGCCGGTGCGGCGATCGAGTTCCAGGTTTGGCCCTGGAAGTTGGCAAGGCCCGCCTCGTGGATCGTCGGCAAATCGGGGAGTGCCGGGCTGCGCACAAGTGCCGAAAGACCCAGGCCGCGCACCGCACCGCCGTTCAATTGGGGGATCGCCGTGACGGCGACATCGAACATGTGCGACAGCCGCCCGGCGACCAGATCGCGCATCGCTTGGGCGCCGGCTTGATAGGGCACATGCTCGACCGATAGTTCCGCTTGGCGCGCAAACAGCAGACCCACGACATGCGTTGTTGTTCCGACGGGTCCGCTGCCGTATTGGAAGCGACCCGGCGCAGCCTTCACGCGCGCGATGTAGTCGCGCAAGGTGGCGGCCGGGTTGTCCTTGTTGACGCACAGAACCAACGGCACGAAATTCAGCATTGCGACGCCGCTCAGCGTGCGCGGCAGATCGACCGGCATCGGGTCGAACAGCGCCATGTTGAAGACGAGTTGCGACGACGTGCCGACAAGCAGCGTGTGTCCGTCGGGCGCGCTGCGCGACACGTCTTCGGTTGCGCGCATGCCGGATGCGGCCGGAATGTTTTCGACTAGCACGCGCTGGCCCAAGCGCGGCTCGAGGTCGTTGGCGACCAAGCGGGCGACCACATCGGCATTGCCGCCGGCCGCCGACGCGACAACCAGGCGGATTGGTTTGGCCGGGAAGGCCTGCGCCTGGGCCAAACCAGGCAGCAGAGCGGGTGCTGCCAATGCGCCGAGGCCGAGTTGCAATACCGCGCGCCGACGAAGGGCGGTTTCACGGATTTTCATGGTCATTTGGCGTCCTTCTTCAGGAAAAACAGGGCAGTTTGAAAAGCCGCATCGCGGCGCGCGTTACAAAATCAACGCTACATTGAGGCAAGATATATTGCAAGTGATTCTCATTCGCGATATAGAAAGGCCGCAATGCCCCTCATCGCTGCTGCCCCACCTGAGACTTGGCGCCAAAGATTGGCCGACCGCGACGTTCGCGCCGGCTTCTTTCTGGCGTCGCTCGGCATCGGATGCTGGATCGTTTCGGGCGGACTTTCATGGGGCAGCTTCGCGCGCCCGGGGGCGGGCCTGCTCCCGGGAATGGCAGCGTTGACGATGGCCTTTTCGGGCGTCGGCTTGGCGCTGTGGGCCGGGTTTCGCAGCGCTGTCGCCTGTGCCGATCCGCCGATCGCGTGGCGCAGCCTTTTGGCGACTTTGGGCAGCGCGTTTTCTTTTGCATTCGGCGCCAGCGCGCTGGGCCTGGCAGCAGGCTGTATCGCCGCGGCGACGTGTGCCTGCATGGCGCGCAAGACGCGCGTGCGCGCAACCGCTGCAATCGCATTGACGGTGGGTTCAAGCGCCTACGCCGTTTTCGGACTGGCGCTTGGTCCAGGCTCGAGCCTGCGCTGAACGATGGATCCGCTCGACGGCCTGATGATGGGCTTTGGCCTGACGCTTGGCACGAGCACATTGGCGGCGTGTCTGGTCGGCGCCCTGCTCGGCACGCTGGTGGGCGTGTTGCCTGGCATCGGCCCGGTCGCGACGATGGCCCTGCTGCTTCCCGCCACCTTCCATATGGAGCCAGCGTCTGCGTTGGTGATGCTTGCCGGCATCTATTGCGGCGCGCAATACGGATCTTCGACGACGGCCATTTTGCTCAATCTGCCCGGCGAAGCATCGGGGGTAATCACCGCACTTGACGGCCATGCGCTGGCAAAGCGCGGGCGGGCGGGCGCCGCAGTTGCAGTTGCGGCACTGGCGTCGTTTGCGGCGGGCATCCTCTCGACGTTCGCCATCGCGTGGCTTGCGCCGCTTTTTGCGCGCCTGGGGCTCGCCATGACGCCTGCACACGTCGCATTGCTGCTGATCTTCGGCCTCTGCCTTGCGGTCTCGATGTCGCCCGCAGCGCGTTTGAAAGCGCTCGGTGGCGCGGCGTTCGGAGTCTTTCTTGGCCTCGTCGGAACGGATTCGGGCGGCGGTCCGCCGCGCATGACGTTCGGTATATGGGAACTGGCCGACGGAATCGGATTTGCCGTCGTGGCGATGGGCATCTACGGGCTCGGCGAGATCGCCTATGCCCTGCAAGCCGCACCAGACGCGCACGCGCGTGCGCCGCTCGGGCGCGTCCGCCCGCATCGCAAGGAGATGCAGGCAAGCGCGTTGCCGGCCGTGCGCGGAGCTGCCATCGGCACGCTGATCGGGCTTGTGCCCGGCGGTAGCACCGTGTTGGCGTCGTTTGCCGCATTTGCCTGGGAGCGACGTTTCGGACGGCGGCGCCACAGAATCGGCAAAGGCGCGATCGAAGGCGTGGCAACGTCCGAAGCTGCGAACAACGCGGCCGCACAAGCCTCGTTCGTGCCGTTGCTTGCCTTGGGACTGCCCGGCAATGCCGTCATGGCGGTGATGGCCGGGGCAATGATGCTGCAAGGCGTGCTGCCGGGCCCCGCGCTTGCGGTCGAGCAGCCCGATATTTTCTGGACCGTCGTGGCCAGCATGCTTGTGGGGAATGCCATGCTGCTGGTCATCAACCTGCCGCTGATCGGCATTTGGGTGCGCTTGCTGCGAGTCCCGCGCAGCTGGCTGTTTCCCGCGATCCTGACGATCTGCGCGGCAGGCGCTTATTCGCTGCAAGGCGCCGCTTTCGACGTGGTCCTCCTGGCCGCGTTCGGCGCGCTTGGCTTTGCCATGCGGCGGCTTGAGTTCGATCCGACGCCGTTTTTTGTCGGCTTTGTGGTGGCGCCGCTGCTCGACGACAATCTGCGGCGCGCGCTTATGCTGGCGCGCGGCGATTTGGAGGCGGCACTCGCCGATCCGGTTGCCGTCGTCTTGACGATGTTGTGCGTGGGCGCCGTGGCGCTGGGCAGCCTTGCGGCGATGCGCGAAGCAAGGCGCGGCCTGCACGATTGCTGAGCGCGGATTTGCCGTACCGCCCGAAGGGCAGCGCTTCAGGCGCCATTGTATTTTGACGCAGCCATTGTAAAACGACCTCGACAGAAACCAACCGACCACGGATGAGCCCGAGGGCCGCGATCGAGCGGCGCCGACCGGCGGCCCGACAGCGGCGAGATCGAGTGCAGCGATGGCGATGAAACCGACTTTCAGCCTGCGGCCGAGCTTCCTGGGCGTGACCAACACGAATCCGGAAGCACGCTTCTGCGTGGCAGGGTTGCCGCTCGATCTTGGCACCTCGAACCGCTCGGGCGCGCGCGAAGGCCCGGCCGCAATTCGCGCCGCCAGTCGCATGCTGTGCGACGGCGACCACCCGACGCACTGGATCGAGCCCGCGATCCTCGACCTTGCCGACATTGGCGATTTCGACATTGCCCTTGGCGACATCGCGGCAAGCTTCGACAAGATCGAAGCGCAGGCGGCCAAGATCGCGCATCTCGTGGCGCTGGGCGGCGACCATGGGGCGACCTTGCCGCTGTTGCGCGCCCTTGTGAAACGTATGGGCGCGCCGTTGGCCCTCGTGCATTTCGATGCGCATGTCGACACCTGGCCTACGACGTTCGGCAATGCGCTCGGCCACGGCTCGGTCTTCTATCGCGCCATCGAAGAAAAGCTCGTCGACCCGAAACGCATGGTGCAGATCGGCATCCGCAGCCCTGTCGCGCGCGACGTGTGGGACTGGACGGTGGCGCAAGGGGTGACGATCCTCGACGCGCAAAGCGTACATGCAAACGGCCCCGCTTCTGTGGCCGAGACGATCAAGCGCGTCGTCGGCGCGAGCCCCGCCTATCTGTCGTTCGACATCGACGCGCTCGATCCGGCATTTGCACCGGGTACGGGTACCCCCGAAATCGGCGGGCTTGCGACGTGGCAAGCGCAGGCAATCTTGCGCCAGCTCGAAAACATTTCGTTCGTCGGCATGGATGTGATGGAAGTGGCCCCCGCCTACGACCATGGCGAGATCACGTCGCTCGCCGCCGCCACGCTCGCGTGGGAGTATCTCGCCCTGATTGCCGCAAAAAAATAGCTGCCAGACCAAATTGTCACTTGCATTGGCGGGGATTCGGATTATTTAACCGCTCAGACGCAAATCGCACGTGCCCCAGGCCCGCGAGGCAACGCGCTAAGGCAGCACTTCGTTTCCAACCGAAGCCGCTTCCGATCCCAGCGCTCGAGGTCAAGCAACGACGTCACGCGTCCTTTCCGATGAGCCGACCGTAAGGGTCGGTGCGGTCGCGAAGGGAACCGGGATTTCGAAAGACGCTTGCCTCGGGGCAGTTTCCCCCGACTCAGCAACGCATTCGCTATTCCGTCGTCTTTTCGCGGTCGCTTTTGTCGCCGAGGATGACCGATGGCACAAACGCTGCTGCGCAAATCCGTTGCCGCCCTGGCCCGGACCCGCGAAATCCCGACGCCCGAATTGCGTCCGCTCGACGCGGTCGTAGCCGAGTTGCAGCCGCACGAGCCCGTGCACGCCCTGCGCCCGGCCACACTCGCCCGCACGGCTGCCCATTTCGTGGCGGGCTTCCCCGGCGAAACGCTGTACGCGGTGAAGTGCAATGCCGACCCGCGCACTTTGCGTGCGTTGTGGGACGGCGGCGTGCGCGGCTTCGACTGCGCTTCGCCCGCCGAAATCGCCCTCGTGCGCTCGATGTTCGGGCGCGCGGCGACGATCGCCTACATGCATCCGGTACGCGCACGCGCGGCCATCCGCGAAGCCTACGGCCGCTACGCGGTGCGCCGCTTCGTGCTCGATTCCGTGGCCGAGTTCGACAAGATCCGCGAAGAAACGGCCGCCAAGCCCGGCACGCTCGACCTCATCGTGCGCATCGCCCCGCCGGTCGTTGCCGGCGCCGACAAGCCCTTGCACGATCTCTCGGGCAAGTTCGGTGCGTCGGCCGCCGACGCGGTCGCACTGCTGCGCCTCGTGCGCCCGTTCGCGCGCACGCTCGGCATCTCGTTCCATGTCGGCTCGCAGAATGCCGATCCGCAGGCCTTTGCCCGCGCGATCGCGCACGCCGATGCGTTGGCGCGCGAAGCCGGCGTTGCGGTCGAGGTGCTCGATGTGGGCGGCGGCTTCCCCGTTGCCTATCCGGGCCAAGAAGTGCCGCCCATCGACGCGTTTTTCGCGGCGATCAAACAGGCGCACGCCGCGTGCCAGACGCTGGCGAACGCGGCCCTGTGGGCCGAGCCGGGCCGTGCGCTCGTTGCGGCCGGCGGTTCGGTCGTGGTGCAGGTACAAGCGCGCCGCGGCAACACGCTCTACATCAACGACGGCGTGTACGGCGCACTCGCGGACGCGGGCGTGCCGGGCCTGCGCTATCCCACGCGTCTGCTGCGCGCGAGTGCCGCCGACACCGTGGCCTACGACTTCTATGGTCCGACCTGCGATTCGGCGGACCATATGAAGGGCCCGTTCGTCCTGCCCGGCGACGTTTGCGAGGGCGACTGGATCGAACTTGGCCAGTTGGGAGCCTATGGAGCGGTCCTGCGCACCGGCTTCAATGGCTTCGAGCGCGCGCACCTGATCGAAGTCGAAGGCTGACGAAGCAAATCTCGACTTAATGGTGCGTGAGCGCGCTCGCCGCCCGCTTTGTCGCTTGCGTTTGAATAGCAAGAGAGACAAGGCGGGCGGTTCCGTTTCGATTGCGCGGTAAGTGTTGACCACAAAGATCCACGCCGGACAGCCAAGCTAGACGAAGCGGCATCGTTCGTGCATTCTTGAATTCATGGCCCGTAACGCCGGACGCCGCGCTGTGTTGGCTGGGATCGGGGCAAGTGCCGCTGTTGCGGCCTTGCCGCAACGCCCCGCGCGCGCCGCCGGCACCGCCGTCGATCTGCAGCTTGTTCTTGCGGCCGACGTCTCGCGCAGCATCGACGACCGCCGCTTCCGCCTGCAGCGCGAGGGTTATGCCGCCGCCATCGCCGATCCGCGCGTCGTACGCGCGATGACCGGTGGGCGGTACAAGCAACTCGCCCTCACCTATTGCGAATGGTCGAGCCCAAGCCAGCAGATGACGCTCGTCGACTGGACCTTGATCGACGGCCAAGAGAGTGCCGAGGGCTTTGCCGGGCAATTGCTGCTGCCGCCGCGCCCGTTTGCAGCCTCGACCGCGATCGGCGAGGCCATCACCTATGCGGCGCGCGAGTTCGAGCGGTGCCCCTATTCTGCCGACCGGCGCACGATCGACATTTCGGGCGACGGCACCAACACCAACGGCCTGCCCGCCGAGATCGGCCGCGACCGCGCCGTGGCGGCGGGCATCACGATCAACGGGCTCGCGATCCTGTCGGACACGCCGAGCCCCTGGAACCCTAACCATACCCATCCGCCCGGCGGGCTCGACGGCTGGTACCGCGAAAACGTGATCGGCGGGACCGGCGCCTTTTTGCTGTCCGTGATGGGCTTCGAAACATTCGCCTTCGCGATGGTCAACAAACTCACGCGCGAGTCGACCTAAGACAAAACGACCCCCCAACCTGGAGCCCCCCCGAATGACCCCCCGTTCGATCTCCCGCCGCTTTGCCGTCGGCGGCGGCTTGGCGCTGTTTGCCAGCCCCGTGATTTCGAGCCCCGTTCTTGCCCAACATGCCGGGCACGGCCCCGTCTACGAACGCTTGAACCAGCCCGGCCGCATCGACGTGCCCGCGATCGCAGCCGAGCAGCGCGTATTCGATTCGATAGCACCCAAAGCGCCGCAGCAGGGGCGCTGGATCGAGCGCGCGCCGCTGCCGTTGCCGCGCACCGAAATGGCGTGGGCGGCCGAGCGCAACGGCAAGCTGCATCTCGTGGGCGGCTATGCCGAGCAGCGCGTCGACAAGCCCTACCACCATATCTACGACGCCGCCTCCAACAGCTGGCTGCAGGCGCAGGATCTGCCGCTGGGGGCCAACCATGTCGGCGTGGCCGTGCTCGACGGGCGGCTCTACGCGCTTGGCGGTTTCGTCGACCAGAATCGACGCCCGCATGCCGAATGTTTTGTGTACGGCGCCGAAGGCGAGCGCTGGTCGAAGATCGCTCCCTTACCCACGCCGATGGGGGCGATGGGCTGCATCGCCTACGAGGGCCGCATCCATGCTGTGGGCGGGGCCGACGGCGACACGGCCGAAGCGCGCCTGTCGCGCAGCCAGCACATCGTCTACGACCCCAAGACCGACAAGTGGAGCAACGCCGCCCCGTTGCCGACTGCGCGCGACCATATCGGCATCGTCGCCAATGCCGGGCTTATCCATGTGATCGGCGGACGCGTAAACAGTTTCTACACAAACTCGCACCTGCACCACACCTACGACGCCAAGGAAGATGCGTGGCGCATGCGCAATCCGTTGCCGACCGCGCGCTCAGGCCACGGTGCCACGCTCTATCGCGGCCAAATTTTCTGCATGGGCGGGGAAGGCTCGAACCGCGTGTTCGGCCAGAACGAAGCCTACAACCCCACGACCGATAGATGGCTCGCCTATGCGCCGATGGCCACCCCGCGCCACGGCATGGGGGCGGTTACGATCGGCGACGCGATTTACGTCGCGGGCGGCGGCCCGGTTATGGGTGGCGGCGTAAAGAGCGCCGTGCACGAGGCCTTTACGCTGGCGTAGAGCCTGCCGCCCCTTTGCGCGCATAGACATGCAGCCAAGGGGTGGGCTCTAAATCGTAGCCGCTGCCCATCACTTGCTCGATTTCGGGCGACGGGAAACCGGCGTTGGCGAAAGCGGCGGCGAGCCAGTCTGGCGACGGGTAATTGTAGAGCCGTCCGAAACGGTCGCGGCCTTCTTGCGTGCCTTCCTTGAAGCTCGAATAGAAGACGCCGTCTGCACGCAGTGCACGGTGGATGCCGCGCAAGATGGCAGGCAGTTCGGCGCGCGGCACGTGCAGCAGGCACGCATTCGCGTACACGCCGTCATACGCGTTTTCGGCCGCGAGATCGGCAAAGCGCAGCACCTGCACCGGCCGGCCCAAGCGCTTCTGTGCTTCGGCCGCCAATTCGGGCGAACCGTCGCTGGGTGTGAGGTCGAGGCCCTTGCCGAGCAGGGCCGCACTGTCGCGCCCGCTGCCGCAGCCGAGTTCGAGCACGGACGCGTTCGGTGCGAGCATTGAAGCAAAACGTTCGATATGCCGCGTGTTCGGCGGCGTACCGCGCGCAGCATAGCGCGCGGCTTCGGCCGCATAAAATGCTGTCGTTTGCTGGTCGTCGGCCATCGATTGGTCTTTCTGTTGCATACACCCAGTGCCCGGCGTTTAACTTGGCGCTCTGGAATCTATCATAAGGGTTGGCCTTGGCATGACTTGGTCCGTAGTGGCGCACGACCGCGCAAGCGGCGAATTCGGCATTGCCGTGGCGACGCGGTTTTTCGCCGTGGGCGCTTTGTGCATGTATGTGAAGCCGGGTGCCGGTGCGGTCGCCACGCAAGCCTTGATCAATCCCTATCACGGGATCGACGGCATCGACCTGCTCGAGCGCGGCATCCCGGCCAAGGAAGCTTTGGCGGCCCTGCTCGCGCGCGATGCGGGTGCCGCCGTGCGCCAGGTGCATCTGATGGACGCGATCGGCGATTTTGCCGCCCACACGGGTACGGGATGCGTCGATTGGGCAGGCCATCTGATCTTCGAAGATTTTTCGGTCGCCGGAAACATGCTCGCAGGCAAGCAGGTGATCGAGGCGACAGCCGAGGCGTTTGCGCTGAATGCCGGCCTGCCGCTGGCCGAGCGTTTCATCGCCGCCCTCGATGCGGGCGAAGCCGTGGGCGGGGACAAGCGCGGGCGCCAATCGGCCGCCTTGCGCATCCACAAAAACGACGAGTATCCCGTGCTCGACATCCGCGTGGACGACCACGAATATCCGCTCGTCGAACTGCACCGTCTCTACGAAAAAAGCAAAGAGCGATTTTCGACGTTCCGCAAATTCCTTGCCTCGCGCGACAATATCGCGGGCACCTACGACCGCAGCAAAATCGACGCGGCCCTCGCAGCGGCCGGCATCAAATGACGGGTCTGCTCGAGGTCGACGATTTGCACACGTCTTTCGACACCGATGCGGGCGAGTTCCGCGCGGTGGACGGCGTTTCGTTTTCGGTGGCGCCCGGGCGCACGCTCGGCATCGTCGGCGAAAGCGGCTGCGGCAAGTCGGTCACGTCGCTGTCGATCATGGGCCTGCTCGCCAAACCGGCGGGCCGCATCGCCGGCGGCGCCATCCGCTTTCGCGGCCAGGATCTCGCCACGCTGCCCGAGCTCGAGATGCAGAAACTGCGCGGCTCGGAAATCGCGATGATTTTCCAGGAGCCGATGACGAGCCTCAACCCAGCATTCACGATCGGCAACCAGCTCGTCGAAGGCATTCTGCGCCATCGCGAGATTTCGCCCGATGCGGCCAAAGCGCACGCGATCGAGATGCTGCGCCGCGTGCGCATCCCCGCCCCCGAAGCACGCTTCGACGAATATCCGCACAAGCTTTCGGGCGGCATGCGCCAGCGCGTGATGATCGCGATGGCGCTCGCCTGCGATCCCAAACTGCTGATCGCAGACGAGCCCACCACGGCCCTCGACGTGACGATCCAAGCGCAGATTCTCGACCTTTTGCGCCGCCTTCGCGACGAAACGGGGACGGCCATCGTGCTGATCACGCACGATCTGGGCGTGATTGCCGAACTCGCGCACGACGTGGTCGTGATGTATGCGGGCAAGATCGTGGAAAAAGCGCCGGTCGAGCGGCTGTTCGCCTGGCCGCAGCACCCCTACACGATCGGCCTGTTGGGGGCGATTCCGCAGCTGCATCGCGCGCGCGAACGCCTTGCCACGATCGACGGCACGGTGCCGAACCTCGCCAAGCTTGAGCCGGGCTGCCGCTTTGCCGCCCGCTGCCCGTTTGCACAAGACCAGTGCCGACGCGAAGAACCGCCAATGCGCGATCTTGGGCACGGCCAGGCGGCCGCATGCTGGCTTGCCCCGCTCGACGAGGCCCCACTCAAGACGGGTGCCGCATGACCACGCCGCTGTTGAGTGCGCATAATTTGGTGAAGCATTTTCCCGTGCGCAAAGGCCTGTTCGGCCGCACGACGGGCTACGTGAAGGCCGTGGACGGCGTGTCGCTCGCCGTGGCCCCCGGCGAAACGCTCGGCCTCGTGGGCGAAAGCGGCTGCGGCAAATCGACCGTCGGGCGCATGCTGCTGCGCCTGATCGAGCCGACGTCGGGCGAAATCGAATTCGACGGTGCGGACCTCACGCGCCTCAGCGAGCCCGAAATGCGCAAGGCGCGCCGCCATCTGCAGATCGTGTTCCAGGACCCCTACGCCTCGCTTAATCCGCGCATGACGGTGGGCGAAATCGTGGGCGAACCGTTGATGCTGCACGGGCTTGCGCACGGGGCCGCACGCGCCGACAAAGTGCGCGAGCTGCTCGGCGTGGTGGGTTTGCGGCCCGAACACGACCGGCGCTACCCGCACGAATTCTCGGGCGGCCAGCGCCAGCGTATCGGCATTGCGCGCGCCCTTGCGGCCGGCCCCAAACTCATCGTCGGCGACGAGCCCGTGTCCGCCCTCGACGTTTCCGTGCAGGCCCAGGTGCTGAACCTGCTCAAGGATCTGCAGGCGCGCTTCGGCTTGGCCCTCGTGCTGATCGCGCACGATCTTGCCGTCGTCAAACACGCGGCCGACCGCGTCGCCGTCATGTATCTGGGCCGCATCGTCGAGTTGGCCGATACGGCCACGCTCTATTCGGCCCCGCGCCATCCCTATACGCAAGCCTTGCTGGCCGCGATCCCGGCCCCCGACCCGAGCTTGGCGCGCGCCAAGACCTTGCTAGAAGGCGACGTGCCGAGCCCGATCGATCCGCCGCCGGGCTGCCATTTCCACACGCGCTGCCGTTACGCGCAGCCGCGGTGCCGCACGCACGCGCCCACGCTCGACAAGATTTCCAAGGGCCATTCCGTCGCCTGCCATTTCTGGCGCGACATCCCGGCCTTTGCGCCCGCCACCGCACCGCCCGACAATGAAGCCGCACGGCGGCTCGAAAAACTGCAAAGCCGTTTTGTCTGATACCCCACGAAGGAGATAAAAAATGTCCAAATTCCGAACCTTGATGGCGGCCATGACCGTCTCTGGCATGACAGCGCTGGGCCTAATGGCCGGGGCCGCATCCGCGCAGACGACGATGCGCATCGGCTTGGCGGAAGATCCCGACGCGCTCGACCCCACTTTCGCGCGCACTTTCGTGGGCCGCATCGTGTTCGCCGGCCTGTGCGACAAGTTGTTCGACATCGACAACGATCTCAAGATCGTGCCGCAGCTGGCGACCGGCTTCGAATGGAGCGATGCGGGCAAGACGCTGACGATCAAGCTGCGCGACGGCGTGCTGTTCCACGACGGCGAGAAGATGGACGCCGAAGCGGTGCGCTTCAGCCTCGACCGCCATTTGAACGCGCCGCGCTCGGGCCGGCGTGCGGAGATCTCGGTCGTGCAGACGATCACTGTCGTCGATCCTTTGACTGTGCGCTTGACCCTGTCGACGGCGTTCGCACCGCTGGTGGCCCAGCTCACCGACCGCGCCGGCATGATGGTGAGCCCCAAGGCCGTAGCGGCCGCAGGCGACCAGTTTGCGGCCAAGCCCGTGTGCGCAGGTCCCTTCCGCTTCGTCGAGCGCATCGCGCAGGACCGCATCGTGCTCGAGAAATTTCCGCAATACTGGAACGTCGCCAACGTGCATGTGGACCGCGTGATCTACCAGCCGATCCCGGACAGCTCGGTGCGCTTCGCCAATCTGCAGGCGGGTGCGCTCGACATGATCGAGCGCCTGCAGCCGACCGACCTGCCGGCCGCACGCCGCAACACGCGCCTGCGCGTGGTGCCGATTTCCGAACTCGGCTACCAGGGCATTACGATCAACACCGGCAACGGCGAGCGCGCCAAATCGCCGATCGGCTCGGACCCGCGCGTGCGCGAGGCGTTCGACCTTGCCATCGACCGCGCCGTGATCAACCAGGTCGTCTATAACGGCGAGTTCACGCCGACCGCACAGGCGGTTCCGCCCTCGAGCCCGTTCCATAACAAGGACCTCAAGGCGTCGACGCGCAATCTCGACCGCGCCAAGGCGCTGATGGCGCAGACGGGCTTGCGTCAGCCGGTCGTGGTCAATCTCACCACGCCGCCCAATCCCGACCTGCGCCAGGTGGCCGAAATCGTGCAGGCCATGACCAAGGAAGCGGGCTTCGACGTGCGCATCAACGTGATGGAGTTCGCAAGCTCGCTCAACGCCGCCGAGCGCGGCGAGTTCGAAGCCTATCTGCTCGCGTGGAGCGGCCGCCCCGATCCGGACGGCAATCTCTACGTCTTCATCACCAAGGACGGGCCGCAGAACTACGGCAAGTATCTGAACCCGGAAGTGGACCGGCTCATGGACGAACAACGCACCATCGCCGACCCCGCCCAGCGCATGGCCGTGCTGCAGAAGATTTCGACGATCACGGCTGCCGACCGGCCGATTCTCTATATGTGGCATCGCACGAACTTCCTCGCGCACGGGCAGCGTCTCACCGGCTTCGTGCCGGTGACCGACGGGCTCATCCGCCTGCAGGGCGTGCGGCTCGCCGCAAACTAAGGCCGACCTATGTTCGCTTTCCTCGCCCGCCGTCTCGCCAGCATCGTGCCGACCTTGATCGTCGTCTCGATGCTGGTGTTCGGTCTGCAATTGCTGCTGCCCGGCGACCCTGCGTCGATGCTGGCGGGCGAGGATCGCGACGAACAATCCTTGGCCGAAATCCGCGCCTATTACGGGCTCGACCAGCCGATCCATGTGCAGTATCTGCGCTGGATCGGCGGCGTGCTGCAGGGCGATTTCGGCACGTCGTTGCGCATCGGCCAGCCGGTGCTGGAATTGGTTCTCGCCAAGCTTCCCGTCACGCTGCAGTTGGGCGGCATGGCGTTTTTGATCGCGTGCCTGATCGGCATTCCGATGGGCGTGCTCTCGGCCGTGCGCAAAGATTCGTTTTGGGACTACGCCGCCAACGCGATTGCGTTGTGGGGGCTTTCGACGCCGAATTTTTGGCTCGGCATCATGCTCATTCTATTGGTGTCGGTCGAACTCGGGTGGCTGCCGCCGTCCGGCTATGTGAGCCCGTTCGAAGACTGGAAGCAGAGCCTTGCCACCACGATCATGCCGGCCTTCGTGCTCGGCAATTCGATCGCGGCAGTATTCATGCGCCATACGCGCGCCGCCATGCTGCAGGCGCTGAACCAAGACTATGTGCGCACCGCGCGCGCCAAGGGCCTCAGCGAAAAAGTCGTGATCAACAAACACGCGCTTCGCAACGCGCTGGTCCCCGTGGTGACCCTGGGTGCGCTCGAGCTTGGCGCGCTGTTTTCGGGGGCCGTGCTTACCGAGCAGGTTTTCACCATCCCGGGCTTCGGAAAGCTTGTGGTCGATGCGGTGTTCAACCGCGACTATCTGGTCGTGCAGGGCGTGGTGCTCGTCACAGCCACGGCCTATGTCGGCTTCAATCTTTTGGCCGACATCGCCTATTTCCTCATCAATCCGCGGCTGCGCCAGCAATGACAAGTGTTGCCCAAACGATCGAAAGTCCCGGACGGCGCGCTCTTCGCCGCTTGCTGCGCCGGCCGGCCGCGATGTTCGGGCTTGCGATCGTCACTCTTTTTGTCGTGGCGGCCCTCCTCGCCCCGATTGTCGCACCCGCCGATCCGATCGCGACGAACTGGGGGGCGATCCGCAAAGCACCAAGCGCGCTTTATTGGTTCGGCACCGACGAGAACGGCCGCGATCTTCTGTCACGCGTTATCTACGGCGCGCGCGCCTCGCTGCAAGCCGGCGTGATTTCGGTCGCGATTTCGATCGCGGTCGGGCTGCCGCTGGGTCTGCTCGCGGGCTATGTCGGCGGCTGGATCGATGCGGTCATCAGCCGCATCACCGACGCGATGCTGGCCTGCCCGTTCCTGATCCTCGCCATCGCCCTGGCGGCGTTTTTGGGCCCGAGCCTCACGAATGCGATGATCGCGATCGGCATTTCGGCCACCCCGGCCTTCATCCGCCTCACGCGCGGGGCGACGCTTAACGCCAAGGTCGACGACTATATCGAGGCGGCCCGCGCGGTCGGCAATCCGCATTGGCGCATTGCGGCTGTGCACCTGCTGCCGAACATCCTGCCAGCCTTGATGGTGCAGGCGACCTTGGCGCTTGCAGCGGCGATCATCGCCGAGGCGAGCCTGTCGTTTTTGGGCCTCGGCCAGCAGCCGCCGGCCCCCAGCTGGGGATCGATGCTGAACAATGCCCAGCGTTTCATCACCCAAGCGCCCTGGATGGCGCTGTTCCCGGGAGCCGCCATTTTCCTCGTGGTTTTGGCCTTCAATCTGCTCGGCGACGGCCTGCGCGACGCGCTCGATCCCCGCCACAGATAGGCACGGCACCGTTTTTGCTGTGCTTTGACCCTCGCAATCTCGGAGGGGTTCCATGAAGTTTCTTTCTTTGGCAATCGCAGCGGCCGGTTTGGCGCTTGCGGCACCGGTCGCCCACGCGCAAGGCACCTTGCGCATCGGCATGACCGCGTCGGACATACCGCTCACCACCGGCCAGACCGACCAGGGCGGGGAAGGCATGCGCTTTCTCGGCTATACGGTCTACGACGCGCTGATCAATTGGGACCTCTCGAAGTCCGACCAGCCTTCGGGCCTCGTCCCCGGCCTTGCCACGAGCTGGTCGGTCGACGCGACCGACAAGAACAAATGGACGTTCAGAATCCGCCCCGGCGTCAAATTCCACGACGGTTCGGATTTCGACGCCGAAGCCGCCGTCTGGAACTTCGAAAAGCTCTTGAACCAGCAGGCCCCGCAATTCGATCCGCGCCAGTCGGCGCAAGGGCGCAGCCGCATCCCGGCCGTCGCCGCGACCAAAGCGGTCGACAAGCTGACGCTCGAAATCACGACGCGCAGCCCCGACGCCACGCTGCCCTACCAGATCGCCTGGATCATGTTCTCCAGCCCGGCGCAGTGGGAGAAGTCCGGCAAGAGCTGGGAGAATTTCGCGCGCACGCCGTCGGGCACCGGCCCGTGGAAGCTCGCCAATTTCGTGCCGCGCGAGCGCGCCGAGCTCGTGCCCAACGCCGAATACTGGGACAAGGCGCGCGTGCCGAAGCTCGATCGGCTCGTGCTGATCCCGCTGCCCGAGGCCAGTGCGCGCACCGCCGCGTTGCGCTCGGGCCAGGTCGACTGGATCGAAGCGCCCTCGCCCGACGCGCTCGCCTCGCTGCGCCAGGCCGGCATGCGGATCGTGACCAACGCCTATCCGCATAACTGGACCTGGCACTTGAGCCGCGTGGAAGGCAGCCCGTGGAACGACATCCGCGTGCGCCAAGCGGCCAACCTTGCGATCGATCGCGAAGGCATCAAGGAGCTGCTGGGCGGCATGGCAATCCCGGCCCAGGGCTTCTTCCCGCCGGGCCATCAATGGTTCGGTTCGCCGAAATTCAAGCTGCGCCGCGACCTTACGGAAGCGCGCAAGCTGATGGCCGAAGCGGGCTATGGGCCGAGCCGCAAGCTTGCGACCAAGATCCTGATCGCCCCCTCGGGCTCGGGCCAGATGCAGCCGCTGCCGATGAACGAATATGTGCAGCAGAACCTCGCCGACATCGGCATCGACATCACGTTCGAGGTCGTGGACTGGAACACGCTCATCAATATCTGGCGGGCGGGCGCCAAACACGAATCGTCGCGCGGTGCCACGGGCATGAACTACACCTACTTCATCCAAGACCCGTTCACCGGCCTCATCCGCCATCTGCAGAGCACGCTGCATCCGCCGGCCGGCACCAATTGGGGCCTCTACGCGGATCCCGCGATGGACGCTTTGTTCGAGAAGGTGCGCAATACCTTCGATCCCGCCGAGCAGACCAAAGTGCTGCAGGAAATCCACGAGAAATACGTGGACGAAGCCTTGTTCCTGATGGTCACGCACGACGTAAACCCGCGCGCGATGACGGCGCGCGTGCAAGGCTTTGTGCAGGCGCAGAACTGGTTCCAGGATTTCTCGTCCATCACCATGGCGCGCTGAAGCCCTGGTTTTCCACAAACCCCCGTCCGCCGAACCAGGCGGGCGGGGGTTTTTCTTTGGCGCGGCGTTCTGACGCAGACCGCCGAAGCCCCCTCTACTTCTCCATGGATTGGGCGTAAATTGTCCGCTAAGGCGTACAATGCGCCGTCCGTGGGTGGGAGAGACCGATGAAGTCGATTGTGCGCGCCGCTCTGGCGTTTGGCCTGGTTCTTTTGGCTGCTTGCGATCCGGACAGCAAACCTGCCGTATCACTGCAACAAGCAAGGACGATCGCAGCCGAATTCCAGGGCCAGAGCTTCCACCCGCCGCCGCGCACGATCTCCGACATCGCGGCCATTCTCGACCAGCAGAAGCCCGATCCGGAGAAGGTCGCCGCCGCCGTCGCCAAGGCCGACGCGCAGCCTGCACCCGGCCTGCACGGCGCTACGCTCGCGGCGTTCCTGCATGATCGCGGGCTCGCGGCTGCCGAGTTGGGCCGCCTCCAGCAGCGCCTGGCGGATCTGCGTCAGGCCAACGAACTGGCGCGCGACGCCAATGCCCCGCGTCAGGTCCAGCAGAATTATCTGATGCAGCTGGCCCAGGCCGAGGCGGCGTCGGGCAATGCCGCGACCGCCATCAAGATGACCGAGGCGCGCGTCGCAGAGGCAGCAGGCCCGGGTCAGCGGCTGAACGGGATAGGCGCACTGGTGACGTGGAGCGTCAACCGCGGCGACCTTGTGCGCGCCACCGCCGAGCTCAAGAAACTGGAAAACATACTCGGCGAACTCCGCTCGATGCAGCGCCTGCCACAGCAGGTGCTGTGGAACGCGCAGAGCACGGCCCTGCGCGCGCGCGGGCTCGTGGCGATGGAAAGCGGGCGCTATGCCGAAGCCGAAACGCTGCTGCGCGCGGCCATTGCCGAAAGCGCACGCATGATCGCCAACGAGCGCAGCTTGGCCGCGCAGTGGGAACTGGCGCCCGACGCGTTCACCGAACGCGGCCTGTTCTTCCAGCAAAATCTAGCGCAGGCGATTATGCGCCAGGGCCGCTACGTGGAGGCCGAGGTCGAGATCCGCCGCGTGTTGCTGGCGCGCCTGCAGCGCCAGGGCCGCTATTCGGTCGAAACGCTGCAGACGGTGCAGCTGCTCGCCGACAATCTGATGGAACAAGGCCGCATCGCCGAGGCCGAGCGCCTGGCGCGCGTGACTTTCGATTCCTACGAGACCATGAAACTCGATCCGAATTTCGGCGGCTATGCGCGCGCGATGAGCCTCGTGGCGCGCGCCCAAATGTTGCACGGCGACGCGCCCGCTGCTTTGCGCACCTTTGCCGATCTGCGCGCGCGCATGGGCAACAACCGCCAGGCGCGCGCGCGCAATTTCGACGCGAACCTCACCTGGGGCATGGCGTCGCTTGCAGGCGGCGATGCGGCCGAGGCCGCGCGCGTGTTCGCGAACATCGCCGAACGGCGCTTGGCTTCGCTCGGCGAACGCAATTGGGACACGGCCATGGCGCGCGCGCTGCTGGGTGCCGCCAAAAACGCGAACGGCGACGTTGCGGGCGCACTCGCCGAATTCGACGCGGCCGCTCCCATCCTGCTGCAGAGCTCGCGCCAGTCGGACGACGAAGAGCAAGGCTCGGCCGGGCGCGACGCGCAATTGCGCATGGCTTTCGAAGGCATGATGGCTGCCCTCGCGGCCTCGAACCGACCCAATGCGGCCGAAGACGCGTTCCGCATCGCCGACGCCGTGCGCGGCCAAGGCGTGCAGCGCGCCCTTGCGCAATCCTCGGCGCGCGCGGCCGCGAGCGACCCCGCTCTGACCGAGTTCGTGCGCCAAGAGCAGGATACGCAAAAGCAGGTCGGCGCCTTGCAGGGCCTGCTCACGAATATTCTGTCCGCGCCTGAGCGCGACGACGCTTCCGTGCGCGCACTGCGCGTGCAGATCGACAATCTGCGTGCGGCACGCGCGGCGATCCGCCAGGAAATCGAGCGCCGTTTTCCCGACTACGCGAACCTGATCGATCCGCGCCCCGCCACGGTCGAGCAGACGCGCCGCAGTTTGCGCGGCGGCGAAGCGCTGATCGCAACCTATGTGGGGCAGACGCAAAGCTTCGTGTGGGCCGTGCCGCAGACGGGGCCGGTTGCGTTCGCGGGCGTCAAACTCGGCCGCCACGAAATCGGCGAAACGGTCGCCACGTTGCGCAAAGCGCTCGATCCCAACGCCGCTTCGCTTGGCGATATTCCGACGTTCGACGTGGCGCTTGCGGGCAAACTCTACGACGCCTTGCTGAAACCGGTCGAAGCGGGATTCGCCAACGCCGCGTCGCTGCTTGTGGTGCCGCACGACGCGCTCGGCCAATTGCCGTTCGGCGTGCTGGTCACGGCACCCGTGCAGCTGGCCGCCGAGCGAGACGGCGAGGCGCTGTTCTCGGCCTACAAGCCCGTCCCTTTCCTGATCCGCAAGGCGGCGATCACGCAGCTGCCGTCGGTGGCGTCGCTTGCCACATTGCGCAGCCTGCCGCCCGCCCCCGCCAATCGGCGCGCCTTCATCGGCTTCGGCGATCCGTGGTTCAGTGCCGAGCAGATGGTCGAAGCGCGCACCGAAGCAGCTGCGGCCACGCAAACCGCGAGCCTGGCCACCCGCGGTGCCGCAAACCGGCTGCAAACACGCGGCTTGCCGCTCCTGCGCCGTTCGGCCCCGGCCACGACTGGTATCGACAGTGCGGAGCTTGCCAATCTGCCGCGCCTGCCCGACACGGCCGATGAGGTGCGCGGCATTGCGCTTGCCCTCAATGCGGCCCCGTCGGACCTGTATCTTGGTGCTGCCGCCAACGAGAGAAACGTCAAGACCGTCGATCTTTCGAACCGGCGCGTCGTGATGTTCGCCACGCACGGGCTCATTCCGGGCGACCTCAACGGCCTGTTGCAGCCGGCCTTGGCGCTGTCCGCACCCAACGTTGCCGACATCGACGGCGACGGGCTGCTCACGCTCGACGAGGTGTTGGGCCTCAAGCTCAACGCCGATTGGGTGGTGCTCTCGGCCTGCAACACGGCGACCGGCGACGGTGCCGGAGCCGAAGCGGTCTCGGGCCTCGGCCGCGCGTTTTTCTATGCGGGGACGCGTGCCCTTCTTGTATCGAACTGGCCGGTCGAGACCACGAGTGCGCGCGCACTCACGACCGATCTGTTCGCCCGCCAGGCGCGCGACGCGAATCTCGCGCGTGCGGCGGCCCTGCAACAGGCAATGCTGGGGCTGCTCGACGGCGCCGGCTTCGTCGATCCGGCCAGCCGCCAGACCGTTTTCTCCTATAGCCACCCGATCTTCTGGGCGCCCTTCAGCCTCGTGGGCGACGGCGGCGGCGGCAATGCCCGCACCGTCGCGCTGGCAAAGTGACGGGCGTCACTGTCTAGGCTGCAGAGACCATTTATCTTCTACCTGCGGATATGGCATAAATGCGCCCGGGCGGAAGGACAGTGGGGGCAGAAGAATGCGGCATTTCACCGGGTTTCTCTGGGTCGTCTGCGCGGCCATGCTGCTGGCAAGCCCGGCTTTTGCCAGCAAGAAAGTCGCGTTGGTCATCGGCAACGGGGCCTATGCCGAAGCGCCGTTGCGGAATCCGACCAACGACGCACGCGCGATCGCCGCCACGTTGCGCAGCCAGGGCTTCGAGGTTCTGCTCAAGGAAAACGCGACCAAGGTTCAGATGAACGAGATCGTTGCCGATTTCGGCGAGAAGCTCGCCGAGGGCGACACGGCGCTGTTTTTCTTCGCCGGCCACGGCATGCAGGTGCAGGGGCGAAACTACCTGATCCCGGTCGATGCGCGCATCACCTCCGAACAGCGCGTGCGGCTGGAAACGCTCGACGTGGACGCCGTGCTCGACCAGATGGCGGCGGCGCGCGCGCGCGTGAGCCTCGTGATCCTCGATGCGTGCCGCAACAATCCGTTCGAGCGGCGCTTCCGTTCGGTCAGCGGCGGCTTGGCGCAGATCAACGCGCCCGAAGGCACGATGGTTGCCTATGCGACGGCGCCCGGCCGCGTGGCGGCCGACGGCGAGGGTGCGAACGGGCTCTATACGCAGGAACTCCTGCGCGCGATGCGCCAGCCGGGCCTCAAGGTCGAAGACATCTTCAAGCAGGTGCGCATCAACGTGTCGCGCGCGTCCAACGGCGCGCAGACGCCGTGGGAAGCCTCGTCGCTGACCGGCGATTTCTATTTCCAGGCGGCACTCCCCGTGGCGGCGGCGGCACCGGCAGCAGCCCCGACAACCGCCACGACATTTGCGCCGGATCGCGAAGCAATGTTTTGGGACTCCGTAAAGGCATCGACCGATCCGGCGGAGCTCAAAGCCTATCTCGATGCGTTTCCGAACGGCACGTTCGCCCCGTTGGCCACCGCGCGCATTCGGTCGATCGAAAACAGCCGCCAGCAAGCGGTGGCGAACCCTAGGGTTTCGGCACAAGCGGCGGCACCGGCCCCGCAGCAGGCCCCCCAGCAGACGGCGGCCAGAGCAACAAACGGCACGGATTTCAGCCAATTCAACGGGCAATTGACGGCACGGGTCCCGGCCGGCGTGCTGATTTCGGGGGCGCCCTTTACTTTCCTGACCATCGCGCAATCGAAGTTGCGCTTCACGGCATTTATGCGAAGCTACGGAACCGACGGTTTTACCTGCAACGGCAACGGCGATCTCAATGCGGACGGAACGTTTGTCGACGTCGTGATCAAGTGCTTTTCTCAGTTGGATGAGACCTTCGAATCGTTGGCCAGCGGCACGCTGTCGAGCGACGGAATCGCCCGCGTGACGTTGAAGTCGTCAAATGGCAGAACGTCCGACATTGTCTTCAGATGATCCAAGGAATCCGGCCATGCGCCCTGTTTTGGTTTTGATTTTTTCGCTTGTTGCCCTGCCGGCCCTTGCAGCCGACCCCGTTGCCATCGTCGAGGATGCCAAGGGCCGCAATCTCGACGTCGATTTCATGGACTATCTCGAAGCCGGACGCGTGGTGAAGCTTGGGCCCGGCGACGAACTCGTGGTGGGCTATCTCGCCTCGTGCTGGCGCGAGACGATCAAAGGCGGCACCGTCACGATCGGCGCCGAACAGTCGGCCGTCGCGGGCGGCACGGTGCGGCGCGAGAAGGTCGCGTGTTCGGGTACCAAGATGCAGCTCACGAGCGACCAGGCCGCGAAATCCGGCGTGATGGTGTTTCGCGCACCCCCGCGCCCGACCGCCGCGACGGCAAGCGCGCCGCAGCCCACACAGACGATCTACGGCTTGTCGCCCGTACTCGACGTCAAGGGCGGGGGCCAGATCACGATCGCGCGCCTCGACCAAACGGAAGCGCCCGTCGTGCTCGACATCCCGGCCCAGCAATTGATGCGCGGCAGCTTCTTCGACATGGCCAAGGCCGACCGCGCGCTTGTTGCGGGCGGCATCTACCGTATTTCGGTTGGCAGTACTGCCGATTCGCGGCAGATCGTGTTCAAGGTCGATGCCGAGGCCAAACCCGGTGCAGCCCCGATGCTGAGCCGCTTGCTGCGGCTCTAGATGAAGGCAGCCAAGCGCGATCGGTTGGCGGGTCTGCTGGCCGTTTTGTTGGGGGCGGCCGCCATCGCGTCGCCGCTGGCCGATGGGGTGCGCGGCCTGTCCGTCGATTTGGCGTTCGCGCTGCGCCACGCCGCATTCGGTGCGCGCCATACAGGTGCGCAGTCGCCGAGCATCGTGATCGCGATCGACGAAGAGACCTACCGCACACCGCCTTTTGCCGGCACGCCGCAAGTGCTGTGGACGCGCGAGATCGCCCCTGTGCTTGGCGCCGTACTCGACGGCGGGGCCAGCGTCGTGGCGTTCGACGTGATTTTCCCGACCTCGGTCGAGCGCTATCTGCCGGGCTTCGATCGCGATTTTCTGCGCAGCCTGCGTGCCGGATCGCGCGACGGGCGCGTGATCCTCGGCAAGGTGCAGCACGGAGCATCGCCGATCGTGCCGTTCCAGGGCCAGAGTTTTGCCGTGGGCCACGACGCCAATATCCGCGCCACCAACCTGTTTCGCGATACCGACGAAACAATTCGCCGCGCGCCCTTGTTTTTCGACGTGGCCGAGGGCGCCACGGTGCGCCTCGAAACGTCGTTGGGGCTCGAGGCAGCTGCACGCGCACTCGGCAAAACCCCTGAGAAGCGCAGCGACGGCGTGTGGCTTGCGGACAAGCGCATCCCCGGTTCGGCCAACAACGCAATGCCGATCGATTTCGAAGGCGGCGGGGCCGATATCCCCGCCTTTTCGCTGGCCGATCTGCGCGCGTGCGTCGAAAAGGGCGACGACGCGTTTTTCAAAGCGCATTTCAAGGACAAGATCGTGTTCGTCGGCACCGTACTCGATGTCGAAGACCGCAAGATCACATCGCGTCGCTTCATGACCGGTCCCGAAGGGGCCGCTGCCGCCCCGCGCTGCGCGCTGGCACCGCGCACCGATATTGTGCGCGACGATGTGGTGCGCGACGCGATCCCTGGCGTGTTCGTGCATGCGAGCTTCGCCAACAATCTGGTGCGCGGCGGCGGCCTTTTCGAACTCGAGCGCGCAGGCGAGGCGGCGGCAAGTGCGTTGCTGCTTGCTGTAACAGCCGCCTTGGCGCTGAGCCTGCCGGCGGCGCTTGCGGCAGCTGCATTCGCTTGCCTCGGACTTGTCTGGACGGCAATCAGCGTTGGCGCCCTGCAGGCCGGGCTCGTCTGGCCGTTTTTGACGGCCCTGCTGGCCGCCGCAGCCGCCGGTGCGGGGCTGATGGGCTATCGCTTTGCGGTCGCCGACAAGGACAAGCGCCTTTTGCGCAAAAGCTTCGGGCTTTATCTGGCACCCGCCATGGTCGACCGGCTCGTGAATGCGCAAACGCCGCCGCAATTGGGCGGGGAAGAGCGCGTCGTCACGGTGATGTTCTCCGACGTTGCGGGCTTCACGGCCCTCTCGGAGGGCCTCACGCCGCCGCAGCTTGTGCAGGTGATGAACGCGTATCTATCGGCGATGACGGACATCGTCGAAGCGCATGGCGGCTTCGTCGACAAATATATCGGCGACGCGATCGTGGCCGTGTTCGGGGCACCCCTCGAAGATGCCGCCCACGCGCGCAACGCCGTTGCCGCCGCCCTTGCCTGTGCCGCCAAGCTCGACGCGCTGAACGACGATGCCGCGCGACCGTTTCTGGGCCACCGGCTCAAAGCGCGCATCGGCCTCAATGCAGGGGCAGCGCTTGTCGGCAATATCGGCTCGGCTCGGCGCTTCAACTACACGGTCATGGGCGACACGGTGAATCTCGCCTCGCGCCTCGAGGGTGCGAACAAATTTTATGGCTCGACGATCATGTGCGCCGACGCAGTCCGCGCCGCCATCGCCGACGATCCGTTCGCGTGGCGCGAGCTCGACCGTATCCAGGTCAAAGGCCGCGCCCAACCCGTGACGATCCTCGAACCGCTGGGCATGGCGGCGACGCTCGCGGCGGATACAAAGCTTCGCGTTGAAGAATTCGCACGTGCCCTTGGCGCCTATCGGGCGCGCGATTTCCAAAGGGCGTTGCAGATCGCGAACGCGCCGGAGCTTGCGAAGGATCCGGTGGCGCGCAGCTTTGCCAAACGCGTTGCGACATTGGATCCGAACGCACTGCCGGCCGATTGGGCGGCCGTTACGGCGTTGGACGCGAAATAAGCGCGGCGAGTTCGGGCGCGAGGCCAATGCTCGGCACCGACGGCGCCGGGGCGAATGCGGGCGCTGTTTCGCGCACCATGCGCTCGAGCCGAGTAATGCTCGCCTCGAGCGAACCCAGCAGGCGCACTTTGGTCAAAGGCTGCACGCGCGGCACAAGGCCGGCCAAGCCCGCCCCGCCCAGAATCACGATATCGGCCCCGTCTTCTTCGGCGCAGGCCGTCGCGGCCGCCGCCAATTCGCCCAAGGCACGCTCGGGATCGGCCGCAATCTCAGCACCGGTCGCGGCAACCGCGCGCACGCGTGCAAGCTGTGCGGACAGGCCAAGCGTGGCCACGAACTCGGTCAGCATCGGGACCCAGCGCGCCCCGCCGGTGAGGATGCCGACGCGCGATCCCATTTCGACTGCCTCGCGCATCGCGGCTTCCGCCATGCCGATGGCCGGGACCGGCGAGATTTCGCGCAACGCCTCGATGCCCGGATCGCCGAAACAGGCCAGCAACACGCCCTGATGGTGCGGACGCCAGAACGCCGAAAACGCATCGAGGGCGGCATGGCCCGCGATCGCGGCGGCCGCCCGCGTGCCGATATAACGTGCGCCGAAGCGGGCCGTAACCGGATCGAATTTTGTGTTGGGCGACGCGCATTTTTGGGCATTCGCCGCCACGAGGTCCGTAATGTCGGGCGAGGTATTCGGATTGATCAGCAAGAGGCGCATAAAACTGCCTATTTTTTGGGCGGTGTTGGCACGGTTTTTCCTTTATCGGCCGAATCAGGCCGATTCGCCAGCCAAAGCGGCACTGGCACCTTGGTTGCAAACCCTTTGCCGGTTCATGTCTTTTTGGAGCACCCACTATGAAAATCCGGACTTTGATCGGCGCGGCTCTCGGCCTCGGTTTGATGGCCAGTGCTGCCCAGGCGCAGACGACGTTGCGCATCGCCATGACGGCCGCCGATATCCCGCGCACGCTGGGCCAGCCCGACCAGGGCTTTGAAGGCAACCGCTTCACGGGCCTTACGATGTACGACGCGCTGACGGCGTGGGACCTCAGCAGTGCCGACAAGCCCTCGGTGCTGATTCCGGGCCTCGCGAGCGAATGGGCGGTCGATGCCAACGACAAGACCAAGTGGGTCTTCAAGCTGCGCAGCGGCGTGAAGTTCCACGACGGCAGCGCTTTCAATGCCGACGCCGTGGTGTGGAACGTGCGCAAAGTGCTGGACCGCGAAGCGCCGCATTTCGACGCGAGCCAAGTCGGCGTGACGGCGAGCCGCATGCCCACCTTGCGCACCGCGCGCAAGATCGACGACCTCACGGTCGAACTCACCACGAGCGAGCCCGACTCGTTCCTGCCGATCAACTTGACCAACCTCTTCATGGCGAGCCCCGCACATTGGGCGGCGAAGCTCGCGGCCGTTCCCGCCAGCGTGACCGAAGCCCCGGCCCGCTCGGCCGCGGCCTGGACCGCGTTTGCGGCCGACGCTTCGGGCACCGGCCCTTGGAAGATGGTGCGCTTCGTGCCGCGCGAGCGGCTTGAGCTTGCCAAGAACGACGCCTATTGGAACACGGCGCGCGTGCCGAAGATCGACCGCATGGTGCTGCTGCCGATCCCGGACGCCAATGCGCGCACGGCAGCGTTGCTGTCGAACCAGGTCGATTGGGCCGAGGCACCTGCCCCGGACGCCGTACCGCAGATCCGCAGCCGCGGCTTCCAGCTCTTCGCCAACCAGCAGCCGCATGTGTGGCCGTGGCAGTTCTCGTTCGTCGAAGGCTCGCCGTGGCTCGACAAGCGCGTGCGCCAGGCCGCCAATCTGTGCGTGAACCGCACCGACATGAAGCAGCTCTTGAATGGCCTGATGGCCGAAGCGGTGGGTTCGGTGCCGCCGGGCCATCCGTGGTGGGGCAATCCCGATTTCAAGATCGGCTACCGCCCCGACGAAGCGCGCCGCATGATGACGGCGGCCGGCCACTCGGCCCAGCGTCCGCTCAAAGTTAAGATCCAGGTCTCGGCCTCGGGCTCGGGCCAGATGCTGCCGTTGCCGATGAACGAATATCTGCAGCAGGCCTTGCGCGAGTGCTTCTTCGACGTCGAACTCGACGTGATCGAGTGGAACACGCTGTTCACGAACTGGCGCATCGGTGCGAAGGATCCGACGGCACGGGGCGCCCACGCCGTCAACATCACCTTCGCGGCGATGGATCCGTTCTTCGCGTTCGTGCGCTTCGTCGACAGCAAAATGGCGCCGCCGGTGTCGAACAATTGGGGCTTCGTCAACGATCCGGAATTCGACCGGCTCGTGGCCGCCGCCCGCACCACGTTCGATGCGGCCGCGCGCGACACCGCCCTTGCGGCCCTTCACAAGCGCATCGTCGATGAGACGGTGTTCTTGTGGGTGGCGCACGATGTGGGTCCGCGCGCGATGAGCCCGCGTGTGCGCGGCTTCGTGCCGCCGCAGAGCTGGTTCGTCGATTTCTCGCCGATTACGATGAACTGAAGGGTTCCGACCGGGCGGGCCCAAATGCCCGTCCGGTCGATCCCGTACGAAGATGCTCGAATATCTCCTCAAACGAATTCTCTACGCCGTTCCCATCGCACTGGGCGTGAGCCTCGTGTGTTTTTTGCTTGTGCATATCGCACCGGGCGATCCGCTGGTGTCGGTGCTGCCTGCCGACGCCTCGCAGGAAATGCAAGAACAGCTACGCGCCGCCTACGGATTCGACAAGCCGCTGCCCGTGCAGTTCGGGTTGTGGATCTGGCGCGCCCTTAGCGGCGATCTCGGTTTTTCGATCGCGACCGGTCGGCCCGTAGCGGCCGAAGTGTGGCGCGCCATCGGCAACACTTTCATGCTGGCCGTGTTCGCGGCCGCTTTCGGCTTTCTCGTCGGCGCGTTCCTCGGGTTCGTTGCGGGCTATTATCGCGGAACCTGGGTCGACCGCGCGTCGAGCGCACTCGCCGTCGCCGGCATCTCGCTGCCGCATTACTGGCTCGGCATGGTGCTCGTGATCATCTTCTCGGTGCAGCTCAATTGGCTGCCCGCAACGGGTGCGGGCCCCGGCGGCTCGGCCGATTGGGAATGGGATTGGCAGCATATGCGCCATCTCATTCTGCCCGCCTTGACCATGTCGGTCATTCCGCTCGGCATCGTGGCGCGCTCGGTGCGCGCACTCGTGTCGGACATTCTTTCGCAGGAATTCGTCGACGCACTTCGCGCCAAGGGCCTTTCAGAGCGCGGCATCTTCCTGCACATCCTCAAAAACGCCGCACCCACGGGTCTCGCCGTGATGGGGCTGCAGCTTGGCTATCTGCTCGGCGGCTCGATCCTGATCGAGACGGTGTTTGCGTGGCCGGGCTCGGGCTTCCTGCTCGGCAACGCGATCCTGCAGCGCGACCTGCCGCTGCTGCAGGGCAACATCCTGGTGCTGGCGATGTTTTTCGTGACCCTCAACCTGCTGGTCGATCTGGTGCAAACCTGGCTCGATCCGCGCATCAAGCGAGGCTGAGATGAGCGCTGCTTCCGCCGCCGCCGCGAACGACGCGGGCCAAGTGCCGGTCGCCTCGCGCGGCTATTGGTCCAACGTGTTGCGGCGCCTCGCGCGCGACAAGGTCGCCATGGCGTGTTTGGCCGTGCTCGTGCTGATCCTGCTTGCCGCGATCTTCGCACCCCTCATCGCACCGGGCGATCCCTATCGCGGCTCGATCATCCGGCGCTTGCGCCCCATCGGCACCGAGGGCTATCCGCTCGGCACCGACGAGCTTGGCCGCGACATGCTCACGCGCCTCATCTATGGCGGGCGCTTGTCGCTGTTCATGGGCATCGTGCCCGTACTGAACGCGTTTTTGATCGGCACGTTTCTGGGCGTGGTCGCGGGCTATGTCGGCGGCAAGACCAACATGGCGATCATGCGCACGATAGACGTGTTCTACGCCTTCCCCTCGGTGCTGCTCGCGATCGCGATTTCGGGCGCGCTGGGGGCCGGCATTTTCAATTCGATCGTGTCGCTGACGGTCGTGTTCATCCCGCCCATCGCGCGCGTAGCCGAAAGCGTGACCACGCAAGTGCGCAATCTCGATTTCGTCGATGCCGCACGCGCGAGCGGCGCGGGGGCGCTCACCATCATCCGCGTGCATATTCTCGGCAACGTGCTGGGGCCGGTCTTCGTCTATGCGACGGGCCTCGTGTCGGTCTCGATGATCCTTGCCTCGGGCCTGTCGTTCCTCGGGCTCGGCACCAAGCCGCCCGAGGCCGAATGGGGCCTGATGCTGAACACACTGCGCACCGCAATCTACGTGCAGCCGGCCGTGGCGGCTTTGCCGGGAGCGATGATCTTCGTGACCTCGATCTGCTTCAATCTGTTTTCGGACGGCTTGCGCTCGGCCATGGACGTGAAACTGTGAGCGCTTCCATTCCCCAGGGCATCGCCGACGAAGATGTCGGCGGCCCGGCACAGCCGCTTTTGTCGATCCGCGGCCTCGTCAAACATTTTCCGATCAAGGGCGGCGTTCTCAATCGCACCGTTGCGGTCGTGCAGGCCGTGGACGGCATCGATTTCGACGTCGCCAAGGGCGAAACGCTCGGCATCGTCGGCGAATCGGGCTGCGGCAAATCGACGACGGCGCGCCTGCTCGTGCGGCTCATCGACCCCGACGCGGGCGAAGTGCTGTACGACGGCCTCAAGATCGGCTCGCAAGACGGGCTCGATCTGCGCGAGATGCGCCGCCATGTGCAGATGGTGTTCCAGGACAGTTTTGCGTCCCTCAATCCGCGCCTCACAATCGAAGACTCGATCTCGTTCGGACCCAAAGTGCACGGGCTCGGCGCCAAAGAGGCCAAAGCGCGCGCGCGCGAATTGCTGCAGCAAGTCGGGCTCAATCCCAATCTGTTCGTGCGCCGCTATCCGCACGAATTGTCGGGCGGCCAGCGCCAGCGCGTGAACATCGCGCGCGCCCTCGCCCTTCGTCCGCGCCTCGTGATCCTCGACGAAGCGGTGTCGGCCCTCGACAAATCGGTCGAAGCGCAGGTGCTCAATCTCTTGCAGGATCTGAAGGCCGAGCTCGGCCTCACCTACGTGTTCATCAGCCACGATCTCAACGTGGTGCGCTACATGTCGGACCGCGTGATGGTCATGTATCTGGGCCGCGTGGCCGAGATCGGTCCGGTCGACGCGATCTACGGCAATCCGCGCCATCCCTATACGAAGGCGCTGTTGTCGGCGATGCCGTCGATGGATCCCGATGCGCGCACGCAAGAAGCGCCCATCGCGGGCGATCCGCCGAACCCGATCAACCCGCCGGCGGGCTGCCGCTTCCACACGCGCTGCCCGTTTTCCGAACCCGTCTGTGCGGTCAAAGTGCCGGATCTCGCTGCCGTCGCAGGCGACGCCAAACATGCCGTCGCCTGCCACATGAACGTGGCCGGCTCCGGCCATAGCCGCACGGCAGGTGCCGCATGACCGCGCCGCTGGTTTCCGTCGAAGGTTTGCACGTGCTGTTCAAATCGGCCGACCGCACGGTGCATGCGGTCAACGGCGTCGATTTCGCGCTCCAACCCGGCGAAGTGCTGGGGTTGCTCGGCGAGTCCGGCTCGGGCAAATCGGTCACGCTCAAAGCCTTACTGCGTCTTCTGCCTGCGTCGCGCACGACGCTCTCCGGCAAGGTCACGGTCGCGGGCCACGACGTGCTCGCGATGGACGAGCGCGCACTTCGCCGCTATCGCGGCGGCGTGGTGTCGATGATCTTCCAGGAGCCGATGCTGGCCTTCGATCCCGTATTCACGGTCGGCGACCAGATCGCCGAGGCGGTGATGCGCCACGAAGACGTGGGCCGCCAGGCCGGGCGCGCGCGCGCGCTTGAAATGCTCGAGCGCGTGCGCATCCCGTCCGCCAAGCGGCGGCTCGATGCCTATCCGCACGAAATGTCCGGCGGCATGCGCCAGCGCGCGATGATCGCACTCGCACTCGCCTGCAAACCGCAATTGCTGCTGGCCGACGAGCCGACGACCGCACTCGACGCCACCGTGCAGATCCAGATCCTGCTGCTGCTGCGCGAACTCCAGAAAGAGTTCGGCATGGCCGTGATTTTCGTGACGCACGATGTCGGCGTTGCGGTCGAAGTCTCTGACCGCATGGCCGTGATGTATGGCGGCCGCATCGTCGAGCGCGGCTCGGCCGCCGACGTGATCCGCCGCACGGCCCATCCCTATCCGCAGGGACTGCTTGCTTCGACGGTGCATGGGGCGATGCGCGGCACGCGGCTCGAAGCGATTCCGGGGGCACCCCCCGATCTGTCGCGCATGCCGACAGGCTGCGCCTTTGCGCCGCGCTGCCGCTTGGCCGACGAGATGTGCCGCAGCGTTTCGCCGCCGATCGCCGCCCTCGCGCCCGGGCACGAAGCCGAGTGCCATCGGCCGCGCGTGAGCGCCGGCTAGAGCGTGATCGTTTCATTGTGACGCGTATCCTGCGTTTTTGAAGTAGTTGGCGCATTCTCGCGGCTCGAAGACGTGGCACAGCGAACCAATGCGGCGCCATGTGTCTTCGACGGTTCTTGGC
>Ga0315907_10000825_pt1 | contig 42575 bp, 39 predicted proteins | sample LakEriMetagenome_3_FD_203525 | JGI IMG/M metagenome (GOLD analysis project Ga0315907, IMG submission 203525) | Freshwater fungal communities from buoy surface, Lake Erie, Ohio, United States - Buoy 12 MA123 | ecosystem: Environmental > Aquatic > Freshwater > Lake > Lake biofilm | place: USA...
CTACACTGGAGCAAGTCGCCAAGGCTGGCCGTCCTCTGCTGATCATCGCTGAAGAAGTCGAAGGCGAAGCCCTGGCAACTTTGGTGGTCAACACCATCCGTGGCATCTTGAAGGTCGTGGCTGTGAAGGCCCCTGGCTTTGGCGATCGTCGCAAGGCCATGTTGGAAGACATCGCCATCCTGACTGGCGGCAAGGTCATCGCCGAAGAAGTGGGCCTGACCCTGGAGAAGGTCACCCTGGCCGACCTGGGCCAAGCGAAGCGCATCGAAGTGGGCAAAGAAAACACCACCATCATCGACGGTGCTGGTGCAGCTGCTGACATCGAAGCCCGCGTCAAGCAAATCCGCATTCAAATCGAAGAAGCAACCAGCGACTACGACCGCGAAAAGCTGCAAGAACGCGTGGCCAAGCTGGCCGGCGGTGTTGCCGTGATCAAGGTGGGTGCTGCCACTGAAGTCGAAATGAAGGAAAAGAAAGCCCGCGTAGAAGACGCCCTGCACGCTACCCGCGCTGCTGTGGAAGAAGGCATTGTGGCCGGTGGTGGCGTCGCCCTGCTGCGCGCACGCCAAGCTGCTGGCACCATCAAGGGTGATAACGCCGACCAAGAAGCTGGCATCAAGCTGATTTTGAAAGCCATCGAAGCGCCCCTGCGCGAGATCGTCTTCAACGCCGGTGGCGAGCCATCTGTGGTGGTCAACAAAGTGTTGGAAGGCAAAGGCAACTTTGGCTTTAACGCTGCGAATGACACCTACGGCGACATGATCGAAATGGGTATTCTGGACCCCACCAAAGTCACCCGCACTGCACTGCAAAACGCTGCTTCTGTGGCATCGTTGTTGCTGACCACTGAAGCCATGGTCGCAGAAGCTCCTAAGGATGAATCTGCTGCTCCAGCCATGCCTGACATGGGCGGTATGGGTGGCATGGGCATGTAAGCCTAGGTTTGCTGCGGTAGCGCTAGATGTGCGCTACCCGATCAGCACAATAAAAAACCCGCAGGTAGTAATGCCTGCGGGTTTTTTATTGTGCTGGCGTATCCTCGACGCCATAAAACCAAAAGCTTTAAACAGCTTGGTAAGGATCTCCGTAATCATTGGCCGACTCATCGCTAGGCTGAACCCACCAGTAAATCAGAACCAGAATACCGATGCCGGTAAGAACCAAGAGTTGCCACCAACCCGAACGGTTGATGTCATGCAAACGCCTTGCACCAGCGGCAAGTCCAGGCAAAAGCAACAACAACGGTAACAAGGCAAAGAGACCAAATACAGAACCCAGCAAGTTGGCAGCAACGCTAACAAGTAGTTGGAATAAATAAAACCACCAATACTCTGAACGCGTCGCACGACCAGAAAAATCCACATACTTTGTCAGACATGTTTTGACAGCAGTCACAAAATCCACAGTAGGCTCCCTCTCTTAATGTGTGGCAACAATGCCGCTGCGCATCTTAAACGCATCAAAGCCCAGGCGGTACCTGGGTAAGGCTCCAATCGTGTCTGTGTGTTTCGCCGCGCAATAGGCAGCAAGGTGTGGTTTGATAGGCGCCAACCACCGGTAAAACCCAGTTACGAGGTCAAACGCTGTAAAAGCCCAGCTGTAGAGCCATCTAGTCCGCTGGCATCACCACTCGCCAAACGTGGCTCCAAATCTTGGGCCAAGACCTTACCCAACTCTACACCCCACTGGTCAAAACTGTTGATGCCCCAGAGGCTACCAGAGCAAAAAATGCGATGTTCTTGGAGCGCCACCAGCGCACCGAGCGCTGCGGGGGTCAAAGCATTAAGCAGCAAGAAAGTGCTGGGACGATTACCTGGAAAATGTCGGTGTCCATCTGCGCTAGCCCGCCCCACCATCAACGCCTGTGCTTGCGCCAAAGCATTAGCCAGCAGCTTATTGTGGTGGTCTGGCAAGGCATGTGTAGGGTGGCGCACCGCCACAATCTCGAGTGGCAGAACATCGGTTCCTTGGTGCAGCATTTGAAAGAATGCATGCTGGCCGTTGGTACCTGGCTCTCCCCACAGCACTGGTGAGGTCGCAACTTGCAATGCCCGGCCATCCACGCCCACCCGCTTGCCATTGCTCTCCATTTCTAATTGCTGCAAGTGCGCAGGCAAGCGGGCCAAGCCCGCGTGGTAAGGGGCAATACAGCGGCTGCCAAAACCATAAAAATTGCGATACCAAATATCTAATAAGGCCAAGCGCACGGGCAAATTGGCAGCCAAAGGTGCTGTGCGAAAGTGCTCGTCCATTGCATGCGCACCGGCCAGCAAATCTTTAAAGCCCAGTGCACCAATGGCAATTGCAATGGGTAAGCCAATGGCAGACCACAAGGAATAGCGCCCGCCCACCCAATCCCAAAAACCGAAGGTAGTGTGAATGCCCCACGCAGCTGCGGCCTGCACGTTGGTGGTCAACGCTGCAAAGTGGCGCGCTATGTCAGTACCACCATGCGCAACAAACCATGCCTTGGCCGTGGCGGCATTGGTCATGGTTTCGGCTGTCGTGAAAGTCTTCGAAGCGACTAGAAAAAGGGTGTTTTGAGGCTGTAGAGTGTTTAAAACACCCTGCAACTCATGCCCGTCCACATTGGACACAAAGTGAAAGCGCTTACCAGGCAAATGGTAGGCCTGCAAGGCACGCACCGCCATGTGGGGCCCAAGATCAGAGCCACCTATCCCAATATTGACCACATCAGTAATGGCGTCGTCTGCACGGATCTGCTCTGCATACGCCAGCATGGCCTCCAGGGTGTGGTGCACAGCGTCTAAGTCGGCTGCAACTGCCGTCACATCGCCAGGGAGTACACAACCTTTAGGGCGCCTCAACAAGGTGTGGAGTGCTGGGCGATTTTCTGTGGCGTTAACGGGCTGCCCGTTCAGCATTGCATCTCTGTGCGCTTCGAGGCCAGTTGCCTGAGCCAATTGAATTAATTGCGCTTCTGCCTCTCGGCTCCACAGATTTTTGGATAAATCAGCAAATACATGTGGGGCCTGCTGGCTGAAATGGGCAAATCGATCGGCGTCCTGGCCAAAGGCTTGACGCAAATCGAAGTGCTGCCCATGGGCTTCAAAATATGCCTGTAGCGCTCGCCACTGGAGCGTTTCATCACAACGGGTCAAAGTGTGCATCCGTAAAGTGGTTGTCACTCAAGCGGCAAGGATGAGTTGCTCTAACTTTTCGGTATCTATCACAAAGTTGCGAATGCCTTCTGAGAGCTTGTCTGTCGCCATAGCGTCTTGGTTGAGTGCGAATCTAAAACCAGCTTCATCGTAGTTGATGGCGGGCAAATCGAGTGCTCTTGCAGCTTCTGGTGTGAGTGCGCGTTCTAGTGAAGTGTTACTGGCAGCCAATTGCGCCAACAATTCAGGGGCAATGGTCAACAAGTCACAACCAGCCAATGCAACAATTTGGCCAACGTTGCGAAAACTTGCACCCATCACCTCAGTGGCGATACCAAAGTGTTTGTAGTGCTCGTAAATTTGACGGACTGAACGCACACCGGGGTCATTGGGGCCTGCATTGGCAGCTTCGTCCCAAGCAGAGCCTGCATGCTTTTTATACCAATCATAAATTCGCCCCACAAAAGGCGAGATCAGTTGCACCTTGGCTTGGCCGCATGCAATGGCTTGGCAAAAAGAAAACAAAAGCGTCAGATTGGTATGGATACCGCGCTGCTCTAGGCGCCGGGCAGCCTCTATGCCTTCCCATGTGGCTGCAATCTTGATCAGTACGCGGTTGATATGAATGCCTTGGGCTTCGTACAGCTCAATGATGCGCTCTGCACGAGTGTAGGTAGCGCTGGCATCAAAGCTCAGCCGTGCATCCACTTCGGTTGAAACTCGGCCAGGGATGGTGTTCAGAATTTCGCAGCCAAAACGTACCAAAAGCCTGTCTACCACCTCATCCATCGGCCGACCACGCCACTGAGCTACTGTTGCCTGCAACAAGGGCGCATATTCGGGCTTTTGTACCGCCTTGAGAATAAGCGAAGGGTTGGTGGTGGCGTCTTGTGGTTGGAACTGTGCCAACTGCTGGAAATCGCCGGTATCGGCAACCACTGTGGTGTACTGCTTGAGCGCGTCGAGCTGGTTCATGACTTAAATCTGAAAGGTTCAAGAGCAGGCGCAAGGATACATATCCTTTGTACCCTTATTAGAGTTGTACGCCTGCTACAGCTTGAAATTCTGAACAATATCGAAGGAAGACTCCAATAAAAAAAGCTGCCAGCTTGTGGCTGGCAGCTTTTGATTGATGCGCTACTGGCTTAAGCCAGCAAACGATCAGAAGTTGTGACGAATGCCCAGACCGATGTTGTTCTTGGAGGCAGTCGTGAAAGTGCGCTTGTCTTCGCCATCACGCAGGTATGCTGCGTACAAGGTTGTACGCTTGGACATAGCGTACTTGGCTTCCAACAAGAAGTCGGTGTCTTTGAACTCAGTGTCACGAGCCAAGTCAGCTGTGAAGCTGAATGCACCCATTGGAACAGTTGCGCCCAATGTAAAGCCCTTTTGATCAGCCAAGCCGTCTTGCAAAGAACCTGCCAGCTTGAAGCTGCCGAAGTCATAAGAAGCGCCCAAAACTGCGTTGCCGTCAACGCCCTTAACTTTGTTGTAGCCGAAAGAAGCAGCCAGAGGGCCGTTCACGTAGCCCAGAGCCAAATCAAACTTAGCTTCTGTACCGAAGTCTTGCTTGAAGATGTAGCTCAGTTGGCCTGTGAAACCACCCATGTTAGGTGTGGTGTAGGTGAACTGGCTGTTGTCACGTGAACCGAAGCTGTTGTAACCGAAAGAGTTGGCAACCACAGAGTAGTTAGCAGCACCAGTCAGTTCCCAAGTTGTCACGGCGCGGTAGCTAGGTGTGAAAGCACGACCCATACGCAGGCCACCAAAACCACCGTCAACCGACACCCAAGCTTGGCGTGTGAAACCAGCAGTTGCGCCGGATTCGTTGTTCACGTTTTGCTCGTAGTTGAAGGAAACCTTCAGACCGCCACCGATGTCTTCAGTGCCGCGAACGCCCAGACGGCTTGTGCCGTTGTTCATGGTGCCGCCAGAAGACATTTCTGTCTTACGCTTAACTGCAGTAGCAGTTTGGTTGCTTTGACCGCTCTTGGCCAAGGAAACGTCAGCCACACCGTACAGGGTGACAGAAGATTGGGCCATTACAGCGCCGGAAGCAGCCAGCACTGCCAGGGCAATCAGGGATTTTTTCATTGCGAGTTACTCCAAGGTTAAACATAGGGCGCCGGTACGGGGGGGGATCTAGGACCAAATGCCCATGCAGCTCCGCCGGTTCCCCGGGCCAACCTCCTGGTGGGGAAGTTGCTGTTATTGCACCAGACGTGGCCCACTTTCGCAAAGAAAATCGGGCATAAAGACGCGGAAAACTGGTTTTCGTTGTTACAGGACAACATTCAAACCTGGGGCTGAAGCGACTCCAAAGCCAGTGTCATAGCGAGTTGCAGGCCTTTGAGCCGGGCTTTTGGTTTACAGTGACCGTCTGTGGTTTTTGCGCCATTTTTTGATTACCCATAGGCCTTCCATGGATGCTTTATTGATTGCGGCTGATAACGCGTTGCGCACGCTTTTTGCCACGCCACACGCTTCTGAGCCATCTCCGGCTATCGGTCATGCTGCGTGCACCTTAAATCCTGCGGAGCAAAAACTGGCGGGTGCGCTGATGCGCGTCAACCATGTGGGTGAGGTGTGCGCACAGGCGCTTTACAGCGCCCAGGCCGTGGTGACACGTGACCCGGGTTTGCGTGCGCACCTGTGGGCTGCGGCCAAAGAGGAAACCAACCACTTGGCCTGGACGCGTGAGCGTTTGGATGCGCTTGGGGCACGCCCAAGCCTGCTCAACCCCCTGTGGTTTGCTGGCGCTTTTGTCTTGGGGGCTGTGGCTGCCAAGGTGAGTGACAGGGTCAGCCTGGGTTTTGTGGAAGAAACCGAAAAGCAGGTAAGCGCACACTTACAAAACCATTTGCAGCGGCTTCCTGCGCAAGACACGGCCTCGCGTGCTGTGGTGGAGCGCATGCAGGCCGATGAAGAGCGCCACGCCCACCAAGCCGCCAATGCTGGAGCGTTGCCGCTACCGCCCCCAGCGCGGGCCTTGATGCAAGTGGCAGCCAAAGTGATGACGACCACTGCACACTACGTTTGAGTGCTCTCTAGAGGCTCCTTCAGCCCTAGAACCTGCTTTAGGCGGCTTCTACGATCTCAAAACCCGTAGTGATTTCCGCGGTTTTACCGAGCATGATGCTGGCAGAGCAGTATTTATCGTGGCTCATGGCAATGGCACGTTCCACGGCAGTTGCTGGAATGCCTTTGCCCGTGACAGTGAACTGCATGTGGATTTTGGTGAAGACCTTGGGGTCGGTGTCGGCGCGCTCAGATGTGAGCTTGACGCTGCACCCACGCACATCGTGGCGACCCCTTTTGAGGATGAGCACCACGTCATAGGCGGTGCAGCCGCCTGTGCCCGCCAGTACTGTCTCCATAGGACGTGGGGCCAGGTTTTGCCCACCGTTGGCGGGGTTGGCGGCGTCAGGTGCGCCGTCCATGGCCAAAACATGGCCGCTACCCGTTTCTGCAATAAAACCCATGCCCGAACGGGTGCCACTGACCCCTGTCCAACTCACCGTGCATTCCATTGAAAGCTCCCATCAGAAGTGTTGATACGCAATTTGTATGGGCTTGATACGTTTTATGCATAGTCACCATCAAAATAATTGCTGCATTGCAGCAAAGATAGGACTAAACTGATCACAAGCTTTGTGCAAGTGCAGCATAAAGCGGCAAAACCCGCTTGCTGCTACCGCGTACAAGGCATGTATTGTCTCCTCCATCTCTCAAAAGATGGATTCAGCCCCAGGTCTTACGGCCCGGGGCTTTTTTTTGGCTGAGCCTATGATGTGCCCCCTCAGAGATGTGCTGCTTGCGCTTTGCACTTGCGCTGAGAAAACGGCTTCTATCTTTGCACGCCCTTATGACCACTTCTTTGCAACCCGCTGACTACCTCAAGAAAATCCTCACAGCACGCGTGTACGACGTGGCGGTGGAGTCTGCGCTGGAGCCCGCCCGCATGCTCAGCCAGCGGCTGAACAACACGGTGCTGCTCAAACGTGAAGACCAGCAACCGGTGTTCAGCTTCAAGCTGCGCGGGGCTTACAACAAGATGGCGCACCTGACACCAGCGCAGTTGCAGCGGGGGGTGATTTGCGCATCTGCCGGCAACCATGCACAAGGCGTGGCCATGAGTGCGCGCAAGCTGGGGGTGCGGGCTGTGATCGTGATGCCCACCACCACGCCGCAGGTCAAGGTAGACGCAGTGCGGGCACTGGGGGGCGAAGTAGTGCTGTTTGGCGACAGTTACTCTGACGCCTACGGCCATTCGCTGGAGCTGGAAAAGGCCCAGGGCCTGACATTCGTGCACCCCTTTGACGACCCCGATGTGATTGCGGGCCAGGGCACGATTGCCATGGAGATCTTGCGCCAGCTGCAAAGCGTGGGCAACGACCGCCTGGATGCCGTGTTTGTTGCCATTGGCGGCGGCGGCTTGATCAGTGGTGTGGCCAATTACATCAAGGCTTTGCGGCCCGAGATCAAAGTGATTGGCGTGCAAATGGATGACTCAAACGCCATGATCCAGTCGGTGGCGGCGGGCCAGCGCGTCACGCTGCCAGATGTAGGGCTGTTTGCCGACGGCACTGCCGTCAAGTTGGTGGGCGAAGAAACCTTTCGCATTGCCAGCAGTGGCCTGGTAGATGCTTTTATGACGGTAGACACAGACGCCGTGTGCGCAGCCATCAAAGACATTTTTGTGGACACGCGCAGCATTGTGGAGCCCTCAGGCGCCATGGCAGTGGCAGCCATGAAGCAGTATGTGGCCACGCATCACACGCAGGGCGAGACCTATGCCGCCATTTTGTGCGGCGCCAACATGAACTTTGACCGCCTGCGCTTTGTGGCCGAACGCGCCGAAGTGGGCGAGGAGCGCGAAGCACTGCTGGCTGTCAGCATCCCCGAAGAGCGCGGCAGCTTTCGCCGTTTTTGCGAAACCATAGGCGCCCTGCCCGGCGGCCCACGCAATGTGACCGAGTTCAACTACCGCATGAGCGACGCCGCCCGCGCCCATGTGTTCATGGGCCTGACCACACAGGGCAAGGGCGAATCGGCAGCCATCGCCCGCACCTTTACCCAACAAGGCTTTGAGGCACTTGACCTGACCCACGACGAGCTGGCCAAAGAACACCTGCGCCACTTGGTCGGAGGCCCATCGGTGCTGGCGCAAGACGAGCGCGTGCTGCGCTTTGAGTTTCCAGAGCGGCCCGGTGCACTGCTCAAATTTTTAAGCCTGATGCAACCGACCTGGAACATCAGCCTGTTCCACTACCGCAACCAGGGCGCTGACTATGGCCGCATCTTGGTGGGCATGCAGGTGCCGCCGCAAGACGCGGCACTGTTTGACGCCTTCTTGGCGCAACTGGGCTACCCGCATGTAGAAGAAACCCACAACCCGGCGTACCGGCTGTTTTTAAGGTCTGCGCAGTAGTTTTAAAGCCTTTTTGGCGCTGTACCTTAGTAAAACAAGCACTATTAGCTATTAAAAATATAGCAATGCAAGCCCTGCGCCATTACCTGTTGGCTGTGCAGTTTTTTACCCGCATCCCCATCACGGGGCCACTGGCACAGTGGGTGGGCTATAGCCCTGCCATGCTGCGGGCCAGCGCGGCGCACTTTCCGGGGGTGGGCTGGCTGGTGGCTGCCATGGCTGTGGCGGTGTATGCGGCCTTGTTTACCGGCTTGGCCCAAGGGCCTTGGAGCCAGGGCATGCCCGGCGGTGGCAGCGCACTGGTGGCCGCAGTGGCAGCGGTGGGCTGCACCTTGGCCACCGTGCTGCTCACGGGTGGCTTTCATGAAGACGGTTTGGCCGATGTGGCCGACGGCTTGGGCGGCAGCTACGAGCGCGAAAGGGCGCTCAACATCATGAAGGACTCGCGCATTGGCGCCTTTGGGGCCATGGCCTTGGTACTGGCGCTGCTGGCCAAATGCTGCCTGCTGGCACTGCTAGGCAGCCACAGCCTGGGCGCAGCGCTGGCGGCGCTGTGCGGGGGGCATGTGCTGTCGCGGCTGTGGCCGCTGTGCGTGGTGCGCTGCTTGCCGCATGTGGGCGACACCGCCCAGTCCAAAAGCAAGCCACTGGCCGACCAGATCACCACAGGAGCATTGCTGGTGGCCGTTTTATGGTGTTTTTTGCCCCTTGGCGCAGTATGGGCCTCACAGTCAGCTACGTTTTTAATAGCAGGCAGCATTGCAAGCGCTTGCGCTGCGCTGGCCATGGCCCAGTGGTTTGCCCGCCGCCTGCAAGGGTTTACGGGCGACTGCCTGGGGGCCACGCAGCAAACGGGCGAGTTGGGCTTTTACCTGGGCGCCGCCCTGGCGCTGGCCTGGGCATGACGCACCCGGCTGGCCCACGCTTGTGGCTGGTCAGGCATGCCCAGCCTTGCATTGCCAGCGGCACTTGCTACGGCAGCCTCGATATTGCGGCTGATGCCACCGCCACCCACTTAGCCGCCACGCAACTGGCACAGGTGCTGCCCACAGGGGCGCATGTAGTGCACTCGCCGCTACAAAGGTGTGAGCAACTGGTGCTTGATTTATTAAGGCACAGGCCCGATTTAGCCTCAAAACCCGATGCACGGCTGCGTGAAATGCACTTTGGCACCTGGGAAGGCCAGACGTGGGACGCCATAGGCCACACCGCCATCGACGCCTGGGCGCAGCAGCTTGCACACCACGCCCCAGGCGGGGGAGAGCCACTGCAGCACATGCTGGCCCGCGTCAGCACCGCGCTGGCAGATGCACAAGCCTTGGCACACACCGCAACACATACCCAAGGGCGTGATGTGGTCTGGGTCACCCACGCGGGCGTAGCGCGCTGCGTGCAGTGGTTGCAGCAACACGGCACTGACCGCCTGCCACAGGCACACGAATGGCCGACTGCAGCGCCAGGCTATGGGCAATGGGTGGTTTTTAGCTTGCGGGCCGCAAGCGTTTAGTCTGCCAACGCTGGCATCTCCAGCGTCATCACAGCAGGGCCATCAATGCTGTGCCCCAAGCGGGCTGTGCGGGCTTGCACGTTTTGCAGCACCAAGCCCTCGTGCACCACAGCACCTACGCGAAAAGGCTGGGGCGGCTGGCCGTCTGCGGCAATCAGCGCAGCACCGCCGCCGCTGTTCAGGCCCGCCAACACACCCACCAAGGCCAAACGGGTACTTGCAGGCACCTGCACCGCAGGGCTGGCGGCTGGCCCACCGGGCTGGGCACCCAGGGCACGGGCTACGGCCTGTGCGTCTGGCGCGGTGGGGGTATTGGCCACCACAGGGGCGCTGGCACCGGTTGCCGGGGCGGTCACACGCAGGCCCCAATACACCGCGCTGGCACCCGCAGCAGCCCAAACGGCCAGGGTCAACAGGCGCACGGCCCAGGGGTTGTCTGTATGAGTCAGCATGCGAGGATTATGATTCAGCGGATTCGCCTTTATACAAAGACAGCCAAGCCATGCGATTTGCCATGAACCTACTGCCCTCCTTCCGTTTGCATGCCGCGCGTGCACCTTTGCAACGGGGCTTTACCTTGATCGAATTGACCGTGGTGTTGGTCATCATTGGCGTGCTGGCGGCGCTGATCGTGCCCAACGTGATCAACCGCGCCGACGAAGCCCGCACCACCGCCGCCCGCACCGACATCACCAACATCATGCAAGCGCTCAAGTTGTACCGCCTGGACAACCAACGCTACCCCACGGCAGAGCAAGGCTTGCAGGCGCTGTTGGTCAAACCCACCACAGGCCCCATGCCCAACAACTGGAAGCCCTACCTCGAAAAACTCCCTAACGACCCCTGGGGCCGTCCTTACCAGTACCTCAACCCTGGCATCAAAGGCGAAATCGATGTGATGTCCTTTGGCAATGACGGGCAACCCGGTGGCGAAGGCAAGGACGCTGACGTAGGCAGCTGGCAATAGGCCTTGAAATAGGTCTTGAAGCCAATTTTGTGCAACCAGCACACTGCACAAGCCGTACTACCGCGCATGCACACCCCGCAGCACCGCAGGCCACGCGGCTTTACCTTGTTAGAGCTGATCTTGGTCATCAGCATCATGGCCCTGGCAACCGCCGGGGTCAGCTTGGCGCTGCGTGACGGCGGCGACGCCCTGCTAGAGCGCGAAGCCGTGCGCTTGGCAGCGCTGCTGGAATCAGGCCGGGCGCAATCCCGCGCTGCGGGCGTGCCAGTGCGCTGGCGTGCCTTGGGCCCGGGGTTTGCGTTTGAAGGCCTGCCCGGCGGCCAGCTGGCTGGCAGCACTGGCGGGCAAAGCAACAACCAATGGCTGGACGCTGGCACCCAAGTGGTGGGGCCCAACACCCTGGTGCTGGGGCCAGAGCCCATCATTGCGCCACAAGCCGTGGTGCTCAGCAACCAAAGTTTTCCAGGCCGCAGCTTGCGCGTGGCAAGCGATGGCTTGCGGCCTTTTGAAGTCACCAGCACACCATGAAGCCACGGCACCCACACCACTGCCAGCGCGGCTTTACCTTGGTAGAAGTATTGGTAGCCCTGGGCATTGTGGCCATTGCCATCATGGCCGGGCTGCAAGCCACAGGGGCGCTGGTGCGCAATGCGCAGCGCCAATCCGACGTGCTGCTGGCCCAGTTGTGCGCCGAAAACGAACTGGCCCGCGTGCGCCTGGCCAAGCAACTGCCCAGCGTGGGCGACACCACCTTGCCCTGCGAACAAGCGGGCCAAGCCCTGAGCGTGATGCTCATCGTGCGCCCCACGCCCAACCCCAGCTTCAGGCGGGTAGATGCCCAAGTGCTGGACGGGCAAGCCTCGGTGCTGCGCCTGTCCACCATCGTGGGCCGCTACTGATGGCACCCATGCGCACAAGCCACACCCCTTCTCGTCTTGCAGGCTTTACGCTGATTGAGCTGCTGGTCGCCATCAGCGTCATGGCCATGCTGGCCCTGATGAGCTGGCAAGGCATCGACGGCATGCTGCGTGCGCAAGACCAAACCCGCCAGCGCAGCAACGATGTGCAAGTGGTGCAAACCGCTTTGGCCCAATGGGGTGCTGACCTGGATGCGGTTTTGAGCATTACCAACACCACGCCCCTGGATTGGGACGGCCAAGTGCTGCGCATCACCCGCCGCAGCAACACCAACCCCGATCTAGGCCCCCAGGTTGTGGCCTGGACGCGCCGCAGCGGCGTGGACACTGCGGGCGGCGGCCAGTGGGTGCGCTGGCAGTCACCCCTGCTGCGCAGCCGGGCCGAATGGAACCAAGCCTGGCAACAGGCCGCGCAATGGGCGCGCACGCCGGGCGACGCAGAACGCCGCCGCGAAGTGGTGCTGATGCCGCTGGAAAGCTGGCAGATTTTTTACCACCGTGGCGGGGCATGGTCCAACGCTTTGTCCAGCAGCGGCAACGCCCCCACAGCACCGGGCCTGACCGCCCCTCCACCCACACTTCCAGATGGCATACGCCTGCAACTGACCCTGCCTGCTGGGCAAGCCCTGTCGGGCAACATCGTTCGTGACTGGGTCAGCCCCACGCTGACCCCCAACCCCTCATGAGCGCCCCACACACAACCCATCCACAGCGATTGGCAGCGCCAGGGCAGCGAGGCGCGGCCCTGCTGGCGGCCATGCTCACGGTCACCTTGGTGGCCACACTGGCGGCCACAGCCTTGTGGCAACAGTGGCGTGCGGTGGAGATCGAAACCGCCGAACGCGCCCGCATGCAGTCGGCCTGGATTTTGATAGGTGCGCTGGACTGGTCGCGCCTCATCCTGCGTGAAGATGGCCGCGCCAACTCCAGCAGCAGCACCGACCACCTGGCCGAGCCTTGGGCCGTACCCTTGCAAGAGGCCCGCCTGTCGACCTTTTTGGCGGCCGACCGCAATGTCTCGCAAGCCGAAGACGCCAGCGCCGATGTAACCGAAGCCTTTTTATCGGGCCAGATCACCGACATGCAGTCGCGGCTGAACCTGACCAATCTGATCGTCAGCGGCGAGGTCGCTTTACGCCCCCAGCGCCAAATGCAGCGCCTGTTTGAACGCTTGAACCTGCCCCCACAAGAGTTGACCCTGCTGCTAGAAGGTCTGCGCGCTGCACAAGCAGCAGGTGACAACAACAATGCCCCCCTCATGCCCCGCACCGTGCAGCAGCTGGGCTGGCTGGGCCTGCAAGCCACTACCGTCGCGCTGCTGCAACCCCACGTCACGATCTTGCCATCGGCCACCAGCGTCAACCTCAATACCGCCACACCCGAAGTGCTGTGGGCCAGCATTGAAGGGCTGGACGAATCCAGCGCCCAAAAACTGGTGCAAACCCGCGCCAGCAAGCACTTTCGCAACATCCAAGACGCGCAAGAGTTACTGGGCAACAACATTCGATTGCGACCCGAGGAACACTCCGTTGCATCGTCCTACTTTGAAGTACTGGGCCGCTTGCGCCTGGGCGACATCCAAGTGCAAGAACGTAGCCTGGTAAACCGCAAAGCACTCAATGAAGGTGGTCAGACCACAACCGTTTGGCGTGAACGCGTAGCCCCCGCAGTCAGCCCCTAAAATGGCCCGCACGAATCGCCCATGAGCACCCTTTTACTTACCCTGCCCACCGCACCTGCGGGGCCCGCTGCCGAGTACAGCTACACGCTGACCAGCGACGGCCTCACCGCCCTGCAACACGCCAGCAGCCCCGCTGCATTGCTCCCCGCCGCCACAGGCCCAGGGGCTGAGGTAGTGGCCGTGGTGCCGGTGCAATTGCTGTCCTGGCAACAGGTACAACTGCCGCCAGGCCTGCCATTGCAAACCAGTGGCCCATCGCCCCGCCTGCGTGCCGCGCTGGAGGGCCTGCTGGAAGACCGCCTGCTGGACGAGCCCAGCCAACTGCACTTTGCCCTGCAACCTGCCCCCCAGGCAGGCACTCCCATTTGGGTTGCGGTATGCCCCAAGGCGTGGCTAACAGGGCACTTGCAGGCGCTGGAAGCCGCAGGCAGACCCATATCGCGCGTGGTGCCCGCACTTGCCCCGGCTGCGCTGGGCAGCGAAACCACTCCACAGATATTTGCTTTGGGCACGCCAGAAGCCGCCCTGCTGGTAGCAAGCCCTGCCGGGGGCGACCTAGGCGTGCTGGCATTGCCCATGGGGCCATCGGCCCTGGCGCTGATCCATGCGCAAGGGCTGCCAATTGCCGACCTGGCTGTGTACGCAGAGCCTGCCGTAGCCGCACAAGCCGAGCAACTGCTGGGCCGCCCCGTAACGCTAGCCACCCCCAGCACGCTGGCCATGCAAGCAGCACGCAGCGAATGGGACTTGGCCCAGTTTGACCTGGCCAGCAGTGGCCGCAGCCGCGCCCTGCGCCGGGCGGGTAGCACCGCGCAACGCCTGTTGCATGGCCCCGCATGGCGGGCTGCACGCTGGGGCGCTGGCGCACTGGTGGCTGCGCACCTGCTGGGCATCAACCTGTGGGCCTGGCAAGAAGAAAAAGCCCTGGCCGCCAAACAAGCCGCCGTGCGCAGCACCCTCACGCAAACCTTCCCACACATCCAAGTGGTGGTGGATGCCCCTGTACAAATGCAACGCGAAGTAGCCCAGCTGCGTCAAGCCAACGGCAGCACCTCAGCACGCGACCTCGAAGCCATGCTGGCTGCCGCTGGCACAGCACTGCCACCTGGCCAACAACCCAGTAATCTGGTTTACACGCCTGGTGAATTGCGCTTGGGTGGCCTCAACCTCAGCCCCGACCTGCTTGAAAGCCTGCAAAGTCGGCTGCAAGCCAGCGGCTACCAAGCCCGCAGCGAAGACGGCAACCTGCTGCTGCGCACAGGGGCCACACCATGAAGCCCACCACCGCACAACCCTTTCTGGCCCAAGCCCGTGCCCGCTGGCAAGCCCTGGCCCCACGTGAGCAGCAACTGGTGCAAATAGCCGCCGTGCTGGTGGGCGCTGCCTTGCTCTGGTGCGTGGCACTGGCACCCGCTTTGGCCACTTTGCGCAACGCGCCCGCCAAGCACGCAGCTCTAGATGCCCAACTGCAAGCCCTGCAAGCCCTGCAAGCCGAGGCCCTGCAACTGCAAGCCACTGCCTCCAGCACGCCACCCGACAGTGCTGCTGCCTTGCGCACAGCGCTCACCCAACGCCTGGGCACCGCAGCCCAAATGCAGCTGCTGGGCGACCGCGTCACCATTACCTTGCAAGGGGCCCCTGCAGATGCTTTGGCCCAGTGGCTGGCCCAAGCCCGCAGCAATGCCCGCGCACAAACCACCGAGGCGCGCCTGACGCGCAGCACCGCAGCCGCCAACACTGCACCCGCGCAGCAAGGCGGCCCCCTGGTGCTGGGCGGCAATGCTGCTGCACCAACGCCCCCAGCCGCAGATGCCACCCGCTGGGACGGCAGCCTGATCCTGGCGCTGCCTGGCAACCGCTGATACCACCGTGGCCCGCCCTCCTGTTTTTGCCCCCAGCCGCCGTTCTGTTACGGCCAAGGCACCCCGCTCGCCGTGGGCCTGGGGCGTCAGTGGCCTGTTGGCGGGTGTGCTGCCTGCCGTGGTGGCTTTTGCGCCTGCACAGTGGCTGGCCAGCGCCGTCACGCGCGGCACACAAGGCCAGGTACAGCTGCTACAAGCCCGTGGCACGGTGTGGTCGGGTTCTGCGCAAGTGGTACTCACTGGCGGCGCAGGCAGCCAAGACCGCGCCGCCCTGCCCAGCCGCGTGCAGTGGCAATTAAGCCTGGGTTGGGGCAACTTGCATGTGCAAGCGCGTACCGATTGCTGCACCCCCCAAGGCCCCTTGCAAGCGCATATCACTCCGCGCTGGAGCCAAGTGCACATTGCAGTGGCAGACGGGCAAAGCCAATGGCCGTCTGCGCTGCTCACAGGCCTGGGCACGCCCTGGAACACCTTGCAACCCAGCGGCACACTGGCCATACAAACCCAAGGGCTGGGTTTCACCCTCCAAGGTGGTCGCGTTGCAGTTGCGGGCCAAGCCCAGCTCGATGCTATCGACATGGCCTCGCGCCTATCCACCCTGCGCCCTATGGGTAGCTACCGCCTGGTGCTGCAAGGGGGTGATGCACCCACACTGGCACTGACCACCACGCAGGGCGACCTGCAACTGTCTGGCAGTGGCCAATGGGTAGGCCAGCGCCTGCGTTTTACCGGCGAAGCCACCGCCACACCCGAGCGCGAAGCCGCGCTTGCCAATCTTTTGAACCTGATCGGACGCCGCCAAGGCGCACGCTCCCTCATCACCGTGGGTTGACCCTTTATGACTTGCCTGACCACGCCCCACCCCACCCATGCCACCAACGCTGCGCCACACACTGCGAATGGGCGCTGGGCTTTGCGCACTACCGTCGCTGCATGCCTGGTGTTGGCAATCGCCCATGTGCCATTGCAAGCGCAAACGGCCAAAAAGAAAAAGCGCAGCGCCGCAGCTGCCACCACGGCGGTGGTAGCGGGCACCGCAGGGGCAGCGACCGCCAGCGCCAAGCCCAGTAGTGGGCGGACGGCAGAGCCAGTCACGTTGAACTTTGCCAATGCCGAGATCGAAGCCGTGGCCCGCACCATGGCCACCATCACCGGGCGCAACGTGGTGGTAGACCCGCGGGTCAAAGGCCAAATTACTTTGACCACACAAAACCCGGTGTCGCCAGCGGCAGCGTTTCAGCAGTTTTTGGCAGCGCTGCGCTTGCAAGGCTTTACCGTGGTGGAGTCTGCAGGCCTGTACAAGGTAGTGCCCGAGGCCGATGCCAAGCTGCAAAGCGATGCCGTCAGCATCTCTGAAAGCGGCAAACCTGGCAGCACCCCCGCAGGCGGGCAAATAGTCACGCAGATCTTTAAGCTCAACTTTGAAAACGCCAACAACTTGGTGGCCGTGCTGCGCCCGCTGATCAGCCCCAACAACACGATCAACGTCAACCCAGGCAACAACTCACTGGTCATTACCGACTACGCCGACAACCTGCAGCGCATTGCACGCATCGTGGCGGCCATGGATGTGTCCAACGCGACCGACGTCGAGATCATTCCGATCAAACACGGCGTAGCCAGCGACCTGGCCCCACTGGTACAACGCCTGCTGGAAGGCGGCAACGGTGCCATAGGCGGCGCTCCTGGGCAGGTGGACAGCAGCTTCAAAACCACCCTGATGGCTGAACCCCGCAGCAATGCCTTGATTGTTCGGGCGGCCAACCCAGCCCGCTTGGTGCAGGTGCGCAGTCTGGTTGAAAAGCTGGACCAACCCTCCCCACCGGGCAGCAGCGCTGCACAAGGCAACATCCATGTGGTGTACCTCAAAAACGCAGACGCAACCAAACTGGCCACCACCTTGCGTGCGGCCATGGCCAGCATGGGCGGCAACAGTGCGGGGGGGGCCAGCGGTGCCCTTGGCATGAGCAGCATCCCCAGCCCCACACCCGCCAGTACCAGCATGAGCGGCGGTAGCGTGGGCTTGAGCACTGGCAGCAGCCTGGGCGCGGGTGGCAGCAGCAGTGCCAATAGCAACCAACCTTCTACGGGTGGGCAAATCCAGGCCGACCCCACCACCAACGCCCTCATCATCACCGCGCCCGAGCCGCTGTACCGCCAACTGCGTACCGTCATCGACAAGCTCGATGGCCGCAGGGCGCAGGTGCTGGTAGAGAGCCTGATCGTCGAGGTCAACTCCGAAAAAGCGGCAGAGTTTGGCATTCAGTGGCAAACCGCCCTGGGGCGCAAGGGCGACTCCAACATTGGCCTGCTGGGCACCAATTACAGCGGCAACGGCGGCTCTGGTGCCAACATCATCAACATTGCCACGGGTGCCCCTGGCACCGTGCTGCCTGGCGCAGGCCTGAACTTTGGCATAGCACACAGCTTTAACGGGCAATATGCACTGAGCTTTTTAGCACGCTTTTTTGAAAACACCGGCAGCGGCAATGTGCTGTCCACGCCCAACCTGCTCACGCTGGACAACGAAGAAGCCAAGATCATCATTGGCCAGAACGTGCCTTTTGTCACAGGCCAGTTCACCAACAGCAACAGCGGCAACAACGGCTCCGTCAACCCCTTCCAAACCGTAGAACGCAAAGACGTGGGCTTGTCTTTGCGTGTGCGCCCCCAAATCAACGAAAACGGCACCGTCAAAATGTCGGTGTTCCAAGAGGTGTCGGACGTCATTGCATCTACCCTGAGCAACCCCAACGGCCCCAGCACCAGCAAACGCGCCATTGAGTCCAATGTGCTGGTGGAAGACGGCTCGATTGTGGTTTTGGGCGGCCTGCTGGAAGACCGCTACAGCGGCAGTGACGAGAAAGTGCCCGGCCTGGGCGATATCCCATTGCTGGGCAACCTGTTCAAGAGCGAAGGGCGCAGGCGCCAAAAAACCAACTTGATGGTGTTTTTGCGCCCGGTGGTGGTGCGCGATGCAGAAGCCACCAACGCACTGTCGATGGACCGCTACGAAATGCTGCGCGGCCTGCAACAAACCTCGCAACCGGCTAACAACACCATGCTGCGGGCCGTACCCAATGCACCTGTGCTGCCCAGCCTGCCCCTGCAGCCGCAACGCGAATCGTTGCAAAACCCATCGGTACTGCAAATCACCTTGCCCGCCACGCAACCTGCCGCCGCAGTGCAAGGCACCACCGCACCCCAGCAACCCTGACCGCCATGCGCCACCCTCTGCCCTACGCCTTTGCCCGCAGCGCCCAGCTTTTGTTGGAAGACGACGGCCAGCAGTTGGTGCTGTGGCACGGCCCAGCGCCAGCCACTGCGGCGTTGTCTGAGGTGCTGCGCAAGCACCCGGTGCAGCAACTGCTGCCGCTGGACGCCCCCGCGCTGGCCCAGCGCATCAGCGCTGCGTATTCGCAAAGCGAATCGAGCGCCGCCACCGTGGTCAGCGAGGTCGAGAGCGACGCCGACCTGTCGCGCATGATGCAAGAGCTGCCCGCGGTAGAAGACCTGCTAGAAGCCGCTGACGACGCCCCCATCATCCGCATGCTCAACGCATTGCTCACGCAAGCGGCACGCGATGGCGCAAGCGACATCCACATCGAGCCTTACGAGCGCCACTCCAGCGTGCGGTTTCGGGTGGACGGCACGCTGCGCGAAGTGGTGCAACCCAACCGCGCACTGCACGCGGCCCTGATCTCGCGCCTGAAGATCATGGCCGACCTTGATATTTCAGAAAAGCGCCTGCCGCAAGACGGCCGCATCAGCTTGCGCCTGGGCACCCGTGCCATTGATGTCCGGGTATCGACCCTGCCCAGCGCCCATGGCGAGCGCGCCGTGCTGCGGCTTTTGGACAAAAGCGAAACCCGCCTGACGCTGGAAGCCGTGGGCATGCAAGGCGAAACCCTGCGCCGCTTTACCAGCCTGATTGGCCAGCCCCACGGCATTATTTTGGTAACGGGCCCCACAGGTTCGGGCAAAACCACCACCTTGTATGCGGCACTGGGCCGCCTGGATGCTGCGCAGAGCAACATCATGACGGTGGAAGACCCCATCGAATACGAGTTACATGGCGTGGGGCAAACCCAGGTCAACAGCAAAATCGATTTGACCTTTGCCAAGGCCCTGCGGGCCATCCTGCGGCAAGACCCCGATGTCATCATGATTGGCGAGATACGCGACTTTGAGACCGCGCAAATCGCCATCCAAGCATCGCTCACGGGCCACTTGGTACTAGCCACCTTGCACACCAACGACGCCGCCAGCGCCGTGACCCGGCTGATTGATATGGGCGTGGAACCCTTTTTGCTCAGCAGCTCACTGCTAGGCGTACTAGCCCAGCGCTTGGTGCGCAAAATCTGCACCCAATGCCAGGGCCAAGGCTGCCAGGCCTGCGGCCATACGGGCTATGCCGGGCGTACCGGAGTGTTTGAAATGCTGCTCACCACCGACACCATACGCGCCCAAATCCACAACAGGGCCTCCGAGGCTGATATCCGCAGCGCATCATTGGCAGATGGCATGGTGCTGATGCGCGAAGACGGCGAACGCCTGATTGCCCAGGGCATCACCAGCCGCGAAGAAGTGCTGCGTGTTACACGGGACTGAAGCTGCGCCACACCCCTTTATTACCCTGGCAGACATTGCCCAGGCCCGGCGCGATTTGTGGCAATGGGCACGCAGCCAAGTGCCACGGGCCTTTGTGCAATCGGTATGGATGTCGGCCTTGGCAGTGGCCGCTGTGCTGCTGCTGATGCACTGGTGGCTGACGCCCGCAGAGCGGGCGCCGCTCAGCGCACTCAAAATTGCGGGCAGCGTGGCACTTTTCTTTGCCTGCCCCTGGCCCTGGGTGCTGATCTTTGCCCACGTACAACTGCAACGCCAAACCCTTACGCAATGGGAGCAGCGCATACAGGCTGGCGAACGCATCCCCATGCCGCCAGCGCCTTTACACTTGTACCGCCCACCGCCTCCAACAAATCAATATTGATAGCAGAACAGCCTTGATTTACTAAGGCATAGGGCCAATTTGGCTTGATTTTTGCCTTTGAGGGGTGTTCTAAGAAGCTATGGAGGTTTTTAAGGGCCGCGCAAGGCTGTCAACAGCAGCCTTGCGCAAGAGACCTTATTACGCCTTGGTCAAAGGCACGTACAGATTGCCACCGTTCTTTTGAAACTCCACCGCTTTAGTCTGCATGCCCTGAGCTAATGCTTCCGCCTCGGCCACGCCCTTTTGGGCGGCAAAGTCGCGCACCTCTTGGGTGATTTTCATGGAGCAGAACTTGGGGCCGCACATGGAGCAGAAGTGGGCCACCTTGGCGGAGTCCTTGGGCAGGGTTTCGTCGTGGTATTCCTGCGCGGTCTCAGGGTCCAGGCCCAGGTTGAACTGGTCTTGCCAGCGGAAGTCAAACCGCGCCTGCGAAAGCGCATCGTCACGCGCCCGTGAACCTGGGTGGCCCTTGGCTACATCAGCAGCATGGGCGGCAATTTTGTAGGCAATGATGCCTTGCTTGACGTCATCGCGGTTGGGCAAGCCCAGGTGTTCTTTAGGCGTCACGTAGCACAGCATGGCCGTGCCCATCCAGCCGATCATGGCGGCACCAATGGCGCTGGCAATGTGGTCATAGCCTGGGGCGATGTCGATGGTCAGCGGGCCCAGGGTGTAGAAAGGCGCTTCATGGCAGTGCTTGAGCTGCTCGGTCATGTTGGCCTGGATCATGTGCATGGGCACATGGCCGGGGCCTTCAATCATGGTCTGCACATCGTGCTTCCACGCCACTTGCGTCAGCTCGCCCAGGGTGGCCAGCTCGGCAAACTGGGCTTCGTCGTTGGCGTCAGATGCGCTGCCAGGGCGCAGGCCATCACCCAGGCTGAACGACACGTCGTACGCCTTCATGATGTCGCAAATGTCTTCAAAGTGCTCGTACAAAAAGCTCTCGCGGTGGTGCGCCATGCACCACTTGGCCATGATGGAGCCGCCACGCGAGACGATACCGGTGCGGCGGTTGGCCGTGAGGTGGATGTAAGCCAGGCGCACACCGGCGTGGATGGTGAAGTAGTCCACGCCTTGCTCGGCTTGCTCGATCAAGGTGTCGCGGAAGATCTCCCAGGTAAGGTCTTCCGCCACGCCGCCTACTTTTTCAAGGGCTTGGTAAATGGGCACGGTGCCGATAGGCACAGGGCTGTTGCGCACAATCCAGTCGCGGGTGGTGTGGATGTTTTTGCCGGTGGACAAATCCATCACGTTGTCGGCACCCCAGCGGATCGCCCACACCAGTTTTTCTACTTCTTCTTCAATGCTCGAGGTAACAGCCGAGTTGCCGATGTTGGCATTGATCTTGACCAGGAAGTTACGGCCAATGGCCATGGGCTCCACTTCTGGGTGGTTGATGTTGGCCGGAATGATGGCGCGGCCACGGGCCACCTCGTCGCGCACAAATTCGGGGGTGATGATTTTGGGGATGCTGGCCCCCATGGAGTTGCCCACCAAACGCTGCTCGCGGGCAGTGTCTTGCATGTACTGCTGCATCCACTCGCGCTTACCGTTTTCGCGGATGGCCACGTATTCCATTTCGGGGGTGATGATGCCGCGCTTGGCATAGTGCATTTGCGTAACGTTGGCACCCGTTTTGGCACGCAAAGGCTTGCGCTGCAAGGCAGCGGCTTCGGCACGCAACTGGGCCAGGCGGGCAGCGTCTTCGCTCTTGCTGCCATCGTCCAGGGCCACAGGGGCGCGGCCTTCGTAATGCTCTACATCGCCACGGCCCGTAATCCAGTTGCCGCGTACGCTGGGCAGGCCCTTGCGCACATCAATGACAGCATCGGGGTCGGTGTAAGGGCCAGAGGTGTCATACACGCTGACCTGTTCACCGTTGGTCAGTGCAATGTCGCGCACGGGCACACGCAAGTCAGCATGCAGTTGGCCAGGAATGTAGGCTTTGCGCGACGCCGGAAAGGGCGCACGGGTCAGGGTCAACAGCTCGGCAAATTTCTCGTGGGCACGGGGTTCGGGGGCGTTCATGGGCAGTCTCCAGGTCCTGGGGTGGTGTGGACTCCTGGATGACTTGGCACTTGCCGGGCGCGCTAGGCGCTTGGCACAAGCAGCTTGGCGGCGCAGTAGGCACCCACAAACAGCTTGGAGAAGCTGGGCTCTTCTTCCGCCGGTGTGAACCGGATCAAGTTCGTCGGGTTCGCGCAGGGCTTTTGCAAGCCCCCGCATCTCAGCGCATCAGCACACCCCGGAGCGAGCGCCAGTATAGGCCAAGCGCCCCAAAAAGACGAAAAACCCTTTTGAACCTAGAAACAGTGGCTGCACTGGCCCGAGTGGGCTGCCAGAGGGCGCGCTGGCAAGACGCGACGACGCAGCGGGCTAGTGCCCGCCAGGAGAAGCAACGCCGCCAGGGCGTCCTCTGGCAGCTCAATCGGGCCGGTAGCACGCTAGGGAGCCTCTGCATAACTCCCTGCGGCCTGCGCTGGTACGGCCTCGGGCAGTCCACAGCGTTGCTTTTCTTGCCAATAGACTCGCTATTGGCTGCAAAAAGACGCCTTGTGGCCTATCCCGATCCGCACTATCGCAGCCTCACGAGGGTTATGCAGAGGCTCCCTTGACGCCTGTCAAATCAGCTTATTGTGGCTGAAATCCTTAGTGCAAAGGAGCGCATCCAATGGACATGGTGCGATCAGCCGCTGTTTCTGGGTTTAAGCCAGTCTTGCCGCAAACATCACGATAAAGAAGAACACCGCTGCGATGATGGTCCACTTCAAGATGACGATACCCAAACGTTTGTAGCGAGGGTTGCCTGTGCCAACGTAAAAAACAAACGACACGGCCGAGGCCACCATTAGCAGCATAAAGAGCCAGCGAAAAACCAGCATGGGCTGCGGCCTACCAGGCGCGGGCAGGCTGCATGAAGCCTGCGGGGGCTTGGCGCTCGTTGTCGAAAGTGACTTCGTCCCAGGCATCGCGCTGGGCCAGTACCTCGCGCAACAGGCGGTTGTTCATGGCGTGGCCAGATCGGAACGCGCTGTAGTGGGCAAGCAAAGGGCGGCCCAAAATGTACAGATCGCCCATTGCGTCCAGAATTTTGTGTTTGACGAACTCATCGTCATAACGCAAACCGTCGCTATTGAGGACTTTGTAGTCGTCCATAACGATGGCGTTGTCCAAGCCGCCGCCTAGGGCCAAGCCGTTGGCACGCATCATTTCTACGTCGCGTGTAAAGCCAAAGGTACGGGCGCGGGCGATGTCGCGGCTGTAGTTGCCGCTGCCCAGGTCAAACTCGACATGCTGCCCGGTCGAATCGACCGCTGGGTGGTCAAAGTCGATTTCAAAACTGAGCTTAAAGCCGTGGTACGGCACCAGCCGGGCCCACTTCGCGTGGGGGCCTTCGCCCTCGCGCACTTCAATGGGGCGGTTGATGCGCACAAAACGACGCGGGGCTTTTTGCAGCTCGATGCCAGCGCTTTGCAGCAAAAACACAAACGATGCCGAAGACCCATCCAATATGGGAACTTCTTCTGCCGTGATGTCTACGTAAAGGTTGTCGATACCCAAGCCAGCGCAGGCGGACATGAGGTGCTCCACCGTATGCACTTTGGCTGTGCCCACTGAAATGGTGGAAGCCAAACGGGTATCGGTCACTGCGTCCGCACGGATGGGAATGTCCACCGGCTGCGGTAAATCCACCCTGCGAAAAACAATGCCCGTGTCAGGCTGAGCTGGCCGCAGGGTCAGCTCTACGCGCTGACCGCTGTGCAAGCCTACGCCTACGGCGCGGGTCAGAGTTTTAAGGGTGCGTTGGGCAAGCATTAGGCGATTTTAGTGGGCCATGCATGGCCTGAAAGTCCGCAGGTTTTTGAATCGGGCTTTGCATGGTGGGCAAGCACACCACCCACCATGCGCAGGCCCATTTGCAGCATCAATCAGCCTGCTTGCGCAGGAATGCTGGAATCTCCAGGTCGTCCATACCACCAGAAGACAGGGCATCCACACGGGCTGCCGCCTGCGTACGGTTGGTACGCCATACGCTGGGCACGCTCATGCCGCCGTAGTCTGCTTGGCTGGCACCCACGCCGGCCACACCCACAGCACCACCCAAGGTCGCGGTGGTAGCGCCTGGCATGGCAAAAGGCATGTTGTCAGTGCCTGTGCGCAAACCACCTTGCACCACTGAAATGGGTTGGCGACGTGCATTGGGGCGCGACAAACCTGTGGCCACCACGGTCACGCGGATTTCATCGCCCAGGCTGTCGTCGTAGGCAGCGCCATAAATCACATGCGCATCGGGTGATGCGTAGGCGTTGATGGTGCTCATGGCCAAACGCGACTCGGACAACTTGAGGCTGCCCTTGGCGGCAGTCACCAACACCAACACGCCCTTGGCGCCAGACAGGTCAATGCCTTCCAGCAGCGGGCACGCCACGGCTTGCTCGGCAGCAATGCGAGCGCGGTCAGGGCCGCTGGCAGTGGCGGTGCCCATCATGGCCTTGCCAGGTTCACCCATGACGGTGCGGACGTCTTCAAAGTCGACGTTCACATGGCCGTATTCATTGATGATCTCGGCAATGCCGCCCACCGCGTTTTTGAGCACGTCGTTGGCGTGCGCAAACGCTTCGTCTTGGGTGATGTCGTCGCCCAAAACTTCTTGCAGCTTTTCGTTGAGCACCACGATCAGGGAGTCCACATTGGCCTCCAGCTCGGCCAAACCGCCATCGGCGTTTTGCATGCGGCGTCCGCCCTCCCAGTCAAAAGGCTTGGTGACCACGCCCACCGTGAGGATGCCCATCTCTTTGGCCACACGGGCGATCACGGGGGCCGCACCGGTACCGGTACCACCGCCCATACCAGCCGTAATGAAGAGCATGTGAGCGCCATCAATGGCTGCGCGGATATCTTCCACAGCCATTTCAGCCGCTTCACGGCCTTTGTCGGGCTTGCTGCCGGCACCCAGGCCGCTACCACCCAATTGGATGATGCGGTGGGCTGAACTGCGTGTGAGCGCCTGGGCGTCGGTATTGGCGCAGACAAACTCTACGCCTTGCACGCTGCGGGCAATCATGTGTTCAACGGCATTGCTGCCACCGCCACCGACACCGATCACTTTGATCTGGGTGCCCTGGTTGAATTCTTCGGCTTCGATCATTTCGATAGGCATCTGGTATCTCCTGCTGTAGTACGGATCAAAAAATAGGAATGGGTCACAAAACTAAAACGGTTGGGCGATGCTGGGGGGCCTGTGCATCGCCATCGGGATGGCGGTGGTTGCGGGCTGGCACGAGCACCGCAACAAGGTTTGCGGCATGCCACTAAGCGGTGCATCAATGTGCGGGCCATGGTCAGAAGTTCCCCACAATGAAGTCTTTGAAGCGACCGAACGCCGTCTTCATGGACCCACTTTTTTGGGCCACTTTGTAGCCCCGCAGCCTTGCCAAACGGGCCTCTTCGAGCAACCCCATCACCGTAGCGGCACGGGGCTGGGCCACCATGTCAGCCAAGGCGCTGGAGTATTTGGGAATGCCTCGGCGCACGGGCTTGAGGAAAATGTCCTCGCCCAACTCGATCATGCCGGGCATGACGGCACTGCCCCCCGTCAGCACGATGCCCGACGAGAGAACCTCTTCGTAACCCGACTCACGCACCACCTGCTGCACCAGCGAGAAGATTTCTTCTACGCGCGGCTCAATCACACCCGCCAAGGCTTGCTTGCTCAACATGCGGGGGCTGCGGTCGCCCAGGCCTGGCACTTCCACCTGCGCTTCGGGGTCGGCCAGCAGTTGCTTGGCGTAGCCGCTCTCCACCTTGATGTCTTCGGCATCTTTGGTGGGCGTGCGCAAAGCCATGGCAATGTCGCTGGTGATGAGGTCGCCTGCAATCGGGATCACAGCCGTGTGGCGTATGGCGCCACCGGTAAAAATGGCAACGTCTGTGGTACCGGCACCAATGTCCACCACCACCACACCCAATTCACGCTCATCGTCGGTTAGCACGGCCTGGCTGGAGGCCAAGGGGTTGAGCATGAGTTGCTCCACCTCCAAGCCGCAGCGGCGCACGCACTTGATGATGTTCTCGGCAGCGCTTTGCGCGCCCGTCACGATGTGGATCTTGGCCTCTAGCCGGATACCGCTCATACCGATGGGCTCTTTCACGTCCTGCCCATCAATCACAAACTCTTGCGGCTCCACCAGCAGCAAACGCTGGTCGCTAGAGATATTGATGGCCTTGGCGGTTTCCACCACTCGGGCCACATCGGCCGATGTGACCTCTTTGTCTTTAACCGCCACCATGCCGCTGGAATTGAGCCCACGGATATGGCTGCCAGTAATGCCGGTATAGACCCGCTGGATTTTGCAGTCTGCCATCAGCTCGGCCTCTTTGAGGGCCTGCTGAATGCTTTGCACTGTGGCTTCAATGTTGTTGACCACACCACGCTTAAGACCATTGCTGGGTGCAACACCCAAGCCTGCCAGTTTGAGCTCGCCATTGGGCAACACCTCGGCCACCACCGCCATGATTTTGGCTGTGCCGATATCCAGGCCTACCACCACGTCTTTGTATTCTCTTGCCATATCAATGCGTGCCTTTGATTGCTGTGTAGGGTCGAACGGTGTGTGTCATGGGCGTCTGCGCACAGGCGCCGGAGTGTTTGCAACGTCGGGGGCTAAAGTCGTGACGCCTTTGAGCTTGATGGCGTAACCGCCCTCATGCCGCAAATCTGCCGACTGCAATGCATCGGTTTTGCGGCCATAGTGGGCGGCTACTTGTTCTAGGGTGACGGCAAAACGCTGTACACGTTGCTCCAACTCTGTGGGTGTGCCGCTGCCCAGCTCAATGACGGTATCGGTATCCAGCGTGGCGCGCCAACTGCCTCGGCCGGTCAGCTCCAATTGCGCCAAGGCCAAACCGGCCTTGGCCATGACAGGTTGCAGGGCTTGGTACATGCGCAGCACCTCTGCGGATTTTTCTTGCGGGCCACGCAGCCGGGGCATGGCCTCTTGTTCCATGTCACCTGTGCTGGCCTCAAACACCTCACCAAAGTTATTGAGCAAAGTGGTACCCGAGCGTGAACCCCACAAGGCAACCGCCTCGTGCTCTTGCAAAGACACGCGCAGACTGCCAGGGAACTCGCGGCGCACCGTGGCACGGCGCACCCACGGAACCTCTTCAAATGCAGCGCGCGCGGCCTGCAAATCTACGGTAAAGAAATTGCCGCTGAGCTGGGGCAGCACATGGGCACGCAGGGTCAATGCGCTGTTGTGCACCAATTCACCCTGCACCACGATGCGGGTGATCGAAAAACCAGGATGGCGCAGCACCCACCAGGCACCGGCTGCCAGCAACAACAGGGCGCAGCCAGTGAACAAGACCGAAGCGGTCATGTTCATCAGCTTGACGTCCAGTGGTGCGGGCATTGCTGGGTTCATGGGGCAGCAACTCCAGGTGCCGGGGCGGGCATGGTTTCCAGGCTGGCGCTTGCAAGCAAGCGCAGGCACAGGTCTTCGTAGCTGATGCCCGCAGCACGCGCAGACATGGGCACCAGCGAGTGATCGGTCATGCCGGGGGCGGTGTTGATCTCTAGCAAGAAAGGCTTACGGTCTGTGGCGCGGATCATGATGTCGGCACGTGCCCAGCCCTTGCAAGCCAAGGTGCGAAAAGCCTGCACCACGATGCGCTGGATCTCACGCTCTTCGGCTTCGGGCAGCCCGCTGGGGCAGTGGTACACCGTGTCGTTCTTGAGGTACTTGTTTTGGTAGTCGTAGTTGCCTTGGGGCGCGACGATGCGAATGATGGGCAAGGCATGCGCCTGCGCACCCTGACCCAGCACTGGGCAGGTGGTTTCATCGCCCGCGATGAATTGCTCGCACAGCACCTCGTCGTCGTAACGCGCTGCACGGGCATGTGCCTCTGCACACTGGTCTGCACTGGTGACTTTGGTAAGCCCCAGGGTAGAGCCTTCGCGTGAAGGCTTGACGATCATGGGCGCGCCCAAAGCGGCAAACGCCTGCACGGTTTCTTCGGCACTGCTTACCAAACGCCAATCTGGGGTAGGCAAACCCTCGGCACGCCAAATACGCTTGGTCATGACTTTGTCCATGGCAATGCTGGAAGCCATCACGCCAGACCCCGTATACGGAATGCCCAACAATTCAAGCGCACCTTGCACCGTGCCGTCCTCTCCATGACGGCCATGCAGTGCAATAAAGCAGCGGTCAAAGCCTTGCTCACGCAAAAGGCCCAGGTCTTGCAGCGAAGGGTCAAACGCATGGGCATTTACGCCCCTTGCTTGCAGTGCCGCCAACACGCCCGCACCCGATTTGAGCGAGACCTCGCGCTCGGCAGAAGACCCGCCCATGAGCACAGCCACCTTGCCCAGGCCAGAAACATCAACAGTATGCAAAGGGTGCGTCATGGGGCAATTCCTGCAATCTCTTTAAGCTCACTATTTTGTAGCAAATCAAGTACTTTTCCGGGTACGGCACCGATAGATCCAGCGCCCATGCACATCACGACATCACCGCGTCGGGCGTTGTCCAAAATGGCTTGGGGCATGTCGGCAATGTCGTCCACAAAAACAGGCTCTACCCGCCCCGCTACACGCACAGCGCGGGTCAAAGCACGGCCATCGGCGGCCACCAAAGGTGCTTCACCAGCGGCATAGACCTCGCTGAGCAAAATAGCATCGGCCGAGCCCATCACCTTAATGAAGTCCTCAAAACAATCGCGGGTGCGGCTGAAGCGGTGGGGCTGAAAAGCCAACACCAACCTGCGCCCAGGAAAGGCGCCACGCGCAGCGGCCAGCGTGGCGGCCATCTCCACGGGGTGGTGGCCGTAGTCATCAATCAGGGTGAAGGTGCCGCCATCTTTGGCGGGTACATCGCCATAGCGCTGAAAGCGTCGTCCCACGCCTTTGAAATTTGCCAAAGCGTGCAATACCGCTTCGTCTGGAATGTTCAGCTCTACCGCCACGGCAATCGCCGACAGTGCGTTGAGTACGTTGTGCTCGCCAGCCAAGTTAAGCACCACTTGCAAGTCCGGCAAGGTCACGCCATTGCGGCGCTGCACGGTAAAGCGCATTTGGCCGGCATCGGCCTGCACGTTCAGGGCCCGCACTTGTGCGTCTTCAGAAAAACCGTAGCTGGTGACTGGGCAAGTCACCTCGGGCAGGATCTCGCGCACAGCAGGGTTGTCCACACACAAAACGGCGGTGCCGTAAAAAGGCATGCGGTGTAAAAAGTCTACGAACGCACCTTTGAGACGCCCAAAGTCATGGCCATAGGTTTCCATGTGGTCGGCGTCGATATTGGTGACGACGGCCATCACAGGCAAAAGGTTCAAAAACGACGCGTCGGACTCATCCGCCTCGACCACGATGTAATCGCCACTGCCCAGCTTGGCATTGGCACCCGCACTGTTCAAGCGCCCACCAATCACAAAGGTAGGGTCCAAGCCCGCCTCGGCCAACACACTGGTGACCAAACTGGTGGTGGTGGTTTTGCCGTGCGTGCCCGCAATGGCAATGCCTTGCTTGAGCCGCATCAACTCTGCCAGCATGAGTGCGCGTGGGACTACCGGGATTTTTTTCTCACGTGCGGCCAGCACTTCGGGGTTGTCAGCCTTCACCGCTGTTGATGTGACCACGGCATCCGCACCCTGCACATGCGCCGCACTGTGGCCAATGCAGGTTTGAATACCCAAACCTGCCAAACGGCGCAGCGTGGCGCTGTCAGATAAATCGGAACCCGAAATACGGTAACCCAAATTGAACAGCACTTCTGCAATGCCGCTCATGCCTGAACCCCCAACACCGACGAAATGGATATGGCGAATGGCGTGCTTCATGCGGCTAGCTCCTCGCAGGCTGTTGCAAGCTCTCTGGCTGCATGTACTTTTTGCATTTTTTTAGCTTTTTCTGCAATTTCAACAAGGGTTTGACGCTCTGATTTTAGGAGCATTTCAGCCAAATTTTGCGGGGATAAATCACTTTGTTGCACCAACCATCCACCCCCCGCGTCCACCAAGAAACGGGCGTTACGGGTTTGGTGGTCATCCACGGCTGATGGGAAAGGAACAAACAGCGCGGCAGCACCCACTGCTGCAATCTCGGTAACGGTGCTGGCACCGGCCCGGCAGACGATGACATCGGCCTGGGCGAAAGCCATTGCGGTGTCATCAATAAAAGGCAGCAAAGTGGCCTCCACCCCAGCGCGGGCATAGTGCTCTCGTAATGCCTCTATTTGGGCAGCGCCACTTTGGTGGGTGACGATAGGGCGCTGATCAGCGGGTATCAGCGCCAAGGCCTGCGGCACGATTTCATTGAGCGCCCTGGCACCCAAACTGCCCCCCACCACCAACAAGCGCAGGGGGCCTGTGCGGTCTGTAAAACGCTGGGCAGGTTCTGCTTGCTGCAAGAATGCGCTGCGCAGCGGGTTACCCACCCACTGGCCTTTGGCAAAGACGCCTGGGAAGGCCGTAAACACCCGGTCTGCCACACCACTTAAAACCTTGTTGGCAAGGCCTGCAACTGCGTTTTGCTCGTGCAGCACCAGTGGTTTACCGCACAGCACCGCCATCATGCCCCCGGGGAAGGTGATGTAACCGCCCAAACCCACCACAACATCGGGCTGTACTCGGCGTACCACTGCTAGTGCTTGCCAAAAAGCTCGCAGCAAGCGCAACGGCAGCAAAGCCAATGACAGTAAACCTTTGCCACGCACACCACCAAAAGTGACGAGCTCTAGCGGATAGCCATGGGTAGGCACAATGCGCGACTCCATGCTGCCCGGCGCCCCCAGCCAGTGCACTTGCCAGCCACGTGCCCTTAGCTCGTCTGCTACAGCCAGACCCGGGAAAATATGCCCGCCTGTTCCACCAGCCATGATGAGGGCGACTTTGCTGCGGCTCATACGCGCCCGCCTTTCATCAAAGTCTTGTTCTCATAGTCCACGCGCAGCACTACTGCCAGCGCTATTAGGTTCATAAGAACGGCCGACCCACCAAAGCTCATCAGCGGCAGCGTTAAACCCTTGGTAGGCAAAGCACCCAAATTGACGCCCATATTGATAAACGCCTGGAAACCAATCCAGATGGCGATGCCCTGCGCCACCAAGCCAGCGAACACACGATCAAGGGCAATGGCCTGACGACCTATATGCATGATGCGGCGGGTCATCCACAAAAACAGGACGATGATGGTGAGCACACCCAGTAAACCAAATTCTTCGCCAATCACCGCTAGCAAAAAGTCAGTATGGGCCTCGGGTAACCAATGGAGTTTTTCGACACTGCCGCCCAGTCCCACACCAAACACCTCGCCTCGGCCAATTGCAATCAAGGCATGCGAAAGCTGGTAGCCCTTGCCAAGTGCATGCTTTTCGCTCCAGGGGTCAAGGTAGGCAAAAATGCGCTCACGCCGCCATTCAGACAAGCCGATCATCAAAGCAAAAGCGATCAGCAAGATGAATGCAATCAAAAAGAACATGCGGGCATTGACGCCACCCAAAAACAAAATGCCCATGGCAATCACAGCAATCACCATGAAGGCACCCATATCGGGCTCGGCCAACAACAGCACCCCCACTACCGCCACCGCAGCCCCCATGGGCAGCACGGCGCGGAAAAAGCGCTCTTTGACTTCCATACGCCGCACCATGTAGCCTGCGGCATAGATCAACACCGCTAGCTTGGCCAGTTCAGAGGGCTGAAAACTGACGGGGCCCAGCATGAGCCAGCGGCGGGCACCATTGACCACCCGTCCTACGCCAGGTATCAAAACCGCTATCAACAACAACAGTGACAGCACAAACAACCACGGTGCCCAACGCTCCCACACCGCCATAGGCACCTGAAACGCCAGCAAAGCCGCTACGAAACCCACCACCAAGTAAGCCGCATGGCGCGAGAGGAAATGGGTGGACGCGTAATTGGCGAACCGAGGGTTGTCTGGCATGGCAATCGATGCCGAATAAACCATCACCAGCCCCCACGCCAGCAAAGCAACCACCACCCACAACAAGGCTTGATCTAGCCCCAGCACACTGGCCGGGGTGGATGCAGACTGGCGGTACTCAATGCCCCCTACGCGTACGGGCAATACATCTGCCGTTTCTTGCGGACGACCCATCCACTTACCGAACATGGCGGCCAGAGTACTCATGCCAGCCCTCCTGCCGTTTGACCAGCTTCTTCGGCCAGCGCATGTACGGTCTCGCAAAACACGCGGGCACGGTGCTCGTAACCTGTGAACATGTCAAAACTGGCGCATGCGGGCGACAACAGCACTGCATCGCCCGCATGGGCACGCTGGGCTGCAATGCGCACCGCAGTCGGTAAATCCGTGGCGTGTAACAAGGTAACGCCTGCGTCTTCCAGCGCGTTCTGAATCAATGGGGCATCGCGCCCCATCAGCACCACTGCACGGGCGTAGCGAGATACAGGGACGGCCAGTGGGGCAAAGTCCTGGCCTTTGCCATCACCCCCCAAAATCACCACGATGCGGCGATCAGCGCCCAGCCCTGTCAGGGCCGCTACGGTAGCCCCCACATTGGTACCCTTGCTGTCGTCAAAAAATTCGACATCCGCAATAGTGGCCACAGGCTCTACCCGGTGGGGCTCACCACGGTATTCGCGCAGGCCATACAGCATGGGGGCTAAGTCGCAGCCAGCAGCACACGCCAAAGCCAAGGCGGCCAGGGCATTGACGGCGTTATGACGCCCGCGAATGCGCAGTGCATCTGCCGGCATCAGGCGCTGGATGTGCAGGTCTTCTTCGTCGGCCTGGCTACGGCTGCGTTTGCGTGTTTCGTCGGCTTCAGCCGCACGCACCAACCACGCCATGCCGTTGACGACCTCTATGCCGTAGTCGCCCGGCCGCCTAGGCATGTCAGCGCCAAAGCTGATGTGCAGGCGTTGCTGCGGCTTTTGAAGCTTCAGGCGCACCGGTGGTGGCAGCATTTGCATGACCACCTCATCCTCTCGGTTGAGCACCATCAGGCCCTGCGATCCAAAAATACGGGCTTTAGCAGCGGCGTAGGCTTGCATGTCGCCATGCCAATCCAGATGGTCTTGCGTCACATTGAGCACCGCAGCGGCAGTGGGCTCAAAACCGCTCACACCGTCAAGCTGGAAGCTCGATAGCTCCAGCACCCACACCTGGGGCAAACCACTGGCATCGATGCAGGCCGCCAAGGTGTCAAGCAAAGTAGGGCCAATATTGCCTGCCACTGCCACAGTTTTGCCTGAGCGCTCCACCAATTGACCGGTAAGCGATGTCACAGTGGTTTTACCGTTGGTGCCGGTAATGGCCAGCACGGCAGGCTTGTAACCATGCGCATCGCACAAATCAGCCAAGGCCGCAGCGTAAAGGTCTAACTCACCGCCCACTGGCACACCGCGCGCCGTGGCAGCCGCAACCAAACCCGCAATACTCTCAGGGCTCAAACCTGGCGATCGGTACACCGCCTGAATGCCTGCGCCAAGTACCTCTGCCGTCATGGGCCCGGATACAAATTGCACTTGGGGCAAGGTTTGCTGCAAAACCGGTAACTGGGGTGGTGCAACGCGGGTGTCTGCCACCGTGACATGGGCACCGCAGCGCACACACCAACGCGCCATGGCCAGACCAGAAGCCCCCAGCCCCAACACCAGCACTTGCTGGCCTTGCAGTTTGTTGGACTTGCTTATCTGCGGCTGACCGTCAGCGTCGGCAACACCCAAGGGGCAAGCACTGGCAGGCCAGTCCGTAGGCACGGCTGTCAAGATAGGTGCTGCGGCTTCAGGTGCCAGAGCGACTCCAGGCAGGTCGGCAGGGGCTGTATCTGCATTGTCTGGCGCGGCCACTTCTGCAAACACACGCGCCACAAAGGCCGCTGCCTCTTGCGCAGCGTTGAGGGTCGTGGGCAACTCGGGCGCTGCCTGCTGTGCAGGCGCTGCTGGCGTTTGCGCCTCTGCAAGAGGTAACTGCTCCGCATCTGCCACCACAGGCAGGGCCGGTGCTGCATCAACAGGCGCACCCTCCTGGGCCTGCAACTCTGGGGCCTGGTGCGGGTTGTGCTCGAAGGGCGTGGGCTGGTTCATCTGAGTTTCAAGGTAGACAAACCCACCAGACACAAGAGCATGGTGATGATCCAAAAGCGCACGACCACCTGGGTCTCTTTCCAGCCGCTTTTCTCAAAGTGGTGGTGCAAGGGAGCCATCTTGAGCAAGCGCCTGCCCTCTCCGTAGCGGCGCTTGGTGTACTTGAACCAAGTCACCTGGAGCATGACCGACAAAGCCTCGACCACGAAGATGCCGCCCATGATGGCCAGCACCACTTCTTGCCGCACGATCACTGCAATGGTGCCCAGCGCCCCGCCTAGAGCCAAGGCCCCCACATCGCCCATAAAGACCTGTGCGGGGTGGGTGTTAAACCACAAAAAGGCCAAGCCTGCACCCGCCATGGCAGCGCAAAAAATCAGCAATTCGCCAGCACCTTGTATGTGGGGGAAAAACAGGTACTTGGAATACACCGTGCTACCGGTGACGTAGGCAAACACACCCAATGCAGAACCCACCATGACCACCGGCATGATGGCCAAGCCGTCCAGACCATCGGTGAGGTTGACCGCATTGCTGGAGCCCACAATGACCAAATAGGTCAGGATGACAAACCCCAATACGCCCAAGGGGTAGCTGACCTCTTTGAAAAACGGCAATTGCAAACCGGCCTTGGAAGGCAAATCGAGCGAGAAGCCCGACTGCACCCAACTGACGAACAACTCCCAGACCTTTTCGTTGGAGTTCTCGGAAATACTGAACACTAAAACCAAAGCAGCCAACAAACCCACAACCGATTGCCAAAAATACTTTTCGCGCGAGCGCATACCCTCAGGGTCTTTGTTAACCACTTTGCGCCAGTCGTCCACCCAACCGATCGCACCAAAGCCCAGCGTCACGATCAGCACAATCCAGACAAAGCGGTTGGACAGGTCAAACCACAGCAGGGTTGAAATCGCAATCGACAACAAAATGAGCACGCCGCCCATAGTGGGGGTGCCACTTTTAGACAGATGCGACTGCATGGCATAGCCGCGAATAGGCTGGCCTATCTTGAGTGCGGCCAACACCCTAATGACCTTGGGGCCGGCGATCAAACCAATCAGCAATGCCGTCATGGCTGCCATGACGGCACGGAACGTCAGGTACTGAAAAACCCGAAAGAAACCGAAATCGGGCGAAAGCCCTTGCAGCCATTGCGACAAGATCAGCAGCATGTGCGCCCCCCTGCCTGAAGAGAAAACCTGTGTGTTTCAGTGCGCAGCATGTTGTCCCTCTTGCTCTTTACCAGCGATGGTTTGCACCACCTGCTCCATCCTCATGAATCGCGACCCCTTGACCAGCACGCTGGCGACATCTGGCAGCGCGTGCAGCACAGCGGTTTGAAGGCTGGGCATATTGGCGAAGTGCACCGCCTGCAAACCAAACGCTGCACAGGCATGCACGGCCAGATCACCCACCGCATACAGGTGGCTGATGCCTACCGAACGTGCGTAAGCTCCGGCCTCCGCATGGAACTGCGGGCCTTGTTCGCCCACTTCAGCCATGTCGCCCAGCACCAATAGCTGCGGGCCGGGCAGCGCAGCCAGTACATCAATGGCGGCCCGAACAGAGTCAGGATTGGCGTTGTAGCTGTCGTCCACCACCGTAATGGCGTGGTCGGCATGGCGTACGGCGAATGCACGCGAGCGCCCTTGCACGGGGACAAAGGCATTGAGCCCGGCCACCACCGCAGCCAAAGGCACGCCAGCGGCTAAAGCGCATGCACAGGCTGCAAGCGCATTGCGCACGTTGTGGCGGCCTGCCAACTGCAAATGCACTGATGCAGCCCCCACAGGGGTTTCGATGCGCAAGTCCCAAGCCAAGTTTTTCCACTGCGCTGTAGCGCGTACCGTGGCATCGGGATCGGTATCGCTGAAAGTCATCACTTGCCGACTACCTGCCAAGGTCTGCCAGACTGGGGTGTAGTCGTCGTCGCTGGGGAACACTGCCACCCCATGGGCTGGCAACGCAGCCAGCACAGCCCCGTTTTCGTGGGCTACGGCCTCAACGGTGTGCATGAACTCCAAATGCTCGCGCTGGGCGTTATTGACCAAAGCCACGGTAGGCTGGGCCATGTTGGCAAGCGCGTGGATCTCGCCTGGGTGGTTCATGCCCAACTCCACCACGGCGATGCGGTGATGGGCTTCTAAGCGCAGTAGTGTTTGGGGCACTCCAATGGCGTTGTTGAGATTGCCGCGGGTGGCCAAAGCAGCGTCGCCTGCGTGCACATGCAAGATGGTGGCGAGCATTTGTGTGACGGTGGTTTTGCCATTGCTGCCTGTGACCGCAATCAAAGGCAACTGGAACTGCGCACGCCAACCGGCCGCCAAGGCACCCAGGGCCTCTGTGGTGTCGGGCACCTCAATGCCAGGCAAGCCCGCAGCCAGCAGGCCCGCTTGCGCCAATGCGGCTGCAGCACCCTGGGCGCGGGCCTGGGGCAAAAAGTCGTGGGCATCAAAACGCTCACCACGCAAGGCCACAAACAAATCACCCGGCTGCAAACTGCGTGTATCGGTGTGCACGCGCTGCAAAACTTCAGCGCCATCGCCTACCAAAGTGGCCTGAGTAATGCGCGGCTGTATCAAGCCATATGCCTGCTGCAAAGTCATCATGCCCATGTACTTATCCCTCGGGCCTGCAATGCCGCCTGGGCATGGGCCATGTCTGAAAACGCGTAGCGCTGGCCTGCAATTTCTTGCGTATCCTCGTGGCCTTTGCCTGCAATCAAGACCACATCGGCAGCATCTGCCTGTGCCAGCACTTGGGCGATGGCAGTAGCGCGGTCTGGCTCGACGTGAACCGTAGTGCCAGCCACCATGCCTTGCATGATCTGGTGGATGATGATGGCGGGCACTTCGCTGCGGGGGTTGTCGCTGGTCACCACCACATGGTCGGCCTGGCGCTGCGCCACAGCGCCCATCAGGGGGCGCTTGCTGGCATCGCGGTCACCACCGCAGCCAAAAACACACCACAACTTGCCCCCCCGCTCTTGGGCAACGGGACGCAAGGCGTGCAAGACCTGGGCCAAGGCATCGGGCGTGTGGGCATAGTCCACCGCTACCAAAGGTTGGCCTGGCACCAGCAAACGCTGCATACGGCCGGGTACAGGTTCTAAACGGGCGCAGGCGTTGGCTGCCTCGTGCAAGGTGCAACCCTGGCTGCGCAAGGCAGCGATTACGCCCAGCAAGTTCAGTACGTTGTAATGACCTATGACATTGGTGGACAAGGGCAAGCACTCTTGCCCTTCTTGCACCACACATTGCAGGCCTTGGTCGGTTAAGGCTATGTCGGTTGCAAAGAGGCGTGCAGGCCCTGCGGCTGAAATGCTCCACAGATCCAATGCAGGTAACTGGGTTTGTAATTCGGCGTGTAACTCAGCCCCCACAGGGTCATCGATATTGACCACCGCCACTTGTAAATCCGGCCATGCAAAAAGGGCGCGTTTGGCCTGCCAGTAGTGGGCCATGGTGCCGTGGTAGTCCAAGTGGTCTTGGGTGAAATTGGTGAAAATGGCTACGCGAATCTGCGTGCCAGCCAAGCGCTGCTCGGCCAAACCAATCGAAGACGCCTCGATGGCGCATGCCTGCGCCCCCATGTCGGCAAATCGGCGGAAAGCGTTTTGCAAGTGCACAGGGTCTGGCGTTGTCATGCCTGTGGACTCCAAACGGGGCAGTAAACCACTGCCCAATGTGCCCACCACAGCGCATTCAGCCTGCATGGCTGCTGAAGTGTGTGACAGTGCATTCCATGCATGGGCCAACCACCATGCGGTGCTGGTTTTACCGTTGGTACCCGTCACGGCCAGCACACACAGCTGGCGTGTGGGGTGGTCAAACCACAGCGCGGCCAAAGGGCCAGTTGCCGCCTTGAGATAGGGCAAGGTTGCGATGCAATCGTGGGTCAAGCCAAAAGCATCAACACCATGCTGCTCGACCAAACAAGCCGCAGCGCCGCGGGCCAGTGCATCTGCTACGTGGGCGCGGCCATCGGTGGCTGCACCTGGCCACGCTATGAAAGCGTCACCAGGTTGAACCTGGCGGCTGTCGGTTCGCAAAGTGCCCGTAACATGTTGGCGCAGCCAATGCACGGCTTGCTCAGGCGTATGGAGGGTAAGCATTACAGCGACTCCTCCACGGTTTCGGCAACGATGCGGGGCACTACGGCCACATCAGGTTGCACGCCCATCATGCGCAAGGTTTGTTGCACCACTTCGCTGAATACCGGCGCGGCCACAGCACCGCCGTAGTACACACCGTTGCTGGGCTCGTCAATCATCACGGCAACGATGATGCGAGGGTTGTCCACGGGTGCCAGTCCGGTAAACCACGAGCGGTATTTGTTGGCCACATAGTTTTTGCCAACTTGTTTGCGGGCCGTGCCCGACTTACCGCCCACCGAATAGCCCACAGTTTGGGCTTTTTGCCCTGTGCCACCAGGGCCAGCGGCCATTTGCAGCATTTTGCGCACCTGGGCTGCGGTGCGCTCAGAAAACACGGGCACTCCCACCGCTGCTTGGTCGGTTTTGAGCAAGGTGGCCGGAATGATGCGCCCATCATTGGCAAACACGGTGTACGAGCGGGCCATTTGGAACAAACTGGCTGACAAGCCATAGCCATACGACATGGTGGCCTGCTCTACCGGACGCCATGTTTTGTAGGGACGCAAGCGCCCTGTGATGGCACCAGGGAAAGGCAGTTGGGGCTTTTGGCCAAAGCCTGCAGCAGAAAAAGCCTCCCACATATCGCGGGCAGGCATTTGCATGGCCAGCTTGGTAGTGCCCACATTGCTGGATTTTTGGATGACTTCTTCGACCGTCATGACACCGTGGTTTTTGGTGTCTGAAATGGTGGAACCCGTGATGGTGATACGCCCCGGGTTAGTATCGACCAATGTTTCAGGCCGCACCTGACCGTGCTCCAGCGCCAATGCCACGGTAAAGGGCTTCATGGTGGAGCCAGGCTCAAACACGTCTGTCAGGGCCCGGTTACGCAGCTGCTCACCCGTGAGGTTGCGGCGGTCACCCGGGGTGTAGCTAGGGTAGTTGGCCAAGGCCAGCAGTTCACCCGTGTGGGCATCGAGTACCACCACGCTGCCGCCCTTGGCTTTGTGGAACTGCACCTGGTCGCGCAGCTTTTGGTAGGCAAAAAACTGTACCTTGCTGTCTATGGACAGCTGCATATCTCGGCCATCAACTGGCGGTATGGTCTCGCCCACGCCCTCCACCACACGGCCCAGGCGGTCTTTGATGACCCTGCGGGAGCCTGGTTTACCTGCCAACTGGCCGTCAAACGCAAGCTCCATGCCCTCTTGGCCTTTGTCTTCCACGTTGGTAAAGCCCACCACGTGGGCAGCGGCTTCGCCTTCTGGGTATTGGCGTTTGTATTCTTTGCGCTGGTAAATGCCCTTGATCTCCAAGGCAGCAATTTTTTGGCCCACCTCCCAATCAAGCTGGCGCTTGATCCAGACAAAGGTTTTATCTTCATCGGCCAGTTTGGCGTTCAGGTCGGACAAAGGCATGTCCAACAATTTGGCCAATTGGCGCAGCTTGGCTTTGACCTCTGGCTGGTTTTGGTCCACATCTTCAGGGATAGCCCAGATGCTGGCCGCCGGCACGCTGGAAGCCAAAATGAGGCCGTTGCGATCCAAAATTTTTCCGCGGTTGGCGGGCAAGTCCAGAGTGCGGGCAAAACGAACCTCGCCCTGGCGCTGAAAAAAGTCGTTATCAATGACCTGTACATAGGCCGCACGCGCCCCCAGCCCCACAAAGCCCAGTGCAATCATGGCCACAATGAATTTGCTACGCCAGACAGGCGTTTTGCTGGCCAGCAAGGGGCTGGATGTGTAGCGTACGCTGCGGCTCATGGCGTGCCCCCCGCAGATGCAGGACGCGCAGCAGCCGCTGTTGGCTGTGCCAGCGGGTCGCGAACGTATTGGGTAATGGCGGGCGTGGCCGTGCGCATGCCCAGTTGAGCACGGGCAATTTTCTCGATGCGCAACGGTGTTGCCTGGGCGCGTTTTTCTACTTGCAGCCGCTCGTGCTCGGTCTCTAGTTGCCGTGCTTCGTTGATGGCGCGATCCAGGGTGGTGTACAAGCGGCGCGACTGGTACTGGGTATGCACCAAGTACAAGGCGCTAGCCACTACCGCCATTAACAACACGAGATTGAGCCGGGTCATGCGGGCACCTCGGTGCGCTGCGCCACGCGCATGATGGCGCTGCGCGCGCGGGGGTTGGCTGCTACTTCGGCGGCGCTGGGCTTGATGCGGTCAAGCGCCACCAAGCGCATAGGCTTGGGCGCTGCAAAAGGCGCACGGCGGTCAAACACCTCTTTGGATTGCTCAGCAATGAACTGCTTGACGATGCGGTCTTCAAGCGAGTGAAAACTGATGACCACCAAGCGCCCACCCGGCGCCAACACTTGCAAACTGGCCGTTAGCGCTTGCTCAAGCTCTTCAAGCTCGGCATTGATGAAAATCCGAAAAGCCTGAAATGTGCGCGTTGCAGGGTTCTGGCCCGGCTCGCGGGTTTTGACCGTGCCAGCCACGATGTGGGCCAGTTCAGCGGTGGTTGTAATGGGCCCCCGTTCCGTGCGCCAAGCAACAAGCGCCTTTGCAATGGGGCCAGCAAACCGTTCTTCACCGTAGTCACGTATCACCTCCGCAATCTGCCCTACTTCGGCACCGGCCAACCAATCGGCCACACTGATGCCGCGCGTGGGGTCCATGCGCATGTCCAGCGGGCCGTCGAAACGAAAACTAAAACCCCGCGTGGGGCTGTCGATTTGGGGCGAGCTCACGCCCAAGTCCATAAGCACACCCCGCACACTGGCGCTGGGTAGTTCGTCCAGCTGCCGAAAACCCTGGTGCCGAATGGAAAAACGCGCATCTGTGATGCGCGCTGCTTCTGCAATGGCTTCGGGGTCTTTGTCGAAGGCAATCAAGCCCCCTTTTGGCCCCAGCCTTTGCAGAACAAGGCGGCTGTGCCCTCCTCTGCCAAAAGTGGCATCCACCCATGTGCCATCGGGCTCTGGCCCTGCCGCACCCAAGAGCGCATCGACGGCCTCATGGAGCAAAACCGTGGTGTGTTGCAAGGTGGTCTCAGTCACAGCGGTCAGAACGAGAAGTCCTTGAACACATCGGGCATATCGCCCTGCATGGCCTGCGCTTCTTGGGCGTCGTAGGTGGCCTTGTCCCACAGCTCAAAGTGGTTTCCCATGCCCAGCAGCATGGTGTCTTTGCTGATGCCTGCGGCTTGGCGCAGCTCGGGCGAGACCAATACGCGGCCCGTAGCGTCCATCTCTACGTCCATAGCGTTGCCCAAAAAGATGCGTTTCCACCACTGGGCGGACATGGGCAGTTGGGCGATGCGCTCGCGGAATTTTTCCCATTCGGGACGGGGAAACACCATCAAGCAACCATGGGGGTGCTTGGTAATGGTCAATTGCCCTGCCGCCGTGGCCGCCAGCACGTCACGATGCCGGGTCGGCACGGAAAGCCGACCTTTCGCATCGAGACTGAGCGATGAGGCACCTTGAAACACGGCAGGAGATCCCTTGGGCTGAGTGGCCAGGCTTTACAGCCTGAATGGGTGCTTGTGGGCACTTTTCACCACTTAATTGCACTTTTTTGCACTGTAGCAGCAAAACGACCGCACGCAAGGGGTTTGAAACAATTTTTTGTAATGAAATCAAGGACTTAGGCGCGAATCTACATGCGCCAAAAGACCAAAAACTCAAACAAAAGAAGCACTTACAGCGGGGTGTGCAAGTGATACCTGAAGCAAAAGTGGGAACTGGGGGCAAGCATAAAAAAGCGGTGATGCGGGCGAAACGCCCTGCATGACCCGAAGAAGCTAGGCGTCGCTCTCAGGGAGTGCGTTCCGGCACTGCAGCCCCCCCAATGGGTTGAGCGCAAGTCCCCGAGCTTCGCTCTCAGAGGATGTAACGCGACAAGTCTTCGTCGTGGCTGAGGGCCTGTAGCCGGGTGTCCACGTAGGCGGCATCAATAGTCACGGTCT
>Ga0315907_10000826_pt1 | contig 42573 bp, 39 predicted proteins | sample LakEriMetagenome_3_FD_203525 | JGI IMG/M metagenome (GOLD analysis project Ga0315907, IMG submission 203525) | Freshwater fungal communities from buoy surface, Lake Erie, Ohio, United States - Buoy 12 MA123 | ecosystem: Environmental > Aquatic > Freshwater > Lake > Lake biofilm | place: USA...
ACCGCTACTGGAAATTTTGATGGAAAAAGAATTAGTGTTTTAGATACCGATATTCCTTCTATTGCTAAAGGACAATTAGTAGAATTAAAAGCTCAATTGAAAAAAGCAACTACAGTAGCTACCGATCGTTTAACTAAATTTCACATAAATGATTTGGTTGCGCGTATTGAAAATGCGATGAATCCTAAATAATCAATTCTTCTAAATATTGATTTATGGAAATGAGCTCGATGAATATCGAGCTCATTTTTTATATCTATTTCATTCAATATCTATAAAGCAAAATAAAAAAACCGAATCATTTCTGATTCGGTCTTATTACTTAATTCTAAAAAACTAAATTATTTTACTTCTTCAAAATCTACATCTTGAGTTTGATCTCCAGAAGCACTTGCTTGAGGTTCTGCTTGTGCAGCACCACCTTCAGCTTGTGCTTTGTACATTTCTTCAGATGCGTTTTTCCATGCTTCATTAATTTTGTCTAAAGCTGGAGTGATCGTTGCTATGTCTTTAGTTTCGTAAGCAGCTTTTAATTCATTTAAAGCACTTTCGATAGCTCCTTTGTTAGCTTCTGATAATTTATCACCAAACTCACCTAATTGTTTTTCTGTTTGGAAAATCATAGAATCAGCCTCGTTCAATTTATCAGCTTTTTCCTTAGCTAATTTGTCTGCTTCTGCATTCATTTCAGCATCTTTTTTCATTTTTTCAATTTCTTCTGGAGTCAATCCTGAAGAAGCTTCGATGCGAATATCGTGCGATTTACCAGTTCCTTTATCTGTAGCAGATACTTTAATGATTCCATTGGCATCAATATCAAATGTTACTTCAATTTGAGGAACGCCTCTTGGTGCTGGTGGAATTCCGTCTAAATGGAAACGACCAATTGTTTTGTTATCATTTGCCATTGGTCGTTCTCCTTGTAAAACATGGATTTCTACCGATGGTTGATTATCTGCTGCTGTTGAGAAAACTTGAGATTTTCTAGTTGGAATAGTTGTGTTAGACTCAATTAATTTTGTCATTACACTTCCCATAGTTTCAATACCTAATGAAAGTGGTGTAACGTCTAATAATAAAACGTCTTTAACTTCACCTGTTAAAACTCCACCTTGAATAGCCGCTCCAATTGCTACTACTTCATCAGGATTAACTCCTTTAGATGGTTTTTTATTGAAGAATTTCTCTACTTGCTCTTGAATAACAGGAATACGAGTTGAACCTCCTACTAAGATTACTTCATCGATATCAGAAACCGATAAACCAGCATCTTTCAAAGCTTTAGCAACTGGTTCCATAGAACGTTTTACTAAAGACTCTGCTAATTGCTCGAATTTAGCTCTTGTCAACGTTTGTACTAAGTGTTTTGGTCCAGAAGCTGTAGCGGTTACATATGGTAAGTTGATTTCTGTTTGAGCTGAAGCCGATAATTCAATTTTAGCTTTTTCAGCAGCTTCTTTTAAACGTTGTAAAGCCATTGGGTCTTTACGTAAATCAACACCTTCAGCAGCGTTGAATTCGTTAGCCAACCAATCAATAATTACTTGGTCAAAATCATCTCCACCTAAATGCGTATCTCCATTTGTAGATAATACTTCAAAAACACCATCTCCTAATTCTAAGATAGAAATATCAAAAGTACCTCCTCCTAAATCGTAAACTGCAATTTTTTGGTCTTTACCTTGTTTGTCTAATCCATAAGCTAAAGCTGCTGCAGTTGGTTCATTAATGATACGCATCACTTTTAAACCTGCAATTTCACCTGCTTCTTTCGTAGCTTGACGTTGTGCATCGTTAAAGTATGCAGGAACTGTTATAACTGCTTCAGAAACTGAATGACCTAAATAATCTTCAGCTGTTTTTTTCATTTTTTGAAGTGTCATTGCAGACAATTCTTGAGGCGTGTATAAACGACCATCGATATCAACACGTGGTGTATCGTTGTCCCCTTTTACTACTTTGTAAGCTACTGTTGAAGCTTCTTTTGCACTTTCAGTGTACTTGTTTCCCATAAAACGTTTTACCGAAGCAATCGTTTTTGTTGGATTAGTTACTGCTTGTCTTTTTGCCGGATCTCCAACTTTAATTTCGCCACCTTCTACAAATGCAATAACAGATGGTGTGGTTCTCTTTCCTTCTGCGTTTGCAATTACAACAGGTTCTCCACCTTCCATAACAGCCACACATGAGTTGGTTGTTCCTAAGTCGATTCCAATAATTTTACTCATTTTTATACTTGTTAAATTTTAAATTTCAATTTTAAACTCGAATTCTGTTATTCAAGGATTGTGCCATTACAAAAAATAAGGAAAATTGACAGAAAACTACATTTGTCAGCCTAAAATAACTGACAACATGACAGCAGTTGTAAATCAAAAAAATTAATGGTTTTGAGTATAATTAATATAATAGCTTGTAATATTATTATAAAACCAGAATGTATAGGATTTATTGAGAATTCCTAATTATATTTGTGATTAGAAAATAATAAGATTTATGGAATGTATTTCTGTTTTTGATATGCTAAAGATTGGAGTGGGTCCTTCGAGTTCTCACACCTTGGGTCCTTGGCGTGCTGCCGAACAATTTTTAAAGGAATTGCGCAACCGCAATCTAATAGACAATGTAATTGGTGTAAAAGTAGATTTATATGGTTCTTTATCTTTAACAGGAAAAGGACATGCCACAGATTTAGCGGTAATGCTTGGTTTAAGCGGCGCAGACCCAGAATATATTCCCGTGGAAAGCATTGATGTAATTATTTCGGCCATCAAAAATAAGAAAGAAATTTTCTTAGGAAATGAAATCATCATTCCGTTTTGTTTTGAATCGGATATTATTTTTAATAAAAACTTTTTACCATTTCATGCTAACGGAATAACATTTACTGCAACTACTGACTCAGTAACCTATGCTGAAACCTATTATTCTATTGGTGGTGGTTTTGTAGTGAAAGAAAAAGAAGACCATCATAAAGAAGAAATATTACATACTTTTCCATTTCCTATTGAAAAAGCAGATGAATTACTGGCTTTTTGTTCATCTGAGAATAAAAAAATATCTGAAATTGTTTTCGAAAACGAAAAAACCATGCGAAGTGAAGAGGCAATTCACAGCGAGTTACTTCGTATTTGGGACACGATGCTCGAATGTATGTATATTGGATGTCACTCGGAAGGAATTCTCCCTGGTGGATTGAATGTGCGCCGAAGAGCGTATGATATGCACATAAATTTAATTGGGGTTTTACCTTATGAAGACCCCTATTCTTGGTTGCAAATAATCAGACAAACCGAAGTTAAATTTCGACAAATACTAAAATGGGTTAGTTGTTTTGCCTTGGCTGTAAACGAAGTTAATGCTTCATTAGGTCGAGTTGTAACTGCTCCTACCAATGGAAGTGCTGGTGTTATTCCTGCTGTGTTAATGTATTATTTGGTGATTGAAAACCATGAAGCTGGCGAAAAAGAAATCAAACAATTTTTGATGGTTGCGGGTCAAATAGGTGCTATTTTCAAAAAAGGAGCCACTATTTCTGCTGCAATGGGTGGTTGTCAAGCTGAAATTGGAGTTTCAAGTGCAATGGCAGCAGCTGCGTTATGCGAATTAATGGGTGGAACCCCTGCACAAGTTACTATGGCAGCAGAAATTGCTATGGAACATCATTTAGGATTAACATGTGATCCAATTGGTGGTTTAGTACAAATTCCGTGTATTGAAAGAAATACAATGGGTGCTATAAAAGCAATAAATGCTGCTGAATTGGCATTAGAAACTGATGCCTTAAATGCAAAAGTACCGCTAGATAAAGTGATTGACACCATGTGGCAAACTGCAAAAGATATGAATACTAAATACAAGGAAACTTCTGAAGGCGGTTTAGCGATTGCTGTAAATATGGCTGATTGTTAACAAATCAATTGAATTCATAACTCATACTTGTAGTAAATGAGAAATTATTGGAATTATTGTTATAAAAAATTGCTTCTTTTGAATCTAAATAACGTGCTTCCATTCTAAATTTAGCTTTTGAATTTATATTATAATCAAAATTAAGAGAATATCCTTTAGTATTAAATGGACTAGAAGTTGTAATAATAATATTTTCTTTATCTTGATAATACTCGAATCTTACAGCTGATTGCCATTTATCATTGATTGTATATTGCGCAATTAATACCGGACTCATCCAGTGATTGAACTTATTATCTTTAAATCTAGTTTCTTGAATTCCAAAATCATATCCTAAAATTGTACGCAATTTTGAATTCCAACTTTTATCCCAATACAAGTTGCTGAAATATCGCATTCCTAAATGAGTACCATAAAATTCCTTACCAAAAAAGGTACTCCAATTAAAGGTTGAATTATCCGCAGGCTTAAAAATAATTTGAGTACCTATCGCTGGAGCTACTCGTTTATCTTGTTTGCTAATTCGTTGCCAACCATTAGACAACATACCTGAAAACATCCATTTTGCAGTTGGTTTATAATTGTATCTTACACCAGTCATAAAATATGGAGAATTTTCAGCTAAAATTGAACGAGTTAGAGTCAGGTTTGAACCTGTTATTGCCGATTCAAAACCAATGTAACTAGAAAAAATTCCAAACTCAATAGTACTTTTTTTGGCGTTATCTAAATAAACACCCATATAAGCTTCGTTAATGTTTTTGATGTTTTCATTGCTATAATTATCATCTACATAGGTTCCACCATGAAAAGATAATTTTGCATATATGTTTTGATAACTTACAAAAGCACTAACTAATGCCAAGTTAATATTGAATTCATTATGTCTATTATGATTATAGAAAAAACTTTGCTTTGCTGATTGATTGGGATTACTAAAATCATAGGCATAATAACCATCAATATAACCAGAAAAATTAATATTTACTTTATCGCCGCTTAGAGAATCTTGTGCCCAAGAAAAGCATGAAAAAAGTACAACTATAAAAAAATAATTATTCCTCATTTTTAATATGAAGCTTTCTTTTCAATACTAAATCGGTTACTGGATGGAAAATTAACGGAATTTCTTCAACAACTACGTCACTTTTATCTAATCCAAACGCCTTTTCATCAGAAACTCCAAATCCTTTCAAACTAAAATAAGAATTCAATAAGAAACCTTCTTTGAAAGAAAACTCGTTTTCAAATGAAATAAACTTTTCTAAAACGACAAATTTAAAATCAGGTTCAGAATTATATTTTGAAGAACCGTCTGGTCGAATATGTAGGTCTAATTCTTTATTTTCAACCAACTCTTTAATGATGTTTTTAAAATATAATTCAACTTTAGGCTGCACTCTAAAACCTGCATTGATGTTTACTTTAATTACTTTGTCGTTTATCAATTCAATAACTTCATAGTCAAGCGTAAAAGGCTCCTCAGTTCTATTAATATGTAAGAACCAATATACATCAGCACGTTTTGGTTTTTTAGCAAAAATAGACTTCATGATTTTTTCTTCTATTTCAGAAATTTTGTCAGCTTTGGTTAAATATACTAAGTGAGTAGCATATTTTGAATAAGTTGCATCACTTGACAATTCAACTAATAAATCTCTGTAATTACTTAAAGGAACATATTTTGTAAAATTATTATTCAAACGTCTTCCGAAGAAAATAATATACATTACTGCAAAAAATAGTCCAGAAATAATTAAGGTTACGAAACCGCCTTCTGGAAATTTCTTCATGTTAGCAATAAAGAAGGAAACTTCAATAAAAGCAAAAAGTAAGAAAATAATTAAAATAATATACCTATTAAAACGCAATCTATAATACAAATAATACATCAGTAACAAAGTAGTCATCATCATAGCCAGCGTAATTGCTAAGCCATAAGCTGCTTCCATATGCTCCGAATTTTTAAAATATAAAATCATTGCCACACAACCTACCCAAAGAATTAAATTAATGGACGGAATGTATATTTGTCCCTTATTATTTGTTGGATTTTTCAAAGTAACTCTTGGCCAAAAGTTTAAGGAAATCGCTTCGTTAATCAATGTAAACGATCCACTAATTAAAGCCTGAGATGCAATAATAGCAGCCATTGTGGCAATTGCAATCCCAAAAAGCAAGAACCAATCGGGCATAATTTTAAAAAATGGATTTCTACCAGCTAAGAAGTTATTTTGCTCCGACATTAACCATGCACCTTGTCCTAAATAATTAACAACCAAGCATATTTTTACGAAAATCCAAGTTATACGTATATTGTTTTTTCCACAATGTCCTAAATCAGAATATAAAGCTTCGGCTCCAGTAGTACATAGAAAAACTGCTCCTAATAACCAGAAACCATTAGGATATTCAACCAATAAACGATAAGCATACATTGGATTTAAACATTTTAATATTTCAGGATGATTTATAATTTGAGTAAATCCTAAAATAAACAACATCGAGAACCAAATTACCATGGCAGGTCCAAAAAAGAACCCTACTTTTTGAGTTCCAAAGCGTTGAAATAAAAATATTCCCGATAAAATTGCTATAACAATTGGAATAGTTGGAATATCTGGAATGATAACTTCTAAACCTTCCACAGCAGAAGCAACAGAAATAGGCGGTGTAATGATACCATCGGCTAATAAAGTTGCCGCTCCTAAAATTGTAGGTATTATTAATCTTCCTTTTCCAAATCGCTTTACTAGAGCATATAACGAAAAAACGCCTCCTTCCCCATGGTTATCAGCGTTTAAAGTTAAAATAATGTACTTAAAAGTAGTTTGAAAAGTCAAAGTCCAAAAAACACATGAAATACCTCCATAAACTAATAATTCTGATATTGCTCGTTTATCAACGATGGCTTTCATTACATATAAAGGACTTGTCCCTATATCTCCGTAAATAATTCCTAAGGCTACTAATAATGTGGCTGCTGTAACTTTTTGTGTAGTTGAATGTCCCATATAATTGGAAAATAATTAGCTAACTTTATTTCTAGAATAAAAAAATTATATGAGTTCATGTGGTTAATTCAAAAATCAAATAATATGAATTAATTTTTAATGGAGCTAATACAAGTATTTGGTATTCTATTTTTCGACTGCAAATATACTGAGAGTTTAGATATTAACTCTTTATTTTTAAAAATTATTTTTTTCTTCGGGTATCAATTAGATGAATAATTTGCCATTTTCCATTATCATTATATAATGTAAACGAATTAGTACCAATATGACTGAGCTGGTCATTGATGTAAAATTCATAAGGTGTCCAAACATGAGCTAAATTACCATCAATTTGAACATTATAATTTAAAATTCGCTCTTCAAATTTCATGTTTACTGGTATCGAAGCAATCGATTTTAAAAATCCTGAAAATTCATTTGCTTCTAACTTGTTACCTTCCTTAGTATTTGCAATAGTTTGCATAATAATTTCGGGATGACACCACTCTTTTAATGTAATTGTATCTTTTGCATGAAAGGCTATGAAAAAATCTTCAATTACTTTTTTTGGATGTAAATCCTGAGCATTTAAAGGAAAATAAATTAAAAATAATATGATAATAAGTAAATTCTTCATGATTTGATTTTTATATAAGTATTTAAAAGTTAATTTTGTTACATCAAAAATAATAGAAAAATGTCTGTAGCAAAAAAAGATTACAAAAGAATTACCACAAAATCATTAATTGACATGAAAATTAATGGTGAAAAGATTTCAATGCTAACTGCCTATGACTTTACAATGGCTAAAATTGTAGATGCTGCAGGAGTTGATGTTATTCTTGTTGGTGATTCTGCGAGTAATGTAATGGCAGGACATGAAACTACACTTCCTATTACACTTGATCAAATGATATATCACGCTTCAAGTGTGGTAAGAGCTTGCGAAAGAGCTTTAGTGGTAGTCGATTTACCGTTTGGAAGTTATCAATCGGATCCAAAAGAAGCGTTGCGTTCTTCTATTCGAATTATGAAAGAAAGTGGTGGTCATGCCGTAAAACTAGAAGGCGGAAGTGAAATTGCTGCTTCCATTAAAAAAATATTGAATGCAGGAATTCCTGTAATGGGACATTTAGGATTGACCCCACAATCAATTTATAAATTTGGAACCTATACCGTTAGAGCTAAAGAGGATGCAGAAGCAGAAAAACTATTGGAAGATGCTCAAATGTTAGAAAAACTAGGTTGTTTTGCCTTGGTATTAGAAAAAATTCCGGCACATTTGGCTGAAAAAGTTGCGCAAAGTATTTCTATTCCCGTTATTGGAATTGGCGCAGGAAGCGGTGTTGATGGTCAAGTATTAGTATTGCATGACATGATTGGAATGACTCACGAATTTAGTCCGAGATTTTTAAGACGCTACATGAATTTATTTGAAGAAATGTCCACTGCAATTGGTCAATATGTTACCGATGTTAAATCAAAAGATTTTCCAAATGCAAATGAACAATATTAATCTAGCGACGCTTAATTAGTACATTTTGACTGAAAAAATAATTTCAAATAAATCAAACCTACAAATTCTTCATGAAGATAATCACATTATCGTTATTAATAAACGAGTAGGTGATATTGTTCAAGGCGATAAAACAGGCGACAAACCCCTTTCTGACGTAGTTAAAGAATATATCAAAGAAAAATACAGCAAACCAGGTGATGTATTTCTGGGAGTTGTGCATCGTTTAGACCGTCCTACTTCTGGAGTAATCATCTTTGCAAAAACCTCAAAAGCATTAGAACGATTAAACACTACGTTTAAAAATAGAGAGACTCAAAAAACCTATTGGGCAGTGGTTAAAAACTGTCCACCTAAGGAGAAAGATACACTCAATCACTTTTTAAAAAGAAATTCCAAAAACAATACTTCAAAAGCCCACACTAAAGAAGTTCCAGAAAGTAAACTCGCGAGTCTTTCCTATCAAATTATAAAAAAACTAGACCATTATTTCGTGCTAGAAATTGATTTGCATACGGGCAGACATCATCAAATAAGAGCCCAACTCCAAGCGATTGGTTGCCCAATTAAAGGGGACTTGAAATATGGTTTTGACAGAAGTAATCCCGATGGAGGAATACACTTACACGCAAAAAAATTAGTTCTTAAACACCCTGTTTCAAAAGAATTTTTTACATTTATGGCTTCCCCCCCTAAAGATGTACTTTGGGATTTAATTTAATAAACAAACTATGAAAAACATTATTGAACAAAAATTACGTAACGGCTATTCGTTAGATTTAGGAAAACTTGTTGATGAAAGTTTTGCTACCTTCAAAAAAACATTTTTAATTGCAGGCCTTGGTATGATTATCCTGACGGTAGTTATGCTTATATTTTATTTGGGGATTTTGGGTGCATTTTTCGGATTTTCAAATTTCACCGAAACCATGACTTCTATTGAAAGACTCGCAACCGATACAACATTTATCATAGGAAATGCAATTGTAACAATGCTATTTAGCGCATTGTTTGCCCCTATTACTGCGGGCTTTATAAATATTAATCACTTGGCTAAAACCAATAAAGAATTCAGTGTAAGTGATTTATTTATTTTTTATAAAGGTGCGATTTTTAAACAAATCTTCTCGAGTTATTTAGTAATAGGATTTACAACTGCTGTAATAACAGCTGGTTTTAGCTTACTTGGTTTTGAAATTATCAATTCAATCATCCAAATAATTATTGCATTATTTACCGTGTTTACTATTCCTTTAATTATTTATGGCGAACAAAATTACCTAGATGCAATTACAAAAAGTTCTCAGTTATTCTTTAAACAACCCTTTATCATAATAGTGGCTTTATTAATAGCTGGGATTGGAATGTTTTTAGGTATTTTTGTATTGTGCATAGGAATAATTTTTACCATTCCATATTTTTATTCTATGTACTATGCTATTTATGAGCAAACTATTGGTTTTAAGGAATCATCACCAATTGATGAAATTGGTTTAGAATAAAATTTCACATTGATTATTGAAAAATTAGTAGATTTTATCTAAATCTATTATGAAAATCAAAATAATAACTGTTGATATTGCATTATTCATAAATCGACAGCAATAAAACAATTTTTAAGGTATGTTCAAGTAATTTTGAGCTTACCTTTTTTATTTTTGAATAACTTAAACGAGAAACAATGAAAGTAGGAATAGACGCCGTTCAATTTGACATCCCTAAATTATACTTACCAATACCAACATTAGCAGAAAACAGGAATATTGAAGCCGAAAAACTCACTAAAGGTTTAGGATTACAAAAAATGAGCTTTTTAGATGTTCAACAAGATGTAATTACACTAGGAGCAAATGCGCTATTAAAATTAATTGAACAAGAAGCTTTAGCACTTGAAAGCATTTCTAAAATATTTGTTGGTACAGAAAGCGGTGTTGACAATTCTAAACCAATTGCTTCTTATTTAATTAGTTTAATTGAAAATAAATTTGGCAGTAATGGTTTTAAAAATTGTGATGTTGTAGATTTAACCTTTGCTTGTATTGGGGCGATTGATGCTTTGCAAAGTTGTGTGGATTATATTCGACTAAATCCTACAAAAAAAGCCATAGTAATTGCAACCGATTTTGCAAAATATGATTTGAATTCTACAGGTGAATATACGCAAGGAGCTGGAGCTATTGCAATGCTTGTGACTTCAAATCCTAGAATAATTGCATTTTCAAATGAAACAGGGGTTGCTACTTCTGGTGTTTTTGATTTTTTTAAACCAAAACAAACCATTCAAAAAGCAGCAATAACAGGTACTAAAGAAAATGAAAATTGGTTTGGAGTATTAGAAACTGAAGTAACAATTGTAAAAGATCAACCCGTTTTTGATGGACAGTATTCAAATAATTGCTACATTTCTAGAATTACAGAAGCCTATGAACATTATAAAAATGAAAGCAATCAGCAATCTGGCATATTTAATAATTGGGATTTTATTTTCATGCACCTTCCCTATTGTTTTCAAGGAAGACGAACTTTTATTGAACTATTTGCCAATGAAAATCAACATTTAGTAGCTGCACAAGAAGGCGATACTTTAAAAGATAAAATAAAGGCATTATCAAAATCTAAGGAATACATCAGTTTAGTTAACGATAAAATTTATCCCTCTGAAATTGCTTCGGGAGAAGTAGGAAATATATACACAGGTTCAATCTTCTTAGGAATGCTATCTGCTTTATACTTTGCCGGTACAGAAAACAAACCGTTGAGTACTGAAAAAGTAGGTTTTATTGCCTATGGAAGTGGCTCAAAATCAAAAGTATTTGAAGGTACTCTTCAATCTCATTGGAAGGAACAAATACTTAAAACCAATCTATTTGAAATTTTAGCATCTCGTATCCCAATTGATTTTGAAACTTATGAAAAATTACACAAAAAAGAATTGAAAACCTCAATTTTAGAACCAAAAAACGAATTTATATTAGATACTATTGAATCTGAAAACCCGTTGCTTAAAGGTGCGCGTTTTTATGAATTTATCAAATAATTAGTTTCCAAATAAAAATTGAAACGGAATATGCAGTCTCTTTTGCCAAGACAATTCCGAATGATTTTCACCTTCAAATTTCTGGGTCATCCAATGGTTTGAATCATAGCCTTTTTGTTTCATAATCAAATCTACCTCATTTTGAAGCGGTTCGTATAATGCATCTAAAGTTGCTGTTCCAAAATCAAAATACAGCTTGTGATTAGTTGGATTGGGTAATTTCATTTTCAAATATTGATAAAACGCATTCGGAATCGGATTATTTTCTACCTGAAAAATACCTGGCCAATGGGTTGATAAACAAGCGGCGCCTCCAAAAACTTTTGGATATTCACAAATGGCATACATTGAAATTAAACCACCCATACTACTACCCGCAATAAATGTATGTTCCATATCTTTATGTACTGCATATTTTTTATCAATAATTGGCTTCAATTCCTTTACAATAAATTTCAAATAATTATCAGAACTCACTTTTCCATTAAACAACTTTACACCAGCTGATCGTTCCAAATTATAAATAGAATCTTGTTGTTTTTTTGTTAGCATTTCAAAGGGCTTTTGAGGAAAATAATCAAAGTGACGGGTTTCGCCGCCATTCCAAATTCCTACAACAATGACATCATGAATACTATGCTCTTTAATGAGTTTCGCCATAACGTCATCTACTTCCCAAGCTTGTTTGTTCCAAGTTTGATTGGCATCATATAGCATTTGGCCGTCATGCATATACAACACAGCATATTTTTTTGTCTTTGAATAGTCTGAGGGTAACCAAATATCAATATTTCTTTTTGTGACAAATTTTGATTTAAAATTTTCAATACGTTCAATTGTTCCCGAAGAAACTTTGGGTAATTCTTGTGAAAAAAGAATGTTTGAAAATAACAATAAAATAAAATACGGTTTCATAATCTTAATAATTTATTAGCCTAACCAACCTTCTCTATCTAAACTGCGATACTGAATAGCTTCTGCAATATGATGCGATTGAATAGCATTTGACGCTTCTAAATCGGCTATTGTTCGAGCAACTTTCAAAATTCGATCATAGGCTCTAGCCGATAAATTTAAACGTTCCATAGCCGTTTTTAATAACTGCAAAGAAACTTCGTCTAAAATACAAAATTCTCTAATTAATTTACTACTCATTTGTGCATTATAATGAATAAATTCCATATTTTCAAATCGTAATGATTGAATAGCTCTTGCTGTTGTTACTCTTTTTCGTATTTCTGCGCTACTTTCAGCTTTTCGTGTTTCTGTTAATTTTTCAAATGGAACGGGTGTAACTTCTATGTGAATATCAATTCGATCTAATAATGGTCCTGAGATTTTACTCAAATACCTTTGCATTTCCATGGGTGACGATGTTACTGGGGCATTTGGATCATTAAAATATCCGCCGGGGCTTGGGTTCATACTGGCAACTAACATAAATGAAGATGGATAAGTTATCGTAAATTTTGCTCTTGAAATGGTCACTTCTCTATCTTCCAAAGGCTGACGCATTACTTCTAAAACTTCTCGTTTAAATTCGGGTAATTCATCTAAAAATAAAACACCGTTATGTGCTAATGAAATTTCACCTGGCTGCGGATAACTTCCTCCTCCTACTAATGAAACCGAACTTGCTGTATGATGCGGACTTCTGAATGGACGCTGAACCATCAAACCAACATCTTTTGTTTTACCGGCAACCGAATGAATTTTTGTAGTTTCTAATGCTTCACGCATCGTCATGGGTGGTAAAATACTGGGCAAACGTTTGGCTAACATCGTTTTTCCCGAACCTGGAGGACCTATCAAAATAATGTTATGTCCGCCTGCTGCTGCAATTTCCATACAACGCTTTATTCCTTCTTGGCCTTTGACATCGCTGAAATCATGTTCTGGAAAATCTAACGTTTTATTAAATTCTTCAGTACTGTCAATTGTTGTTGGAATTAAATCGTGCTTTCCTTCAAAGAAATTAATGACTTGCATTACGTTTTCAACACCATATACATCAATTCCTTCAACAATTGCTGCTTCTTTTACATTTTGAAAAGGTAAAATCAAACCTTTGAATCCTTCTTCTTTTGCCTTAATTGCAATAGATAATGCGCCTTTTATGGGTTGCAAACCTCCATCGAGTGATAATTCACCCATAATTACATAGTTTTGAATTGCATCGGATTTAATCTGAGAAGAAGCTGCTAGAATTCCGACTGCTAATGTTAAATCATAAGCAGAACCTTCTTTACGCAAATCGGCGGGTGCCATATTTACGGTAATTTTTTTTCCAGGAAATTGATAATTATTGTTTTTTAGTGCAGCAGCAATGCGATAACTGCTTTCTTTTATTGCGGAATCAGGTAAACCTACTAAGTGATATCCTATTCCTTTGTCGATATTAACTTCGACTGTAATGGTGGTGGCTTCTACGCCAAATACGGCGCTACCGAATACTTTTACTAACATGGCTTATACTATTTAATGGCTTATATAGATGCAAATATAGAAAAGTTTTTGAAATAAAAAATCCCGATTACTCGGGATTCTTTTTTTATTTTTTGAATTTTGAAATGCCTTCTTCTAACCAATTTTTATATTCGGTTGCATCGGGTGTGTAGCCAATAGGTTTAGAAATATCTTCACCATCTGAATTCAAAACCACATAATATGGTTGGGCATTATTCTTGTATCTTGTAATTTGATAATCACTCCATTTATTTCCGATGGTTACGATTTCTTTACCGGTTTCTTTCGATACATATTGTGCTTCTTTTGGCAACTCGCGCTTGTCATCAACATACAACGAAATCAATACTACTTGATCTTTCAATAGGGATAAAATTTCCGGCTTCGACCAAACAAAATCTTCCATTTTTCTACAATTCACACAAGCGTGACCTGTGAAATCTAATAAAACTGGCTTTCCAACTTTCTTGGCATACGCTAAACCTTCTTCATAATCATGAAAAGCAATAATTCCGTGCGGCCCAGAATGTGCATGTGCTGGTAAATCAGAAGTTGCTGAAGTATTCGACGATGAAGTTCCTATACCATTCGGACTTTCGCTATAAGTCATTGGTGGTGGAAATCCAGAAATAATTTTTAAGGGTGCGCCCCAAAGTCCAGGGATTAAATAAATCGTAAAAATGGTTACAAAAATTGCCATAAATAATCGACCAATTGATAAGTGCGTCATAGGACTGTCATGTGGCAATGTCAGTTTTCCAAACAGATATACAGCCCAAGTTCCAAATATGGCAATCCAAATTCCCAAAAATACTTCACGCTCTAATAAATGGGCTTGAACTACTAAATCGGCATTGGATAAAAATTTAAAAGCTAATGCCAATTCTAAGAAACCAAGTGATACTTTAACCGTATTCAACCATCCGCCAGATTTTGGTAACGTGTTCATCCAACCTGGAAACATTGCAAATAACATAAAAGGTAACGCTAACGCCGATGAAAAACCAAGCATTCCTACAATAGGTGCTAATCCGCCTTTTGAAGCCGCTTCCACTAATAATGTACCTACAATTGGACCTGTGCAAGAAAAAGAGACAATTGCTAACGCTAATGCCATAAATAAAATACCTATAAATCCACCTCTATCAGCTTGTTGATCCACTTTATTAGCCCAAGAATTAGGTAAAACAATTTCAAATGCACCCAAAAATGAAGCTGCAAAAAATACTAAAAGTCCGAAGAAAATTAAATTAAACCAAACATTTGTAGACAACGCATTTAACGAATCGGCACCAAATATTCCGGTTACTAATGATCCTAAAATAACATAAATTAAGATGATTGAAACCCCATACAAAATGGCATTACGTTTTCCTTGAGCTTTAGTTTTACTTTGTTTTGTAAAAAAACTAACCGTCATTGGTATCATTGGAAAAACACAAGGGGTTAATAATGCCGCAAAACCTCCTACAAATGCTAAAAGAAAAATAGACCATAACCCTTTCTTTTCTTCCGCTGGTGTTTCATTATTTTTTGTGTTTACAATTTCCTTTTGATTTATTGGCTCAACATTGGATACTGAATCAGTACTTTTAGTAGTTGTATCTATTGGAGTTTGAGTTGTTGAATTGTCTTGATCTACTGCAGTTGATTTAATCTCTGGTAATTGAAATGTAAATGTGTTATCTTGCTGAATACATTGCTCTTTACAAGCTTGATATTCAACAAATACTTTAACTTCTTTTAGTTTAGAATTAGTAACCTTAATTACTTGTTTAAATTGAGCCGTTTTAGCAAAATAATATTCATCCACTTCAAAAATATCATTGAATACTTTTTTGTAGGCACTCTCTTTTGTTTTACCAACTAAAGTGTAATTTCCTTTTGCATTTTTATAATCAAAAACCGTTGGAAGAGCACCTCCATCTGGAGTATATTGCGAATACATATGCCACTCATTTTCGATGGTAGCTTCCATAACCAATTCAAATTCGGTATCTGATTTTTGAACAACTTTACTTTTCCATTTTACAGGATTTAAAATTTGTCCTTGAGCAAAAAAGGTTATTAATAATAAAATGAAGGTGAATTTTTTCATTAGTTTAGTTCAATTTTTATAAGATTTTTTGTTGTTTCATTTACAATGAATCGATTGTCTGCTCGTTTTCCAATTACCCAAACAATTTGGTCTTCAGCACATAATAACCATTGATTTTCTTTATCTAAAAGTGAGTACTTTTCGTCTTTGAAATACTTACTCAATTTCTTTTTTCCATTCATTCCAGCGGGATAAAAAAAATCACCTTCTTGCCATTTTCGCAATTGTAAAGGAAACTTAATTGTATCTGCATCTACAAATATAGCATGATTTTCATTTAAAGAAATGTTTAGTACTTTTGAAAAAGTGAGGTTTAAGGGAAAATTAAGATTCGTATGCTCATTTTCAATAGTATATGTTTCTTGTACTGCAGGTATCTTTTTAGGAAAAACAAGTAATACTTCTCTATCCTTTAAGATGACATGTGTTTCTGAAAAAACCTGTTTTCCTGATTGCGCTTCTACAAAATCATAAATATCATTCCACGCCGAAAACCCGTATTCCTTAAGCCATTGATATAAATAGGCTTTGTAATTTCGGAATTCAAGCAATGGTTTCAAATGAATTTCGAGTTGATTTTCTTTCTCTTCAACTACTTTTTCATAAACTAATTTTGCAGCATCATTTACCAAACTTTCTGCTTGTTGCAAATGATGTAGTGTGTTTTGAAACGAATCTAAAAACCCCGCATTCAAATCTTTAAATAAAGGAATAATCGAATGTCGTATTTTATTTCGAAGATATTTATCGGATGCGTTACTCGAATCTTCTCGCCATTGAATTTGATTTTTTTTAGCAAAGTGTTCAATTTCTTCTCTGGAAAAAGGCAATAACGGTCGAATAACATTTCCGTTTTGAGCTGGAATACCCGTTAAACCTTCTAACCCAGTTCCTCTTGAAAAATTAATCAAAACCGTTTCCAATGAATCATCTAAATGATGTGCCGTTAAAACATAATCAAATCCAATTGAAATAATTTCTTGGAACCATTGATACCTAAGATTTCTAGCGGTAATTTGAATAGATTCTTTGTTGTTGATTGCTATTGTATTTGTGTCAAAATACTTGGTGTGAATTGGAATACCGTTTGAACGACAAAATGATTCTATAAATTGTGTTTCTGCATCACTTTCGGCACCTCTTAGCATAAAATTACAATGCACTACTTCAAAATTCAAGTTGAGTTGGACACACAAATGAACTAAAACCATACTGTCAATTCCGCCACTAACCGCAATATAAAAGGGTTCGTTTGCAAGAAACGGAAAATTAGTCTTAATATGTTTTGCAAATTGTTCTATCATACGAGTTAGCTTAAAACCTCAAACATGGCTTTTGCCTTTAACAAACATTCTTCATATTCTTGTACTGGAATAGCTTGAGAAGTTATAGCACTTCCTACAGAAAACGAAAGATACTCATTTTTTGCATTATACAAAATACTTCGAATGACTACATTAAAATCAAAATCGCCTGCAGGTGTAAAATAACCCACTGCTCCACTGTACAATCCGCGTTTGGTTTCTTCTAATTCTTCAATGATTTGCATGGCCGAAATTTTTGGTGCTCCAGTCATGCTTCCCATAGGGAAAGTAGCTCTTAGAATTTCAATGGGTGAAGTCGTATTTTCAACTTCAGATACAATTGTGGAAATCATTTGGTGCACTTGTTTGAACGAATAAATTTGGCACAATTCTTCCACTTGAACGCTTCCTTTTGTGGCGGTGTGCGATAAATCATTTCGGACTAAATCGACAATCATGATGTTTTCCGAGCGCTCTTTTTCGTTTTGCACTAATTTAGATTTCAATTGTTCGTCCAAAATCGAATCTTCACTTCGCTTGGCAGTGCCTTTTATGGGTTGGGAAATGACTTTTGTTCCGTCTTTTCGCAAATAACGTTCAGGTGAAGCGGAAAGTAAATACTGAAAATTATTTTTAAAATATACGGCAAAAGGTGGTTCCGAAATCGCATTCAGTTTTTGATAAATTGCCAAAGGTTCAATTTGAGCATTTTCAGCATAGAATTCCATACAAAAATTAGCCTCATAAATGTCACCACGCTGAATGTGTTCGAGCATTTTAGAAACTTTAGAAAAATAATTTTCTTTAGAGATGCGTTGGTGGATTTTGATGGATGATGGATGATTGGTAATGGATGCAATAGTTAAAATTTCTTCGAAATCTACTTCAATTTCGTCATCGCACATTCGTAAATAGTGCATTTCAACTTGATTTCCTTTGATTAAAAACAACTTTTTAGGTTGAAAGAAAAACAAATCGGGAAAGGCTAATCCGTCGAAATTATTGGAATGTAACGCTTCAGTATCGTTTTTTAAATCGTAGGAAAAATAACCAAACAGCCAATCTTTCGTTTGACTTTGGTACTGATACAAATCTTGAAACGCATTTTCATAATCGGTTTGAATTGACGTAAAAGCATCAACGGCTACAACCGCATCATAACTCGAATACTTTTGATGATAGGCATTTGAATCTAAAAAAACGACTTCCCGAAATTGGTTAGCCCAATGCAGTAATTGCGTTTTAAAATTTGGAAAGGATGAAATATCTTTTGTACCAGTTGTTCTCAATGCACTAATATTTGTCCAAAAATACAACAAAAATTGATGAAAATTTTTCACAATAAAAAAAATCCCAAACTCTACTAGAATTTGGGATTTTTATCCTTCGACAAGCTCAGGATGACACTATTTGATTTACACGTGTAATGCTCTATTATCAGTTGCCGCTAAAGCTGCTTCTTTGATGGCTTCGGCAAACGTTGGGTGAGCGTGAGACATTCTTGAAATATCTTCTGCACTCGCTCTAAATTCCATTGCGGTAACCGCTTCTGCAATTAAATCGGCACATCTTGCGCCAATCATGTGTACCCCTAAAACTTCATCTGTTTTTGCATCGGCTAATATTTTTACAAATCCGTCTGTATCTCCTCCTGCTCTAGCTCTTCCTAACGCTTTGAAAGGAAAACTTCCTGCTTTGTAGGCTACACCTTCCGCTTTCAATTGCTCTTCTGTTTTACCCACAGCAGCAACTTCTGGCCAAGTGTAAACCACACCCGGAATTAAATTATAATCAATGTGTGGTTTTTGACCTGCTAAAATTTCGGCAACCATAACTCCTTCTTCTTCCGCTTTATGTGCTAACATCGCTCCTCGAACTACATCACCAATAGCATAAATATTTGAAACCGAAGTTTGTAAATGATCGTTTACTTCAATTTGACCTCTTTCGGTAACTTTTACACCTGCTTTTTCTGCGTTCAATCCATCAGTATAAGGACGACGACCTACAGAAACTAATGAGTAATCTCCTTCTAAAGTAATGATTTCTCCTTTTGCATTTTCAGCTTTAACCGTAACAACATCTCCTGCTCTTTCAACCGATTGTACTTTGTGAGACGTGTAGAATTTCATGCCTTGTTTTTTCAACACTTTAGTCAATTCTTTTGATAAAGAAGCATCCATTCCTGGAATAATTCTATCCATGAATTCAACTACAGAAACTTGCGCACCTAAACGTAAATACACTTGTCCTAATTCGATTCCGATAACACCACCACCAATAATGACTAAGTGTTTTGGAACTTCTTTAAGTTTCAACGCTTCTGTTGAAGTGATGATTCTATCTTTATCTAATTTGATAAATGGTAAACTAGAAGGTTTTGAACCTGTAGCAATTATGATGTTTTTTGATTCGATGATTTCCGAAGAACCATCTACTTTAGTCACTTTTACTGAAGTAGCGCTTTCAAACGAACCTAATCCGTTAAAAACCGTGATGTTATTTTTATCCATCAAGAACTTTACACCCCCTGAAGTTTGATCCACAACCGCTTGTTTACGAGCAATCATTTTCTCTAAATTCACTTTTACATCTCCAGAAACTTCAATTCCGTGATCCGCAAAATGTTGTAACTCTTCATAATGATGAGAAGAAGCTAAAAGAGCTTTTGAAGGAATACATCCCACATTTAAGCATGTTCCTCCAAGAGTTGCATATTTTTCAATAATGGCAGTTTTAAAACCTAATTGGGCACAACGGATTGCCGAAACATATCCTCCAGGTCCAGAACCTATAATGGTTACATCAAATTGACTCATGATTTTATATAAAGTTTGTTGTTTGACTTACTTTCGGGTACAAAAGTACGGCTTTTTGAATTAATTATTTACAGATAAATTGGTAAATTATTATAGTTTTTTATAAAACAAAAGCAGTAGTGTTTTTAACTTCACCTATCATAAACGAACTGTGCGTACTGCCTATGTGTTGCAAACCTGTAAGTTTAGTTACCATAAATTCTCGATACTCATCCATGTCTTTAACACTCACCTTTAATATATAATCATAATCACCACTCACATGAAAACATTCTGAAACTTCATCTAATCGAATTACCTCATTCTCAAATGTATGTATCACATCTTTTGTATGCTGAATTAACTTGATATGACAAAAAACCACAAAAGCCTTTTCGATTTTATTTCTATTCAAAAGGGCTACATAATTACGAATAACACCTTCACGTTCCAGTTTTTTAATTCGCTCATAAACAGCTGTAACCGATAGATTTAAAATCATAGATAACTCTTTCGTTGTTTTTTTGGTGTCTTCTTGAAGTAATCCTAACAGTTTTTTGTCAATTGCATCCATAGGGTAAATTTTTAGTTAAAATTAATGTTTTAGGTTATAATTTGGGACTATATTAGATTAATTATCTACAAAAATAATAAATTACTGAATATAAAACTATATTTTCTTAAATCAATTGAAAATTAAATATTGTTTTCAGAAATTTGACTTCTATTTAATTACTAAACTTCAAAGTTATGGAAAAATTCAATCCCGCCGACCGAATTCAAGATTTACAATATTTTGGTGAATTTGGTGGCGTAAACCCTTCAATATCTGATAGTTCTACTTACACTTTTCTTTCTGCAAAAACAATGTTTGATACATTTGAAGGAAATGCAGAAGGTTGTTATTTGTATTCTAGACATTCATCGCCAAGCAATTTATATTTGGATAAGGCTTTAGCAGCGATGGAAGGCACCGAATCGGCAAATGTGGCTGCTTCTGGAATGGGTGCCATCACTCCTACTTTATTACAATTATGCGGAAACGGAGATCACATTGTTTCAAGCCGCACCATTTATGGCGGAACGTATGCGTTTTTGAAGAATTTCGTACCCAGAATGGGCATCAAAACAACCTTTGTTGATATTACCAAATTAGACATCGTAGAAGCTGCGATTACACCCAATACAAAAGTTTTATATTGCGAAACCGTAAGTAATCCATTATTAGAAGTTGTCGATATTGCTTCACTGGCAAAGCTTGCTAAAAAACATAATTTAAAATTAGTTGTTGACAATACCTTTTCTCCTTTATCGGTGGCTCCTGCTAAATTAGGCGCAGATATTGTGATTCATTCCTTAACAAAATACATCAACGGAAGTAGCGATACGGTGGGCGGTGTGGTTTGTGCTTCGCAAGAATTCATCAATAGTTTAAAAAACGTAAATGATGGTGCAAGTATGCTTTTAGGCCCTACGATGGATAGTTTACGATCGGCTTCAGTGATGAAAAACCTGAGAACATTGCACATTAGAATGAAACAACACAGCTATAATGCAATGTATTTGGCCAATAAATTTGAATCAGACGGAATTAAAACGGTGTATCCAGGATTAGCAAGTCACCCTAGTCATGTCATTTATAAATCGATGATCAATCCAGAATATGGTTTTGGTGGAATGATGACTATTGATGTAGGCACATTAGACAAAGCCAATGCCTTGATGGAATTGATGCAAGAACGTAATTTAGGCTATCTAGCGGTTAGTTTAGGATTTTACAAAACCTTATTTAGTGCGCCCGGAACTTCTACTTCTTCTGAAATTCCTTTAGAAGAACAAGCCGAAATGGGTTTAACCGATGGTTTGATTCGTTTTTCAATAGGACTTGATAATGATATTGAACGAACCTATCAAATGATGCGCGATTGCATGAAAGAATTGAACATAGTTTAATCAACCTCATAAAAAAAGCCCTCAAGTACTAATTTGAGGGCTTTTTTATTTTATTTATTTTCTAAATTCAGCTTACTGTTTTTTCGACTAAAACTAAAATAGATAACGAGTCCGATGAGTAACCATATGGTGAAGTAAATCCAATTCCACACACTCAATTCGGCCATCATGTATAAACAACTTACTAAACCAAGTAATGGAATTAACGATAAATTTTGGCGCCAAGACCATACTGCAAAACCTAATAATGAGAGTAAGAAAATCCACATAGGAATTTTGTGTTTGAAGAGTGCAAAACCACTTTCATATTTTAAACTATCATCAATTGGCATTGCATCAACAACATTTTTATAAACTGCTTCATCTTCAGCTATTGAACTCAACACTTCTTCTAAATCGGCATTAGTATCTTTTACAAAACCTTTCTCTTGTAAATAGGTTACAACTGCTTTTGTTTGCGTTTCATCAAGCGAAGTTACAATGGTGCTTGCATCGTTAATTTTTTTTTCATTGGTAATGAAACCCATTGTTGCAGACTTATTGACAGTAAATGCAATAGAAATCCCTACAAGAAGTAACAACGGAAATACATATTTTGAATTTAAATAAGGTGTTTTAAATTTCCCTCTAGGAATATCGGTTCTATTTTGCAATACCAAAACCCCTGCACAAACCAATACGAAGGCAAACAAGGTTCCAATACTACATAAATCGGTAACCATCGTTAAATTTAAAAACAAAGCAGGAACTGCCACTACAAAACCGGTTACAATGGTTGCATAAGAAGGTGTCTTGTATTTTGGATGTACTTTTGAAAAACGTTTTGGTAATAAACCATCACGACTCATACTCATCCAAATACGCGGTTGTCCCATTTGAAAAACCAATAAAACACTTGCCATAGCGACAACAGCACTCACAGCAATAATACCAGACATCCATTTTAAATCGAGTTTTTCAAAAACAAAAGCTAACGGATCGCCTACATTTAAATCGGCATAATTGACCATACCCGTTAAAACTAAAGCAATAAAAACATATAGAAGCGTACAAATAATAATGGCCCACATCATTCCTTTTGGTAAATCACGCTGTGGATCTTTACATTCTTCTGCAGTAGTAGAAATGGCATCAAAACCAATATACGCAAAGAAAACAGCCGAAACTCCTTTTAATATTCCACCTACTCCATTTGGTGCAAACGGATCCCAGTTTGCCGTATCCACATAAAATATTCCAACAGCGATGACTAACAAAATGATACACAGTTTAACTACTACCATCAAGTTACTGGCGTTTCTTGATTCTTTCATTCCGCGATATACTAACCATGTAATGATTACAATGATCAATAAAGCAGGTAAATCGGCAACCAAATGAAAACTTCCAATTGTAGGTGCTGTTGTCCAAGCTGTATAAGCCGATTGTAACGATTCGGATAAATTTTCAAAAGATTTGCCTCCATTCATTAAAGCCGTAGCTTCTTCAAATCCTTTAGATGCTGTTAAATAATCCATTTGAATCCATTGGGGCAAATGCAAACCGCCACTTTCGAGCAAACCCGTAAAGTAATCACTCCAGGAAATGGCCACCGTAATATTACCAATGGCATATTCCATAATTAAAGCCCAACCAATTATCCAGGCAATAATTTCACCAAAAGCCACATAAGAATAGGTATACGCACTTCCTGAAACGGGAACCATTGATGCAAATTCGGCATAAGCAAAAGCAGCAAAACTACACGCAATGGCAGTAAATATGAAAAGGAAAATCACCGCGGGGCCTCCATCAGCACTCGCTTTTCCAATCGTACTAAAAATTCCTGCACCAATAATCGCAGCAATACCAAAAGCAGTTAAATCTCTAGCCGTCAAATGTTTTCCTAATGAATGATGTCCATCGGCTTCATTTTTAGCTACTTGTTTTAAAATATCTTCAACTGTTTTTCTTCTGAATAAATTTGAAAAATTCATATTTAATTGGGTATTAGTGTGAAAAATTTTATGAAAAACAAATATAGGATTTTATTAATAAGTACAAACAAAAATTAGCAATCCTCTAATATAAACAAAATCTATATTCAAATAAAAATTAACCATGACTTAACTATAGTTGTGGTTTAATTATTTGTAAATTTGCAGTAGAAAATTAATAATCATTAAATAAAAACAATTATGGCATTAGTAGGAAAAAAATTCCCAAACATTACTGTTGACGCAATATCTCACATGGGAGATAATTTAAGAATCAATGTTTTAGAAGAAGCAGTAAACAACAAGAAAAAAGTATTGTTATTTTGGTATCCAAAAGATTTTACTTTTGTGTGTCCAACAGAATTACACGCTTTTCAAGCTGCTTTAAAAGATTTTGAAAAAAGAAACACAACTGTTATCGGTGCTTCATGTGATACAAACGAAGTACACTTTGCTTGGTTAAACACAGCAAAGGACAACGGTGGAATTGAAGGTGTAACATACCCTCTATTAGCTGACACTACGCGTAACTTATCAGCTGCTTTAGATATTTTAGATGCAGAATGGGTATACAACGAAGCATTAAATGATGAAATCTTAGACGGATCAAACGTAACGTTTAGAGCTACTTATTTAATTGACGAAGATGGAAAAATTTTCCACGAAAGTGTAAACGATATGCCGTTAGGTAGAAATGTAAACGAATATTTACGTTTAATTGATGCGTACACACACGTACAAACTAAAGGTGAAGTTTGTCCAGCAAACTGGGAAGAAGGAAAAGACGCTATGAGCGCCGATAGAAATTCTACTGCAGCTTATTTAGCTTCTCACTAAAATAATATGCCAATTATCAATGTGTCAATTAGACAATAATTGGCACATTGACATATTGTCTAATTAAAAATTAAAAAATTATGTTTTCAGAAATCGAACAAGATAATTTAGCCGAAGTCATTGCAACAAATGATGTTGTGGTGGTACAATATGCGGCGTCATGGTGTGGTAATTGCCGAATCATGAAACCCAAATTCAAACTATTGGCTTCACAAAATGAAAGTATTCCGTTTTTAATTGTAGATGCAGAGAAATTTCCTGAATCTAGAAAATTAGCTAAAGTAGACAATTTGCCTACGTTTGCTACTTTTAAAAATGGCGTATTAGTCAATCAAACGCAAACCAATAAAGCCGAAGTATTAACCGAATTGGTAAACGAAGTACTATAGTGATGTCAGTATTTTCAGATACTTGATATTCGGAGGTCTGAAAATCCAATCTTCTAAAATCTAAAAATATGAAATTACCCGTTATAAAACAGTTGACTCAATTTATTGAAGATAACGATCAAGATTATGTAGTAGAAGCCATTGAGGTTTTGGAAAACCTGTGCGAAGTTTCTTCTCTAAAAGATGAGGAACTGGACGTAATAGGCGAACTCATTTCCAACATGTATGGCGCACTTGAAGTAAACCAACTCATAAAAAATGGTGCGGATAAAAAAACCGCCCTCAATGATTTTATGAAACGGGTTTTAGGCTCCATCGATAAATAAAAAAAACGCTCAATTTCTTGAGCGTTTTTTTTATATTTACATTTCATTCAAATCAATTATAATCGTTTGGAAATTGAGCATGGGGTTATAGATGAGTTAGCGGTTATTTTGGCGAAAACAATCATTTATGAATATCAAATTAAACTTATTTCTCGAAAAACTTAAAATCCTTATTTGCATTTGGGTTATTGAAATACTTGCTGCAACAATTCTTAGTTTTCTTAAATCAGTTTTTGAACTCTCAAATTTCTTTGAAAATGCCCATGATATAATTGTCGTGAATATTTTTCGTCTCGTATCATTCAATTGGCTCTTATTGATTTGCTACTTATCAATAAAAAAAATGAACTTTAAAAAATGTATAATCGTTGATGTTTCTGTTTATTTAATTTGTTGTTTCATTTTTAGCTTGACAGTTGATAACTGGAATTATATTTGGGGTTACAGTTTTGTAAGTAATTTGATTTCAATTGCAGTTGCTCCTCTTCTATTTCAAAAAATCGTGATTGACATTTACGAAAATAAATTTCAAGTTTGGGTGAAAAATTAAATCACGATTGCGCGGATTTATAATCTGCTCCCATTAAACCAACAACCAAATAATATTAATCAAACAAAACTTAGGATCAAAGCCCCAAATAAGTTGTAAAATAATAACTGACGTTGTTATAATAATTGGTTTTTTATATTTAATTATAATTTCTTTCATATTTTTTTACTGCTTTATTTTAGAAAACACATACTGCATTTCAGATGCAATTTGTAAAATACGTTCAGTATATTTTTCATTCATTACTTCGGTGCCATCAAAAGCTTTTGGGTCGTCGTACTTGATTGAGAATCTAGCTTCTGCTCCAAAAACCATTGGGCAACCTTCGTCGGCATTAGTACACGTCATGATGGCTGCAAAATTACTTTTCGGATTAAAATCATCGAAATAGGTTTTAGAAAAACAGATAATCGGATGTTGATTTTCATCAAATTTTATAGCATACACTGGATTTTGTTCTTGGCTTACTTTTTCAATTTGAAAACCTTGATTTAATAAGGTTTCAGCTACTTTTGGAAACATTGCGGTGGCTTCCGTACCGCCAGAATAGCAAAATACATTCTTGATTCCGAATTGAAACGCCATGGTTTGTGCCCAAATTTGTGACAAATGACTTCTTCTAGAATTGTGCGTACAAATGAAGTTCAATCGAATTTCTTCATTGGAATTAACTTTATTTTGAATATAAGCTACTAAAGGTTTCAACACTTCTTTACGTTCTTCTGAAACTGAAATATTTTTTATAATTTCGATAGTTATTGATAAATTTTCTAACATATTTGATTATTTTTTAACCACAAAGACACTAAGAAGGCACAAAGCTTAAAAAGTTTTTTTTGATTTTATAGACTCTTTTCCTTCTTTGATTTTTAGCTTTTTTAGATTTTTTAAATTAAAATCAACAACATTTACTCTTTAATTTATGACGAATCATACCAAAATGATTTTCAATTATATCAATCGTATCTGGATTTATGCAGTAGCAAATGGCCGTACCTTCGATAGTTCCTTTGATAATATTCGCATTTTTCAATTCCTTCAAGTGTTGCGAAATAGTGGGTTGTGCTAATGGCAATTCGTTTACGATATCACCACAAATACAAGAATCTACCGAAAGTAAGTAATCTACAATTGCTATTCTAGCCGGATGTGATAATGCTTTGAATAAGTTTGCAATCTCGTTTTGTGCTACTGAAAATGATTCCGATTTTGATGCGCCCATAATTTTATAAATTACTATATTGCAATATTACGATAAACAAATTAATACACAATAAAAAATCCCGAAATTTCTTTCGGGATTTAAAATATTTAAGAAATTAAGAGATTATTTACCTCCTTTTTCCATTTTAGCTTTTAATTCAGCAAGAATATCGTTGTTATCACCTAATGTAGATGTTTGAGCAGGAGCTGAAGTATTTTCAGTTACTGTTTTAACGTTTTTCTCTTCTTCTTCTCTGAAAATTGCTGTATGAGAAGCTACAACTCTTTTGAATTCTTTATTGAACTCAATTACTTTAAAGTCTGCAGTATCTCCTTTTTTCAATTTTTTACCGTCTTCTTTTTCTAAGTGACGTGTAGGAATAAATGCAACGATATCGTCACCAAATTCTACAGTTGCCCCTTTGTCAACGATTTCAGAAATTGCTCCGTTATGGATTGTTCCAACAGCGAATGCATCTTCATATTTATCCCATGGATTAGCGGTTGTTTGTTTGTGACCTAAAGATAATTTACGTCCTTCAACATCTAATTCTAATACCACAACATCTAAATTTTCACCAACGTTTACAAATTCAGATGGGTGTTTGATTTTCTTAGTCCAAGATAAATCAGAAATATATACTAAACCATCGATACCTTCTTCTAACTCTACGAAAATTCCGAAGTTAGTAAAGTTTCTAACGATTCCAGTGTGTTTAGAACCTACTGGATATTTAGCTGTAATATCAGTCCATGGATCTTGTGTCATTTGTTTGATACCTAAAGACATTTTTCTTTCGTCTCTGTCTAACGTTAACACAACAGCCTCAACTACATCACCAATTTTCATAAAATCTTGAGCACTTCTTAAATGCGTTGACCAAGACATTTCTGAAACGTGGATTAATCCTTCTACACCTTCAGCTACTTCAATGAATGCACCATAATCAGCTAAAACAACAACTTTTCCTTTGATTTTATCACCTACTTTTAATTCAGTTCCTAAAGCATCCCAAGGATGAGCGTTTAATTGTTTTAAACCTAATTGGATTCTTGTTTTCTCATCATCAAAATCAAGGATAACTACGTTTAATTTTTGATCTAATTCAAGAACTTCACTTGGGTGATTGATTCTTGACCAAGATAAGTCTGTAATGTGGATTAAACCATCTACACCACCTAAGTCAATGAACACACCATATGAAGTAATGTTTTTAACCACACCTTCTAATACTTGTCCTTTTTCTAATTGACCGATGATTTCTTTTTTCTGTACTTCAATATCTGCTTCAATAAGCGCTTTGTGAGATACAACTACGTTTTTGAATTCGTGGTTAATTTTAACTACTTTGAATTCCATAGTTTTGTTCACATATTGATCGTAATCACGGATAGGTTTCACATCAATTTGTGATCCTGGTAAGAATGCTTCAATTCCGAAAACATCTACAATCATACCACCTTTAGTTCTACATTTTACGAAACCATTAACGATTTCTCCAGTTTCGTTAGCAGAAATAACTCTATCCCATGCTTTAATTGTTCTTGCTTTTCTGTGAGATAATACTAATTGACCTGTTTTGTCTTCACGAACATCAATTAATACTTCTACTTTGTCACCCACTTTTAAGTTTGGGTTGTAACGAAATTCGTTTAATGAAATAACACCTTCCGATTTAGCGTTGATATCAACGATAGCATCTCTATCAGTAATTCTAACTACTACACCTTCTACTACTTCTTCTTGATCTGTAGCGATGAATGTTTTTGTTACTAATTCTTCGAATTCTTGTAAGTTTTTTTCATCTACAGGATCAATTCCTTCTTGAAAATTGTGCCAATTAAAATTTGCTAAAAACTCTTCTTGTGTTTTGATAATTTCAGACATGCTGATTAAAAATTTGTATGCTGAGCTTCTTGAGTTTCTTAATGGGATAGAAAACTACAGCAGTATTTTACATAAATGATTGATACCTAATGGAAACTCTACTCCGCCAAAAGGTGTGCAAAGATACTACTTTTTGTTTATTTGCAAAACTTTAGCGCAATCTTTTGCACATATCATCTATCAATGTTTTTCTAAATGGGTAATTTTAAATACATTTGTCAAAAATTTTTAATATACCCAAAATGAAAAAAATAACTTTACTTATTACAACAGCATATGTTGTGTTGGCTTGTAACAATCTAAAAGACAATGAATTTTTAATTACTGGAACCGCTGAAGGTGTTGAAAATGGGAAAAAAGTATTTATTGAAACCCAAACAGAAACAGGTTTCATTGCAAAAGATACTGCTGTAATTGAAAATGGTAAATTTGAATTAAAAGGAATCACTGAAGAAGTTGATTTAGGTTTTGTTCGTATTGAAGACGAAAACATCAACTTACCTTTGATTTTAGAAGAAGGAAAAATTACAGTAACCATCAAAACCGATACCATTCAAAACTCAACGATTGGTGGAACTGATAACAATGAAAAATTTCAATCATTTAATGATGAATCTAAAGTAATTGCTAGAAAGAAAGGCAAGTTTGAAAAAGCAAACATAGAACGCATTACTGCAGCTAAAAAAGCAAATGATACGGCTACGGTAAACCAAATCATGAAAGAATACAGTACGTTTCAAGAGGATTTAAATAAAGTGTCTATAAATTTCATTAAAAAGAATCCTGATGCTTATTTATCTGTTTTGTTGCTTGAAAACTTCTTAATGAGACAAAATTTACCAATAGATGAAATTAAAGGCTACTTCAATAAATTAGATAAAAGCTTATTAAAAACAAAAAGTGCAAAAAACATCAAAAAAATAATGGATGAAATGGGTGGTGCTACTGCTACAAAAGTAGAAGTGGGTAGCATAGCTCCAGATTTTGCAGCAAACAATCCAGAAGGAAAAACAATTTCGTTAAAAGAATCGTTAGGAAAAGTTACTATTATTGATTTTTGGGCTTCTTGGTGTAGTCCTTGTAGAGCAGAAAACCCAAATGTGGTTGCTTTATATAAAGAATTGCATGCAAAAGGTTTAAACATTATTGGGGTTTCTTTAGATAAAGATGGTGCAAAATGGAAAGAAGCTATTGCAAAAGATGGATTGGTTTGGCCACAAATTTCTAACCTTAAATATTGGGACGAACCCATTGCAAAAGAATATAAAGTTGAATCAATACCAGCTACATTTATTTTAGATGCTAGTGGAACCGTTGTTGCTAAAGACTTAAGAGGTGCAGAATTGAAAGCTAAAGTTACCGAACTTTTAAACGCTAAATAATTATTTAACTACAGCATATTTAAAATCTCCTTCGGGAGATTTTTTTATTTTTTTCATTTACAGAAGGTTATAAAAAACCATTCAAAATTGTAGGAAATATCTTTGTTTGTTGTAAAAACAATTTTATATTTGCAACCGCTTAGACCGCTAAGCAAGATGGCTTGGGGAGATACTCAAGCGGCCAACGAGGGCGGACTGTAAATCCGCTGATTACATCTTCGCAGGTTCGAATCCTGCTCTCCCCACAAAAGCACCTTTAACGAGGTGCTTTTTTTATTGAATAATAATTCCATATATTTACTCATAATGATTTGTTTGATTTTTATATATTTACAACTGTAAAATGAAGAAGAAACAATTATTTCAGAAATAGATAAATACATGCTATTTAATTCATTAAACTTCACGATTTTTTTACCCATTGTCTTTTTGCTTTATTGGGTTGCCACAAATGGTAATTTAAAACGTCAAAATTGTATTCTTCTTATTTCAAGTTATTTTTTTTATGCTTGTTGGGATTGGAGGTTCCTTTTTCTTCTATTTTTTTCAACAGTCCTTGACTATATCTCTGGAATAAAAATATCAAAAGCAAAAAATCATAAATCGAAAAAAAAATGGTTTTGGTTAAGCATTTGTATAAATCTTGGATTATTAGTTATATTCAAATATTATGACTTTTTTATTGAATCATTTGCAAATGGATTAAATGATATTGGATTTCATTCTAATCCTTCAACATTAAATATTATTTTACCAGTAGGAATTTCATTTTATACTTTTCACGGTTTATCCTATGTAATTGATGTTTATAAAAACCGAATCAAAGCACATACTAACTTAATTGATTATTCAGTTTTCGTAAGTTTTTTTCCCCTTTTAGTTGCGGGACCTATTGAAAGAGCAAATCACCTTTTACCTCAAATTATTAAAAAAAGAACATTTAATTACCACAAAGCAATAGATGGATTAAAACAAATTCTTTGGGGATTATTTAAGAAAATTGTGATTGCCGACCAATGCGCAGAATATGTTGATCTAATCTTTAATAATTCTGAAGATTATTCTGGAAGTACTCTAGTTTTTGGCGCTATTTTCTTTGCATTTCAAATTTATGGCGATTTTTCAGGTTACTCAGATATTGCTATAGGAACTGCAAGACTTTTTGGTATTGATTTATTAAAAAATTTCGCGTTTCCCTATTTTTCAAGAGATATTGCAGAATTTTGGAGACGATGGCATATATCACTTTCAACTTGGTTTCGAGATTATCTATACATTCCTCTAGGTGGTAGTAAAGGAAACACATTTAATAAAATCAGAAATATATTAATTATATTTATTGTAAGTGGCTTTTGGCATGGTGCAAACTGGACTTTTATAATTTGGGGAATAATTAATGCATTATTTATTTTACCTTCAATATTGCTTCATACAAATAGAAAAAATATTGAGATTGTAGCAAAAGGTAAATTATTACCAAGCAAAAAAGATGTATTAAATATGGGAATCACTTTTAGTTTAACCACTTTTGCTTGGATATTTTTTAGAGCAGATGATATAAATCATGCTACGCAATATATAGCTGAAATATTCACAGTTTCAATTTTCAACTTTCCAACAATAACTCCAAAAATACTTTTACTATTTCTACTGATTTTTATCAGTATTGAATGGTATGGAAGAGAAAATGAATATGCAATTGAAAAAATTGGGTATAAATTTCCCAGATATGTTAATTGGTTAATCTATTATATAATAATTTTAATAGTGTTTTATTTTACTGGTTCTGAACAGCAATTCATCTATTTTCAATTTTAAACATGAATAAATTCTTAAAAAAAATCTTTCTATTTTTATTTCCAATTATCATTGGAATGATTTCACTAGAATTAATATTAAAAAATATTCCGAATGATTATTCTTATAAAAAAGCTTATTTAGATAAAAATGCTAATGAAATTGAAGTCCTTTTCATGGGAAACTCACATATTTTTTATGGAATTAATCCAAAATATATGACACGAAACACTTTTAACGGAGCTCATATTTCTCAATCGTTAAATTTTGACCATGCAATACTTAAAAAATATGCTACTAAATTTGAAAAATTAAAATATGTAATCATTCCCGTCGATTATTTTTCATTTTATTCAAGACTGGATGAAGGAGTAGAAAAATGGCGTGTGAAAAATTATTGTATTTATTATGATATTTCTGAAGAAGAATATTTTTGGAATAATTTTGAAATCTTTAATGGGAAGTTGGATAGCCACATTTCAAGAGCTAACGGATATTTAATTAATGAAAAAACAGATATTTCATGTAGTAAATTGGGTTTTGGAACTAATTATAACTCAAAAAATAATAAAAACTTATTTGAAACAGGAATAAAAGCTGCTAATAGACATACCTTTGATCTAAATAAACACCGATCAACTTTTATTAAAAATAGAAAAACTATAAATTCAATAATTAAATTCTCAAAAGAACACCATATAAATGTCATTTTTTTGACATGTCCAGCACATAAAAATTATTATAAAAATCTTAATGATATTCAATTACAAAATACCATAAATTCAATACAACAAATCAGTTTAAAACAATCAAACACATACTATTTTAATTTTTTAAAAGATACATCATTTACTACAAAAGATTTTTATGATGCAGATCATTTAAATGAAATCGGGGCAAAAAAACTCACATTAAAAATTAATGATATATTAAAAAAAATTGAATATAACAATGTTTTGATGAATTAGAAAAAAGGCAGATGATACAAGAATAAACATCATTTATAATTAAATAATTTTCTAATTAAACGGAAGTTCTAATAATAAAAAAGATGCTTGATTTCTATTCCAATAAAAAAAACCGAGCGTTAACTCAGCTTTTTTATATTAATTTATAGATTATTCCAAAAGAAATGCTACAGTTACAGTTGCGCTTATTTCAATTTCACCAACAGCGAGCGTTTCTCTTGGCTGAATGGCTTCGGTATCAGCCATAAATCCTTTAGCCATAAAAACGGGTTGCGGATAATTTATTTGCGAACTATCAGAAATAGAAATGGCTTTTCCAACTTTCTGTCCTGACAATACTGAAACATAATCTTCTGCTTTTTTCTTAGCATTTAAAATGGCTTTCTTTCTTGCTTCAGATTCAAATAGTTCCATTTTTGAAGATTTAAAACTTACTCCATTTATTACATTTATGCCTGTTTCCATAACGTCCATCATGAACGCATTGTATTTAGAAATGTCTTTTAAGGTAACCGAAATAGTTTGATTGGCTTGGTACGAATGTTTCTTTTTTTCGTAATCGTAGTTTTTATACAAACTCATTTGCGTAGTTTGATAATCTGTAACCGGAATTCCATTTTTTTTGATGTAAGCAATAACTTTATCAATCGTTACATCATTTAATTGTTTGACTTCCTTCGGATCTTTTCCGCTATTCTGTACACCCAATTGAATAATGGCTAGGTCTGGAGCAACTAAAATTTTTCCTTCACCAGAAATAGAAATTTGTGGTATTTGTTTCAGCTCTTGAGCTCGTGCTGTTACTACAAATAGTGTAAGCACGAATACTAATTTTTTCATAATAATAACTTTATATTAGGGATTGCAAGTAATGTGCCAAAATTATAACTTATTGGTCTTTTCTAGAAAAAATAATACTAATATTGGAATCAATAAGGCTCCAACAGTAAAGGGTTGCAAGGTTAATAGTTGTGATTCTTTAATCAATGTAATCACAAAACCACCAATTGCTCCTCCAAAATGGGCAACGTGACCAATATTATCTCTTTTGGTTTTCATTCCGTAAATAGATAATATCAGATAAAGAAATCCAAAAACATATCCGGGCATAAATCCATACATGTATATATTAGGCTCAATTAAAATAGCACTATAAATTATGCCCGTAACCGCTCCCGATGCTCCTACAGCTCTATATTGATACTCATTTTTATGAAAATATAACGTGAGCAAACTACCCGATAATAAACTGCCAAAATAAAGCACAAAAAAATAAAAATTTCCAAAATGAAATACCACATAAGGAGCAAACAAATACAAGGTAAACATGTTGAAGAACAAATGTTGGAAATCGGCATGCAAGAAACCCGAACTGAACATTCTAAATTGCTCGCCCGCCTGAATACTTCCAATATGAAATTCATTCTTTCTAAAAAATAAAGAATCTTGAATTCCCTTGTAGCTTATAAGTACTGTTGCAAGGATCAAAACAAGTATACTAACAATCATATTTTATTTTTTTGTAAATTTATGAATAGTTTAGCAAATTAACTTAGAACTAAAAAAGTATATTTGTAAAAAAAAATCGAATGCAGTTAATTATATACCTTCTTATTTATCCTATACTTTGGTTGATTTCAATACTTCCATTTCCTGTTTTATATTTTTTTTCCGATTTCGTTTATTTTCTAACGTACCATTTAATTGGCTATCGAAAAAAAACCGTTCGTAAAAATTTAGCTATAGCACTACCCCATTTATCTGATAAAGAACGTCTTTTAATAGAGAAGAAGTTTTACAGCCATTTGTGCGACTTATTTTTAGAAATGATAAAAACATTGACTATTTCTAGAACAGAAATTGAAAAGAGATATACCTTTTCAAACATGGATGTGTATTATGATTTAGAGAAAAAAGAAAAAAGTATTGCATTATTGTGTGCGCATTATGCTAGTTATGAATGGGCAGTTTCAATGAATTATCATATTAATTTTAAGGGATATGGCGTTTATAAAAAATTAGCAAATCCTTATTTTGATAAATTAGTAAGAAAAATCCGTTCAAAATTTAAAGGCGAATTGATTGATAGTAAAGAAACAATTCCTACAATGGCTTCAAATTTTAGAAGTAAAACTTATAGTTTGTATGGATTAGTGAGTGATCAATCTCCAAAATTAAATGCAACGCACCATTGGCAAAAATTCATGGGTGTTGAAGTACCTGTTCATACAGGTGGTGAAATGCTGGCCAAAAAATACGATATGAATGTCATCTTTTTGAGAACCAAAAAAATCAAAAGAGGCTATTATGAAGCCAGTCTTGAAGTGCTTTCTGATGATGTTAAATCGGTTCCAAATTATGAAATTACCGATCGTTTTCTGAAATTAGTAGAACAACAAATAATTGAATCGCCCGAATATTACTTATGGACGCATAAACGATGGAAATACATGAATTCTAAACCTGAAACCAAGTAGCAACGCGTTCTTTTTCTAAAGTTACTGCTACCTTGTGGTTAAATTCATTGGTTTTTGGATTGTATTGATATTCTTTTGCCCATTCTTGATGATTTTCGGATAACAAACGGATACTTTCGCAAACAAATTCAATTTCTGCCGATGTTGTAGTTGGATGAACAGACATTCTTATCCACCCCGGTTTCTGAATTAAATCACCCGATGTAATTTGACACACTAAATTGTGAGAAGTTTCCTGATCTACATGGAGTAAATAATGTCCGTAAGTTCCTGCACAACTACAGCCCCCACGAGTTTGAATACCAAATTTATCATTAAGTAATTTAACCCCTAAATTGTAATGTAAATCAACAATATAAAAGGAAATTACGCCCAAACGATCTTGGTGTTGGTTGGCTAAAATATGTAAATTAGGCAACTGATTTAGTGTCGTAAAAATATAGTCTACTAATTCATGTTCGCGATCCAAAATATTTTGAACACCCATTTTTTCTTTTAATTGAATCGCCAATGCCGTTTTTATAACCTGTAAAAAACCAGGAGTTCCTCCATCTTCTCGATCTTCAATATTATCGATGTATTTGTGCTCTCCCCATGGATTGGTCCAACTCACAGTTCCTCCCCCAGGACAATCGGGTACATTATTTTTGTATAAGTTTTTATTGAAAATCAAAACTCCAGAAGTTCCAGGTCCGCCTAAAAATTTATGAGGAGAAAAAAAGATGGCGTCTAAATAAGCATCGGCATCTTGAGGATGCATATCAATAGGAACGTAAGGACCCGAACAAGCAAAATCTACAAAACAAACACCATTATTTTGATGCATTAATTTTGCAACTTCATGATAAGGCGTTTTGATTCCCGTTACATTGGAACACGAAGTAATCGAAGCAATTTTAAAACTTCTATTTTTATATTTTTCAAGCAATAATTTGAGTTGATCCAAACAAAATAAACCAGCTTCATTTGAAGGAATCACTTCAACATCTGCAATAGTTTCTAGCCAAGAAGTTTGGTTGGAATGATGTTCCATGTGCGAAATAAAAACAATGGGCTTTATTGCTTCGGGTATAGTGGCAAATTCTTTTAAATTTTCTGGAATACGAAGCCCTAATATGCGCTGAAATTTATTCACCACTCCAGTCATTCCAGTGCCATCGGTAATTAAAATATCATCTGAATTAGCATTAACATGATGTTTAATAATATGTCGTGCTTCATGATAAGCCAAGGTCATGGCTGTTCCTGTGACAGTTGTTTCAGTATGGGTATTGGCAACAAATGGGCCAAATTCGTTCATTAATTTTTCCTCAATTGGCCGATATAATCTTCCGCTGGCTGTCCAATCTGTATATATAATTTTTTTCTGACCAAAAGGCGAAATAAACACTTGGTCAACACCGATAATATCTTTTCGAAATTCGTTAAAATAGTGTTCTAATTTAGTTTCCATCGTTTCTAAATGAGTGTTCGTTTATTCTTTTGTTTGTCTTTCGTAAAGAACCGTTTCAATGGTTTCAAATTCGGTCGGTTTATCGGCACTTACAAAGTATTTTACTAAAATTTGTCCCCATAAATCACCATTTGAAAATTCGGCAATCAACCATCGATGGTTTAAAATTTTAGAAGTGTTTACAATAAATGGTTTGTCATCAATTGGCTCATATGGAACTAATTTATTACCGTTTTTGTTCTGATTTAAAGCTATTAAATCTTCTTTTACTTTAAAGGCTACTTTTTGATAGTCTAAATTAGATTTATAAAAATATTCTTGAGCATCTTCATCACTTTCTAAAGCAAAATAATTAGCATTAGCCAATTGACTCACAGAATCGCGAGCAGTTTTTAAATGGTTTTTCACTTTCTCTACTTCTTGGTCTTTTGATTCTAATATTTTAGTTGAATTCACAAACTGAAAGACATTGAATAACAATGAAAAGACTAAAGCATACAAAACAACATTTTTCATACTATATTATTAAATTATAATTTCTAAATTATCATAAGCCACGAATACATCTTTGGGCAGTTTTTGCTCAATTTCAGTATGAAAACCAAACAAATGACTGATGTGCGTTAAATATGTTTTTTGGGGCTGCACCAAAGATATGAAATGTAATACTTCTTCTAAATTAAAATGGGTTGCATGGGGTTCTTCTCGCAAACAATTAATTACCAATACATTACAGTGTTTAATTTTCTCTAATTCGATAACATCCATTGTTTTTACATCGGTTAAATACACAAAATCGCGTAATTTATAACCAAAAACCTGCAAATTTCCGTGCCAAGCGTTTATGGGTTCAATTGTAATTTCGTTTACTTGAAAAGGCCTATTTTCTTTTATTTGATTTGGTGTTACTGAAGGTGCCCCCGGATATTTATCATCGTTTTGAAAAATGTAATCAAATCGCTTTGCTAAATTCTTTAAAACGCGTTCGTGCGCATAAACAGGAATATTCCCTTGTTTAAAATAAAATGGACGGATATCATCTAGTCCAGCCGTATGATCAGCATGTTCATGGGTAAACAACAAAGCATCAATATATTGGCAATTTGAAACTAACATTTGTTGTCTAAAATCGGGACCACAATCGATGACTATAGAAGTAGTATCTATTTGAATCCAAACCGATACTCGCAAACGTTTATCACGCAAGTCTGTACTCAAACAAACCGAATGTTGACTTCCTATAACTGGAATTCCTTGAGATGTACCTGTTCCTAAAAAATAAACTTTCAATTCTTTTTTTACAAAAATAAGAATATTTACCTGATTTTTTGATAAAATAACTAACTTTGCACATATTATATTTTCAATATTAAATGTTAGGTCAAAAGCCCAAATTATACTGATATGGTTACTGATATTAAAGTTCGTGGTGACAAACAAATAGAACAGATTCCTTCGACAAAAGATAAAGCTTTAAGAATTAATCTTAATGAAAATATTTATGGCACTTTTGCTGAAATTGGTGCCGGGCAAGAGACAGTTCGTAATTTTTTTAGAGCTGGAGCCTCTTCTGGAACCATTGCAAAAGCAATGTCTGCCTACGACAAAGATTTTAGTGATGCTATTTATGGTGAAGAAGTAGACGGAAGATATGTAACGGAAAGTCGTCTTAAAAAGATGTTGTCTCACGAAATTAATTTGGTGGAGCAACGTCTTAATAGAGAAAAGCATCCAAATAAGCTTTTTTTTAGTTACGCTAATACGGTAGCTACTATTGATTTTGCAAAGCAATTTAAAGGACACGGATGGGTAGGAATTGTATATCAAGTGGAACCTGATGAAGCTTATAATGAAATTACCCTACACATTCGATTCAAAGAGAATGATGCAAAATTACAGCAAGAAACACTTGGAATTTTAGGTGTAAACTTAATCTACGGAGCTTTTTATAAATACAATGATCCTAAAAAATTATTACGTTATTTATACGACCATTTAGATAAAGACCAAATCGAAATCGATACTATTAACTTTTCGGGACCTCGTTTTGCTAATGTTGATAACCGATTGATGAGTTTACAATTGGTTAAAAATGGCATGACCGATGCCGTAATGTTTGGTCCTGATGGAAAGAATATACTTCCAGCTGCCGTTTTATATAAGAAAAATATTTTGGCACTTAGAGGAAGTTTTAGACCGGTTACTAAAGTAAATATGGACATGTATGAAGAATCATACAATATGTTCATTCAAGAAAATAAAGTTGATAAAGAAAATACGTTTGTAGTTTTTGAAATAACACTTTCCAATCTTAAAGCAGAAGGTGAAATTGACGAACGCGATTTCCTAGACCGTGCAGAGTTGCTTTGTAAACTAGGACAAACCGTAATGATTTCAAATTTCCAAGAATACTTTAAAGTAGTTGAATATTTTTCAAACTACTCAAAAGCACGAATGGGATTAGCGATGGGCGTAAATAACTTAATCGAAATCTTTGATGAAAAATACTACCGTCACTTATCTGGTGGTATTTTAGAAGCCTTTGGAAAATTATTTTACAGAGATTTAAAGGTATATTTATATCCTATGAAAGACGAAGCAGGAAATATCATTACTTCTGAAAATCTGAAAGTACATCCACGAATGAAAGAATTATACAAATTCTTTAAATTCAACGGAAAAGTAATCGATATTAAAGATTATGATGAAAAAAATCTAGAAATATTTTCGAGAAAAGTCTTAAAAATGATTTGTAGTGGTGATTCAGGATGGGAAAATTTATTACCAGAAGGCACTGCCGATATTATCAAAAAAGAAAAGTTATTTTCTTATGCGTGTGAAATTGATTTAAAATCACCTGAAATCACAAATTAATAATTAAACCACGTTAAAGCGTGGTTTTTTCATTGTGCAATAAATTAGTTATATAATGAACATCCGATTAATAGCCATCGGCAAAACCGACAATAAAAACTTACAATCCTTAATTGATGAGTATACGAAACGATTGTCGTTTTATGTGAAATTTGATTTGGAAATTATTCCAGATATAAAAAATGTAAAGAATTTATCGGAAGCCCAACAAAAAGAAAAGGAAGGCGAACTCATTTTAGCTAAAATTAATGCCACAGATCATCTCATTGTTTTGGACGAAAATGGAAAAACATTTAACAGCATAGGTTTTTCCGACTATTTACAAAAGAAAATGAATACTGGTATCAAATCCTTAGTCTTTGTAATTGGTGGTCCTTATGGGTTCAGTGAACATGTATATCAAAAAGCACATGGTAAAGTGTCTTTATCAGAAATGACGTTCTCACACCAAATGGTTCGTTTATTCATAATTGAACAAATTTATCGCGGTTTTACCATCTTACGAAACGAACCGTATCACCATCAGTAAACATCAATACACAAAAACACTTTCAACTTGCAATCCATTAGTTTTTGCAAAAACTAGTTCTTTTACAAAACTTCCATACGAACTGTTTTTATCAAAACAATAATTAAATTTTAACGGCTTGTCGGAAGGCAAGTGCGATAAGTAGGTTTTTAAATCTTCTTTTTTAACTTCAATTTCATTTACAAAAACGGTGCTATTTTTTGCAAAATAAATGTTTACACCATACTTTGGTTGCTCTAAAGTGAAAGTCAATTTTGTGAAAGGAATAAATGCCAATTGTTTTTGAATGCTATCGGAATAAGAAAAATAATTTTCAGAAGCAGCGCTTTTATGAGCACTTCCCTCCTTTTTAGCTTGTAATTTGATTACTTCAGGAACAACTAATCGCAATGGTAATCGCTTGTCAATGTTAAAAACCCAATTAGTAGAACTGATGGAGTTTCTTCGGTTAACGTCGACCAAAGTATCTTTTTCATCCGTTTTAAAAAACATATAAATTGGCGAATGATCTTTTATTTTTGCAAGAATTGTATGATCAACTTGAGGTAATAAAACCGGTTTATCTTCACACGAAAACAAACTCAATAAACTAATTAAAATAACTACTTTTTTCATTGTAACTGACTAACTAATTTGACACACTCAACGGCTTCTTTTACATCGTGAACCCTTAAGATTTTTGCTCCTTTTTGTAGGGCAATGGTATTCAAAACAGAGGTTCCATTCAATGCGTCTTGAGGCGTATTTTCCAACACTTTATAAATCATCGATTTTCTGGAAATCCCAACTAATAAAGGCACTTCTAAAAAGGAAAAATATTCCAGTTTATTCAATACTTCATAATTTTGTTCTAATGTTTTTGCAAAACCAAAACCCGGATCAATAATGACATCTGAAATACCAAAACTTCGTGCTGCTCGAATGCGTTCTGAAAAATAAAACACCAAATCTTTTACTATATCATCATAGCTAGTTAACGTTTGCATCGTTTGCGGAGTACCGCGCATGTGCATCATTACATAAGGAACTTTTAATTCGGCAACAGTAGGCAACATAGCGTCATCCAATAATCCCGCAGAAATATCATTGATAAGTGCTGCACCATGATCTACAGCTATTTTGGCTACATTGGCTCTAAAAGTATCAACGGATAAAATAACCGATGGAAAAGTATTAAGAAGTTCTTTGATTACTGCCTTTAATCGATCGATTTCTGTTTGTTCTGAAACAAATTCAGCACTAGGTTTACTAGAATAAGCTCCAACGTCTATAATATCAGCTCCTTCTGCTAGCATTTTATCCACTTGACGAATAATTGCGTTAATTTCATTGTGCTTCCCTCCATCGTAAAACGAATTCGGAGTTACATTCAAAATCCCCATTACTTTAGGAATTGACAAATCGATTAAATTTCCATTACAGTTGATATTCATCTTTATTTGTATTTCTTTTCAATTTCACTTTTCAATTTTCACTTATTTCCTTACTTTTGAAAAAAATTAATACAAATATACAGTAAATAATGTCGAATACTTCTCAAGAATATGATAAAGTTATAGCGGTTTGTCGCGAACTGTTTAGTAAAAAAATGAAAGATTATGGAAGTGCATGGCGCATTTTACGCTTGCCTTCGTTAACCGATCAAATTTTTATTAAAGCGCAACGCATTAGAAGTCTTCAAAAAAATGAAGTACGTAAAGTAGCGGAAGACGAAACTTCTGAATTTATTGGGATTATCAATTACTGTATTATGGCTTTGGTTCAAATTGATAAAGGAGTTGTAGAGCAACCCGATTTAGGTTTTGAAGAAACTATAGCACTTTATGATGAAAAGGTAGCGTTAA